>Ga0315285_10007402_pt1 | contig 11273 bp, 8 predicted proteins | sample YL17G09_36_MG_FD_203698 | JGI IMG/M metagenome (GOLD analysis project Ga0315285, IMG submission 203698) | Sediment microbial communities from Yellowstone Lake, YNP, Wyoming, USA - YL17G09_36 | ecosystem: Environmental > Aquatic > Freshwater > Lake > Sediment | place: USA: Wyoming | collected... | reverse complement strand
TTTATTGTTATCCGCCTCCCAGTGCCTACGGTCGAAGAATGGTTCTGCAGAAAATGACGATGCGGGAACTGAATGAGAAACTAACCATTATTAACCGTGTTGTGGTTCACCCGAAATATCGGAGCATGGGACTCGGAGCGAAACTTATTCGGGACACCTTACCCTTAATCGGTACGCCTTATGTGGAGATGGTTGCGGTGATGGCTAAGTATAATCCGTTTGGTGAGAGAGCGGGGATGAAGAAGGTTACTGAGCAGGAGCCTCAGAGGGAGATTTTACGGGTTTCCAAGGTCCTTGAACAAGTCGAGTTTAATGTTCAGCTGCTTGGAAGCGGGAACTATGTTCTGCAGAAACTTCAAGCACTCAATGCTGATGACGTGGAAAGGGTTAGGGAGGCCTTCGTCAACGCCGACCATCCACGCTTCTTCAAGTTTTTCAGCTCAGGGCTGCCATTCGGGCATATGGGGGATTACGAGAAAAAGGTGAATGCTGCAACCTTGGAGCAGCTTGCAGGACTTATCAAGATCTGCGGTTTCCTGATGCAAACTAAAGTCTACTTGTTCTGGAGCAAGAAGTGAAGAAGAGAAAACTGTTTCAAGTCGCGCTTCAGACTAGACCATGAGCAGCCTGTACTTTCTGTAGGATTCAATGCATTCAAATCGTACTTTTCTTCCTACGGTCACTTCTGGGTGTTTGGCATACCATGGCTTCAATCCACCCTGGATGTAAGCGCCAGCATCGGAGTCACCTACTGGTGTGCCTCCCTTTGCACTCGATACTTTAGTTTCTATATCACCAATATCAGTCTCTAGCACGAAACCTACCTTGTACCCAGGGAAAAATCGTCGACGATTTTTAGGTAGGTAGAATACGGCAAATTTCCTATAACTCGCAGATCTTACCTCCAGCTCCAAGCTATCACCTACTTTGACTTGATACAGGTTGAAGTCAACGGACGTTTTTTCTGTTGTGCTTTTTGGAGGTCTCACAGTGTAGAGTGGTTCAAACAAGTGTGCATGGACTTTTTCTGCGTTTTCTCTCACAAAAGTCTTGAACTCTCTCACTATCGGCTGAACCTTCAATTGCCCGCAAGCCTCTTCCACATTGCGGCCTCCTTGGTCTATAATTACAACTATCTCCGGGGGCTTCTCAATCAAATCAAATAAGAAGCCTTTGATTTCAGGAGAACCGATCTTGCTTTCTATTTCAACCCTTTTCAATTCATCTCCTTTGATTTTAGCGTATAGTATGTTAACGAGTTCTCTTTGAGTGCTTAGGTTCTTTATGCCAACCATAAATTCGTTTAGTTGATTTGTTATATGCTTATGAAGGGGATGATTGGCTAACTCTCCTTCAACGATGTACCATCGATAAGGTTTTGCCAGGGTGACTACATACCCATCCGGAATAGACCTCACATCGGATTCGGACTTTAGCTCCTTTTTCAAGTCGAAATAGATAGAGTCCTCACCAAAAATCTCCTTAGAATGCTCCTTAATCATCTCTTCGAGCTCTTTCTCATCATCATAATTATGAAGGTTAAACTTGACACCGTCAATAAGGATCATCCAAAGCCCTTCGAAGATACCCTGTATGACTCATATGAAAGATGTCAGTAGTTAAAAGTTGCGCAGCAGTCGGGCGCGCGGTACGGAGTATGTTGAGTTGTCCTTTAGCCATTATTACCACACACAACCTATTCGTTCTATTTCAGGTTAAACGATTTGTAGTATTTGTGAACAGCGCGCGCAAAGGGCTATTTGAACATCAGTATTGTGCATTAGGAATATAGTCAACTGGACAAATAGCAAGTTTTATTTTGGAAAAGTTCTGAAGGTCAGTGTATTCACAAGGAAGAGGCCATTGATGAAGGTCCTTCTAGTCTCGGACGATCCACAAAAGGAAACATTTATTGAAATCGTAGGTCTCGCAAAACAGATTGAAAACCTTGGCGTCAAGATGATAGATGTGATTTGCTTCTGCGAAAATACGATGAAATTCTACAACTGCGAAATCGGAGAGGAAAACCTCAAACAAGGAACCACCTCTGCAACAATGGAAACTATTCTGAAGAAAGGAAAATACGAGTTGATTGTCGTATCGCTCAAGCTAGACCACCTGGAAAAGCTAGTCCTAGGCGAACAGAGCATAATCGATTTGTTTAAGAAAATATGTCCACAGGCTACAGTCTTTATCTTTGGTGGAAGAAGTGTATTGAAAAGGCTCAAGATTCTAGAGAGCTCTGAATCAATCTACACCTATGAAAGACATGGCGTGGCAAAAGTAGCTCGAGAATTCAACGAGGCCATCATTAGTCATATAAAAACAGCAATGAGAAAGGAACTATAGCCACCTACCCTTCTCAATATTTCTGTCTGAGTGCGCGATAGTCTTCTTTCCATACGTGCGCGAACTCAGACGGGCCCGAGGGGATTTGAACCCCCGTTCTTCGGCTCCGAAGGCCGGCGCCTTAATCCAGACTGGGCTACGGGCCCACCAAGAGAAACGATAAAAAGAGCATTCCTATTATCTTTGATCTCAGAGCTTACCAGAAGCTATGGACTACCGCTGGGCAATGTTGATTGATGAGCATCGTTGCCTACCGCTTTATCAATAACAGAGCGCAGCTCCTTCCCAACCTCCCCAAAAGTGTCCAAGAGTTCTTCATAGATCTCTTCACCTGCGACAAAATTCCAAAACTCTGGCCCAACAAGGAGTTCACTCGAGTCATATAGGTTAGTCGAAGTCCAACGTGTGTATGGTTGGGGATAATAAGGATTATAGGGAATTGCCAAAGCAGTATTGATATTGGCGGCTTTATCTAAACTTAAGCGAAGAGCTACCCAGCGCAGAAGCTTCTTTTTCAGAGTCCGAAACTCCTTGATATTGCCTTTAGGGCTAGTTACATCAAAATAGTATTCGAGTCCAGAACGTGTCTTAATAAAGACGTCTACAATGCTCTCTGGATCTTGTTCAGGAGACCCTTGGATGATGCTATTTCGGATCCTTTTAATCTGGTCTATTTTGCTACCAGCAACCCGTGTTCTCAAAATCTCAAGGTGCATATCATTGATCAATACTTCAGTATTCTGATCTATCTTTCCGCGGAGAACATATTGCCTTTCAGCATCGTACCCTGCATTCTTCTTTGCAAGCAAGATAGCCATTTGTTCGTAGACAGATGTTCCGAAAGATGTATAAAAGGATTGAATAAGAGATGCAATATTTACAGTTTTTTTGGAGAATATGGCCTCAAAAAAGGGCTTTGATTCTGTCTCGGGATTGTACTTTCTGATCTTCTCTTGAATGCAGGAGACCAGAAGGTTTTTTAGTTCTCTCTTCACTTCAGGCTTCATTCTCTTCTCTTCTGCTGATTTTGAACAGCCGCTTGATCAAATGGCTCTTACTCTTCAGGAAACTCTTGTAATCCATCAACTAAAGGGAAATACGCAACCAAGCTATTGCGCGTTTCTCCATCATTTCCGAGGATACGAGTTCTCTCTTCCCCACTAAGGCATCTGAAGTGATATCTCGCTTGCCGCTGTTCAGAATATCTGTTGGTTTTCTCTCCGTAATAGATTATGTCAGGGCAATTTCCTTCGTTAAAATAAGGACAATCGATACATTGCAGAACATGGTTATGATTTTCAGGAATACCTTCCTCAGAGTACTTTTCAATGACTCTTTCGCAATATATGATCCACCTTCCGCAACAGTCGCATCTAAATGGCTGACGATCCACGAGGTCCACGCTGAACGTAGGGATCCCTGTGAGCAAGCTGAAATCTGCGCTCTGCCTTTCTTTTCCTCTCCCAATTTCTAATCCCATGACTTCACCTTTTCTTCTTAACAAGAATAAGTCAGGAGGAACTATTTCACTAGGTCCACTGAGGAGAATTTGCTGAATTAAAAGTGAGACCACGTATCCCAGCTTCCTTTGAATCAAATAGATATATATCAAGAGCTCAATTGGGCCTCCCCGTATCTTCGGGAACAAGGAATCGTAGCCGCTTAACACTTTGTTGGGTGGAGGTGTAGGATTGGGCGGCTTAGGGATCATATCATCGCTATATCCTAAAGTTTCTTCGAATTTACATCTATGATACGAGTCTCCTCCTTCATGAAAATCCGTGCCCATTTCTGTTTGCAACCTGCGCATCAGTTCATTCCTGCTCGTCAAAGCCTCTCTGGGGCCGAAGCAATCCATCACCAACCACTCATTGATTAGGTACATTGAGACTTTCACAAATTTCTTCCTAATATCATCGCTTTTCGAGGCTTGATAAATCATCCTTCCCGTTAAGATATATTGAAAAATGTCTGAGAGTATCATTTGTCTTGAACCGCGGGGCTCATTTCCCCCACCTTTGTCTCCACCATAGTAAAGCTCCCGGCAGAAACGTACGTAATCCTCGCCCATATTGTCTAACTTTGTTTCCATTCTTTGATATTCAGGTTCATTCATTCTTAGGAACTCGTCCAGAATGTTTAAGTGTTTTATCGACAAACCGAGTCTACGAAGAACCTCTTTCAATCCAAATACCCCATTCTACACTCTGCAGTGTCTTTGTTTTTATGCTTTTCACATGAAGTCGGCATAATTGTCCAGATTTTTCCAGCAAGTTTAATTAGATTCATGTCCCCAGAAAGACTCGCGGGGAACCATGACTAAAGTAATCAAAATAGATGATACAAACTACAAACGTCTGCTTACGATAATCCACGAGCTAGAATGCGCTAACAATGAGAGAGCTAGTTTTGATGATGCATTGTCTCTATTGATAGATGAGCATGAAAAAAGGAAAGACGCAAAAGCAAATAAGGCAGAGGACAAGACCTAGACTAGGTTACTAAGTTACGAGGTAGAGGCAGTGAGCGACGCTCTGGACAAGCAATTCGTCACACTAAAAGAAGCAGCTGAATGGGCTACCCAGTATCGAGGTCGCCGAACTAAGCCCCATAACATTGCTTATTTGATAAATTACGCAAGAATCCACACATATGACAAAGAAGGCAAATTGAGAACTGCCTTGGACAGCGAAACTAGGATTTCCTTTTCTGAACTAAAAGAATATTATGATAACAATAGCAGAGAAAAGCAATGGACAGAAGTTTTAGGCAATAATATCAATTGGAAACTCAGCTTTGATAAAGTAACAGAAGCAGAGAGCACCAAGCACGTTCACCGTTTGCATCAATATAAAGGAAAATTTATCCCACAGTTGGTTGAGTATTTTTTGGATGAACGTCTGAACGATTCTAAGAAAGGCGTGTTCTTCCACAAAGGGGATATCGTCTTAGATCCTTTCGCAGGATCGGGCACGACTCTTGTCGAGTGCCTAGAACTGGGCTTACATTCCATAGGTGTCGATATATCCAAATTCAACTGTATGATAAGTGAAGTAAAAACTCGAAAATATGACTTAGATCGTGTAACCAAGGTATTACGGACGGCAGCAAAAATGACTGCTGCCTTTAGTGAATCTAGATTAAGCGATGTGATGGAAAATGAGCTTGATCAGAGGATTAGCTCTCTTAATAAGACCTACTATCCTAATCCGCAATTCAAGTTCATGTTGGGTAGATTACGAGGGTTTCAGGATACCATTCACAAAGAAATTAAATCCTTAACTAATAATGACGGCGAAAATAGGCTCAAGAAGACTGGAGAAGTTCTTCTCAAACATAAGGAAGAGAAGCAAGCTATAGAAAAAGAAGTTGCTGACTTCACAAATTGTTTGAAGATTTCTTTTCCATTTGAAGTAACCCCGAGTAATATTTCACATGTTGACAATGAATTTTCATCTAAATTTTCAGAACATGTTCTGAAAATTCTCTTTGAACAAATCCCTCAACATAAGCAAACTACGCTTAATATCGCTAATAGTGCGCTCGGAGACTCGCCCTTTATCTCAAAGTGGTTTACTGAGAAACAGAGAATGGAAATGCAACATTATTTAACCCAAATAGACAAAGAGAAGGATCAAGTACAGGACTTAATGAGAGTTATCTTATCTAGAACAATTCGGTCTTGCCGCGCAACCACTCATAGTGACCTAGCGACGCTAGTAGAGCCTCAATCTGAGCCGTATTATTGTACCAAGCACTACAAAATCTGTAGACCAGTAACAACTATTACTACTCATCTCAAGAGATATACTGAAGACACAATCAAGCGCTTAAAAGAATTCAGCAGAATCAGAAAGGACACATTCTGCCAAGTAATAAATGCCGACTCCAGAACGGTAAACATTTTTGATTACATTAAGAAAACGAACGAGAGCTTTTACAGACTCCTTGAGAAAGAGAAAATAGACGGCATCTTTACTTCGCCTCCATATGTAGGTCAGATAGACTATCACGAACAACATGCATACGCTTATGAGCTTTTCAACATAGAGAGAAAGGACGACTTGGAAATAGGGAAGCAATCTAATGGCACCAGCAAGAAGGCTCAGAAAGATTATATTGCAGGTATATCTGCCGTGTTGCTCAATTCAAAAAAGTATCTAAAGAAAGACGCACAGATCTTTATTGTGGCAAATGATAGCCTTAATTTGTATCCAGAAATAGCAAAGACAAGTGACCTGAGAATTGAAAAAGAATTCAAAAGACCAGTATTAAACAGAACGGAAAGAGACAAGCAGCCCTATTCCGAATCAATATTCCATATGATGACCCGATGAAATTCTTACGTTTGCGGTGAACAAATTGAGCCCCAGAAAGGGTCACGAAGGGAAAGTCCCACGGTGGCTATATAAAAGTAGAGGGGCGAGAACTAGAGGTATCATCGTTGGTCCATACAATTGTCCTAGCTGCGGATCGAGAGGCCTAGTTATCAACGTGGACAAAAAGAGTGAAACAATTTTAGCCAAGTGTTCATGTGGCTTTTCAAGGGATATGACTTTTCGTTCTACATTCCAACCAGTAGACTACTATGGAAAACTGATCGATGAATATTACAACACCCCAAAATCGAAATAACCGATCAGCCAAGCTCTTAGCCAAATCAAACAACTCAGCAGGACCCCAAAAACCGTAGGCAATGACAACTTAGACTGGTACTTTCCTGCGGATTTGCCTCTCAGATAGTCTCAAGTTCTAAAATGCGTGGGTCGTCTGGAGGCGCTCTGGATTTAACAACGTCTAAGAAGTCCTTATGGGCCTCTTTCGTACTTCTTAGCAAATCCATCCATGTTTTTGTGTAAATGAATGCGTGGGCGAATGTTTTGATTCTTTCCGTCGTCGATGAATCATCTGAGAAGCTACCTGCGATTAAGTATCCCCATACGATTTTTGGATTTTCAGGACTCGAAGAATGCTCCAAGTGGGCTCTAAGAAAGTACACGTACTTCTCGATTTGGCTGAGTTCCTCATACCCTACCTTGACACCGGGGCGTTTAATTTCAACGACGACTACTCTCTCGGAATCGGAAAGACAAACGAAGTCAGGTCTCTTTTCAGCTTCTTCTCCTTGAGCCTCAGTGCCAAACTTTTCTCTCAGCAGTTTTTCATAAGTTTCGTCTTCGCTTAACGTCATCCAGGTCGGGTTGAGCAACCATGGATACTTAGCAAGGAGTTGTTGCATATCCGGTCTCTCAGGCACTTTGGCTTCAATCATCTCTTCGAGCTTTGAGATAGTCTCCAAACGATTCTTCACAATCGGGCTAAAGCGAACTGCTTCCAGAACATCGAGTTCCTTAAAAATGCTCAGAATAGCCACTTGCGATTCTGGATCTAGTGTGCTCATCTCCCGAATCGCTTCGACAAAAGCCTTCTCTTTATAGGCATCCACAATGACTTGTGAGAGCTCCGCTAGACGCTCCGTACCGATAGTCTGCACCTTCGATAAATTCCTCACCGCCGCCTTGACTTCTTTTCTTTCCCTTGGTTGCAATGCTTCGATTTGCTTTACAAGAGATGGTTTTTTCTTCTCGATGTCCTCGACCCTTTTCTGTGCACGTCTTTCTGCCCATTCTTCACAAAGTCTTTTAATCTTATTCTCTGCCCACTCCTTTAAAGGAGCAGCCCGAGTGTCATCCCAGAGAATGCTGCGTCTATTAGTGGCAATCAGGTCTACCTCAGCGTCTAGGAAGTCTGCAAGTATTTCTCCCGTCATATATTCCTTCCCGAATTGACCCCACGCTCCTCCAGCAAGGCCAAAAAACCCTGGCTCTTCGACAAGTTTTCCACGAGCAAGAACGCTGATTCCTCTCGAGTCGGGATCTTTTATCGTGTCTTCTTGGAACCCGACCCACCATTTAATCTCGCCGCAATCTTTAATGGTCTCCACGTAACATCCTTCCTTGATATTTTCTCCAGTCTCACCTAACGCAGGATAACGGAACTCGAAAGGGATTTCCTCTCTCTTCAATTCCTTGCCATTAATCAAGACTCTAAACTTAGCCGACAAAACAGCAAATCGTCTAGCCATGGCGGTGCGAAAAGAAGACTCATTGATGGCTCTCTGGCTTTTCAAATCGCAGAGAGCCACCTTGGTCCCGTTTTTAGCTTTCGTTTTCTCACATCGAAGGAGCTTAGGGTGGTAGTCCTTTCCTCTCGGCAATTTGTGAAGTTCTCTAAGATCCATCTCGAACTCAGTGAGTTCCCCATCCTTCATTGTTAAAATTCTAATAACGCCTGCAAATCCGAATCCTGAGAGCTTACCTATACCTTTTCGGGCCATCAAGACGCGTCCTTTTGGACTGCGTTCACCCTCATCTTCGCGTTTATTCCGACCTATAACTAGATACTTAGGGTTGACTTCGTCGAACCGCAATCCGTAGCCGTCGTCCTCTACAGTCACTGTCGACTTTTCGTCAAGTGGCGTACCTAACGGAATTTCTATCTTAACCCATGAAGCATCGGCGTCCCACGCATTCGCCACAAGCTCTGCAATGGCTGGAACGGCTCCAGAGTACATTTGAAAACCCAACTGTAGTGCGAAGCCTCCCGCGTACGTCATTACAAGGGGAAACTCGGATGTTTTTGAAGACATGATGTTACTTTCTCCAAAAGATAATCTGGAGGTGCACCTATAAATGCTTAAGTTTTCACGACAGCCTGTTTAAGAGAGCATTTGATTACTCGTTTGTAGTATTCACATAAGGCTAGGACGGGACAAATGTTGCATTTAGGTTGCCTTTTGCAGATTAAGGCTGCGTGGTCTAACAAGGCCTCGTTGTATCGAGGTCCTAATCCCCTAGGAACAATTTTGGCCGCAAATGCCCATAATGCCTCATCTTCACTCGGTCTTTTCCTAATGCCTGAAACACGGAAAACTCTTGACAGGACTCGGGCCACATTTACATCAACAATAGGCACATCCTTACCAAAGCCAAAACACAGAATTGCCCTAGCTGTATATAGCCCGACGCCCGGAAGCTGAGTCAATTCCTCTTCTCTATCAGGGACCTCGCAGTTGTGTTTTTCGCATACTTCTTTCATAAGCTTGATTAACCATTTGGCCCTTTTCTTGAGTCCCATAGGTCGGAGAAACTCTTCGAGGTCGTCAACATCTATCGATGCTATACTGACAGATGTCGGGAACTTTTCGATAAAGTTAGGGAAGAATTTTGCAACTCTATTTGCCGGAGTTCTTTGGAGCAAGATCTCAGCTAGTAGTGCTATGTATGGATCATGTCGAGCTCGCCATGGGAAGTCTCTTCTGTTTTTTTCGTGCCATTGAATCAGTAGATGGACAAACCTGAAGCGTTTTCTATCACTCAAAATGTGCCTTTCAAGACTCAATTTAACCTCAACCGTCATTTCAAAGCCGAACCAACTCTTCTCCTATCGCTGTGGCCAAATCGACTGGCTTGGCATTTCCAATATGCTTAGTCGTTGCAGCCAAAGTTCCATTAAAGACGAAGTAGTCTGGAAAGCTTTGAAGTCGAGCTGCTTCTCTGGGTGTAATGGCTCTGTCCTGTTCAGGGTGAATGAACCGACCGCAGCTAGGCGTCGTGCAACGAGAGGTAATAGTAGGCCCTGGTTTGGACCACGACATTCGCCCATAGACGTTTTCTGCGCCATCTAAGTCTTTGTGGCAGGGAAGCCACAGTTCTTTCGGAAGGCTACTTCGGCTTCCTCCGCTTTTGGGAATATTCCGTATTATTTCGAGGACCTTTGGAGTGTGTTTGCACGCTACGTGGTTGGGTGGATGTTGTGCTGCTTCTCCACTCTCCAGAGGCGGTAGGTCTCCAATAGCGTCTTTGACTGTGAGCCATGGAGGTAAGCACATGTTTTCTGCGAGCCTAGGATCAGAGTGTGTTTGTTTGGGTAGGCTTAACTCATCTGCAGATCTGTCTTCTTCTTTTATAAACAAGGCGATTAGTCTTTTCCGAATTTGTGGAACTCCATAATCTGCCACATTGACAATTCCACTAACAGCCTTATAACCGAGCTTTTTCATTTTCTGGAAGAAAATTTCTAAGAAAGCTTTTCCTCTTCCAGATGTAATGCCAGAGACATTTTCGAAAACCACCATTCTCGGCTGGATTTCCGCGATTCTTTCAGCGAAAATCATGACCAGATCGTCTCTCGCATCAATCTCGTTACGTTTAGTGGTCCTCCTAAGTGAACTAAAACCCTGACACGGAGGACAGCCCACTACGATATCAACATCACCTCTCTTAAGACCAAATTCACTCAAGATTTGGGGTCCGTGCACAGTTCTCAGGTCCCCTTGAATCGGTTTGACCTTGAGGTTGCGCTCGAAGGTTTCGCAGGCAATCGCATCAATGTCAATAGCTCCAGCGACTTTGCAGCCGGCCAGCTTGAATCCTAGGGATGCTCCACCGCATCCGCAGAAGAGATCAAGCAAAAGTGGCTTGTGGCGAGTCAAAGCGCTCAACTTCCAGACTCTTGACAAGATATATTTTGCGCTAACGTAAATATGCTTTTCATTTAGGTTCTGTCCCGAGTTCGTCTTTCATAGAACCCCAGGCTTCTCGTAGGAATGTTGTTAGTGCCCAGCCTTTAGCGCGCATGCGTGTTCCTAAATTCGTTTGCGGGGTAGTTTATGCTTTTTGTTTTGCTTCGTCTATGGATTGTGATGTGCCTCGGAGTACGAGAAGTATCGCTTGGAAGACGAGACCCAACTCTGTCACACTTGAAAAAGGTAATTTAGGAACACACGTGCGTGCTGAGCTTCTGGACAGTGACTTTCAATCCTAGACCCTTTTCTCTTGATTTCATGTACCTTGTTTCAAGCTTGACTATCTTCACATCCTTTCTTCCTTCTACATATCTCATTACGTCATACCTGACGTCTC
>Ga0315285_10007401_pt1 | contig 11273 bp, 2 predicted proteins | sample YL17G09_36_MG_FD_203698 | JGI IMG/M metagenome (GOLD analysis project Ga0315285, IMG submission 203698) | Sediment microbial communities from Yellowstone Lake, YNP, Wyoming, USA - YL17G09_36 | ecosystem: Environmental > Aquatic > Freshwater > Lake > Sediment | place: USA: Wyoming | collected... | reverse complement strand
AAATCTATGTCAGTGAGAATAATGGTGCTTACCGTTACAATGGAACTAACTCAACCCCTCTAGGCTATTCATTCACAGGTGGAAATGGCAATAATTATACTGTTAATGTAACTGCAAATGATACTGCATACAATGAAAATACTACTGGTACAGTTTCAAGTACGACTATCACTGTAGATACAACTCAACCAATTGCAATACTTACAGTTTCACCTACCTTAGCAAACGAAAGCTACACTTCTAAAAACTGGGCATATGTTAATGTAACATTCACAGAAACAAACCCAAACACTTGTTTGTTGCAATTCAACAACGGGACAGCAAGTAACTATACTATGACAAAATTAGGAACAAACTGTAATATCAATATGACTTCCCCAACAGATGGGGCTTGGAATTATAATGTTTTTGTAAATGACTCTGCAAACAATTGGGGAACAAATGGAACATACTATGTGACTGTTGATACTGTTAATCCTGTTATAAATGAAACTGTTCCTGCTAATGGTAGCTATTTCAAAAATCCTTCAAGTGCTACATTCAGTGTTAAACTAACTGAACAAAATAAGAACAATTCTATCAACGCAACAGTTTATTATAGAAGACAAAACGTGGGTAGTTATCAGAGTAGCTCATTAAAATGTTATGGTATAGCCCCAACTTGGACCTGTAATGTAACAGGAATAGATACAGGTCTAGGAAACGGCGATGTTATGCAATTTTTATTCAACACAACTGATTCAGCTGGTAAAACAGGTGTGAATGGAACTGTAGATGCCCCATTAACAGCTACAGTTGATATAGGCGCACCTATATATACAAATAATGCAACAAATGCAACTGTTGCCGGGAAAAATGATACTGTTTTAATCTATGCTTATTGGACAGATTCAGATACGTTGAATACAGCTGTTTTAGAAACTAATGAAACCGGGACAGCTACGAATAAAACAACTATTCAACATGCTTTAATATCTTCGTTTACTGGTTCAGCTGCATGGTCGAACTTCACTTGGTCAAACTCCTCTGTGCCTGTAGGAACTTCTATAGCATGGAAGATTTATGCTAATGATAGTACTAACAACCAAAATGTTACAACTCAAGGAATATTTAGTATTGATAATACTAAACCAACATATTCTGGCCAAACTCAAAACGTAACGAATACATCAACAATAGTTAAAGGAGCAGGCCTTAACTTAACAGTTGTTTGGAGTGATAATGTTCGATTGAGTAAATATTGGGCATCTAGATATAACAGTACAGCGGATGCTTGGTTGAATGATACTCCAACAGTCATGTCTTCCAACAATCAAACTGATATTCTAATTGGTACATCATCGTATAATTTAGGCGATACTATAAGGTTTAAAATATATGCCAATGACACGAGTGGTAACGAGGAAGTGACAAACCTATGGCAGTATACAATTGAAAATGCACCGCCTACTTATTCAAACAATGATACAAACGTAACGAGTGGAAGTACGATTGTAAAAGGGACACCAATAGCTGTTTATGCTCTATGGACAGATGGAATACAATTAGGCAGTGGATGGGTACAGGAAAACATCACAAGCCCTGGTATAATGCAAAATACTTCTATAACACTTTCAGGTAATTGGACGAATAAGACATTTACAACTTCTAGCCTAAACGTGGGCTTAGTTTATTCAGCAAGATTATTTGCAAATGACACATCGGGTAATGAAAATTATACGTACCCAACATGGACTTGGACTATTGATGGAACTGCACCAACTTATGCTAATCAATCCGATTCTGTTTCTGGTGAGGCTGTATACACTCCAGGAAAGAATTACACTCTTAATATAAGTTGGACTGATAATTTAGGAAATGGAAATGTGAGCACAGTATTGTTGAATTTCTCCAGTTTATCTACAAACCAAACAGCAACAAGTTTAGGTTCTAGTAATTACACTTATACGTTAACAGACTTAGGATTTGGAAACTATACTTATAGATGGTATGCCAATGACACGAGTGGTAATTGGAATTTAACCACTGTTTATGCACTCAACATAACTCAGAATACAACAACATCTAGTTGGATGAATTTGACGATGGGTAATGGGACAACTGTTGGAGAAGCCAATAATAGTTTAGCATATCCGAATATAAACAATGCAACTGGGTATTATACTTCCAATGTGTTTACTGGGCAAACAATCATATTCACATTATACAGAAATGATTCTGTATTTGGGGCTGGGACTTCAAACCCAATATCTGACACCACTCGATATGGTGTTGTTACTTATAAATATACCTATAACACATCGGGCAATGCCAACTATTCCACAGCATCGAAACAGTTCTGGCTGAATGTCGTTCAAAACAACACAAACCCAATTAACATCACTATACAAAATTCAACAGCAGTTTATTACAATAGTAACGTAACTGAAAGTGCAGGTCGCTCCATAACAGTAAACACAAATGCTCTTTATGGTAATGAAACAGAACTTAAATTATACAGCAATGACTCAGGAAATGAGGCACAAGTAGCGGTACCATATACATTCACGCCGATTTCGGCAAAGATTATAACACTTAAGGCGAATTTAACTTCAACTAACTATACAACTAATCAAACTGATACATATTATTTAACTATAACAGAAGATACTACACCACCAACAATATTATTATTTGATTATACAAATGGGACTATAAGGAAATCTGGAACCGAATTCACGCTTAACATATCTGTTACAGATGGTAGTGGTATAAATGTTGGTGACACATGTAATGTAACCATATCAGGAACGATTAACAGAACTCTTACATATTTAAATGGATGGTGTAGTGGTACTATCCTCACTCCAAATGTTCCTACTGATGGTAATTATACAATAAACATCACAGTCAGAGATAATTCTACCAATAAGAATGAAGGTTATAATAGTAGTTTTGTTTTGACTGTCGATAACACAACATCCGTAGTTTCTATAAGCAGTCCTAGCAGTGGACAGTACATTAAATTAATCAACGGAAGAGATTGGATTAACGGAACTGTTTATGATTTGATAGCCATGGGAAGTGGTAATATAACTACAAACAATTCAGCCTTCACAGTTTATTCATTTAATGGAACTAATAACACTGCATTTACAGTAGCGAATAACACTGCTGTATCAGATGGCTATGTTGCAATAACAGTATATTACAATGATAGTGCTACAAACACTGGTAGCGTCACTATAGCTTTCTATATAGATAATACACCACCAACTTCATTCACTGCTCTCACAACCGGAACAAAAACAAAGAGTTCTTCTCAGACTATAGAGGTCAATGTTACTGATAATTCTATGACTAACGTCTCGATATTCTTGTATTATAAGAGAGGAAGTCTTATTGATTGGACTTCAGCAACTATGACTGGAGCACCAGCCGCCTCTACAATATATAGTACAACCATTGATACTTCAATGTTAGGTGATGGCGAATATGTTTATTACTATGTGATTGGAACAGATAATGCAACTAACCCATTCTCGACCAACAATGGTTCGGCAACGAGCCCATTGGGTTACTTTAAGGTTGGAGATACAACATTACCTCAACAACCAACTGGCCTAGCTGCAGTACAAGTTGGAAGCACGAGACAAGTTAACATTACTTGGATAGCTTCAGCTTCAAGTGATGCAACAGGATATTATGTTTATAGAGATACTGGAATTGTAACAACATCATCCACAAACCTAGGTGAAGCTGGTAATACAACAAAGTTCACGGACACTGTTCCTGCTGACGGAACATGGAACTACACTATAGTTGCTCATGATGCTGTTCCGAATGTAAACACAACAATCACTGCATATGCTACTGCCCCTGTTACTACGACTGATACAACAGCACCTCAACAACCAACTGGCCTAGCTGCAGTACAATTTGGATCAACAAAACAGATTAATATAAGTTGGTCAGCATCGGCTTCGAGCGATGTTGTAAGGTATAATATTTATTACAAATTAAGTGGTGCTTTAACGACTTCTGATAATTCATTCAGTGTAGGTAATGTTACTAAGGCTTCAATCGCGGTCGGATCAGACGGTAACTGGAACTTTACTGTAACTGCGATTGATTCATCAAACAATGAGAACACAACGATAGCTGTTGCTGCTAACATTACGATAGATACTACTGCTCCAAGCGTAACAAACAGCAATACAGCACCAGTAAAGAATAGCAATGGTAAGACAAGTGATAATACACCAACAATAGTTGTGAATATAAGTGAAACTGGAGCATGTAGATTTGATATAATAGATGTTGCAATGAGTTCAATGACTTATGAGATGAGTGGTAGTGGAACACAGAATCATAATTACACAATTACAACAGCTTTGAATGATAGCACATATACATATTATATAAGATGTAATGATACAGCTGGTAATACTATGACAATTTCAGCAACATTATCATTTATATTAGATACAACTGGCAACTTCAATTATACTCAAACTTTAATAGGATGGGATGATTTATGGATTCCTCCACAGTCAGTAATGGAGGGAATGGGTTATTCTAGTGCTGCAACAAATGCATGGAATATATCATATGTGTTAAGTACAACTGGTGGATTAGGAACAAACTATAATATAGTATATTATTACAATGGATCAGCTTGGGCAAGCTTTAGGTTAGGGAGCTGGACAGCAAGTAGTCTACAGTACATGAACAACACAAATGACAAGCCATATTGGATAAACATGACAACAACTGACAGGTTTGAGATATAAGGAGGTTATTTAACCTTCCTTTTTTTATTTATATCAGGTGTAATCAGATGAATAAAAAAATAGAAGTGGTATTTTCCCTTTTAATATTTTGTTTTCTATTTTCTCCTGTTCATGCTTTGTTAGCAAGTTGGAATGGTTATGTTTATATAAATAATTCATTAGCATCGAGCGGAACACGAGTAAGTGCACATATCAATAATGCTTCTACGGCAACTGCGGTAACAAATACTGGGACTGTTAAAACCATGCCTGATAATCAGAGTTATTATATTATTGATTTAGAATGTACTTCTGGAACTAATATTAGTTTAAAGGTTTGGGATATTTGGAGTGTGGTCGATCAAACATGCACAGCTGGTTGGCATTCAAACGGGACTAGTTACTTTAATTTAAGTATCACAACATTGTCCAACGGGAATACTTGTACTTACGCTGGTAGTTGTACTTCTGGGTATTGTGTCGATGGCTATTGTTGTAATTCAGCCTGCGCTGGTTCAAGTGAAGATTGTAATGTTTCAGGACATGAAGGTACGTGTACTTCAACCGCGAGTGAGACAACAACAACTGTATCTGGTGGTGGCGGAGGGGGTGGAGGCGGTGGTGGTGGGAACGTTACGACGACAAAAGGTACAACGACTGCAGGAACAACTTCTATTGGAACAACTACTGTGGCAACAACGACCGCAGGAACAACGATCGCAGCAACAACAACTGCAAAAATATGTGAAACTGAAGGAAATAGATGTGGTAAAGGTTATCTATCATGTTGTTCCGGATTAACCTGTAGAGGAAATAAATGTGCAAAACCTGTTAAAGGACTAGAGATCGCACCAACTACCGGGATAATTATAGGTGCTGCAGTAGTTATAGTAATTGTTATAATATCAGTAATCTATTTCACCGTGATAAAAGGTAGAATGATAATAAAGTAAATTTTTTCTATATCGTAAAAAATCTTTATATTACGTCAATACAAATTTATTATTGATATCGATTATGAATAGAGATTGGATTTTACTGACTTTCATCCTTGCCTTAGTAGTATTTTTCACTAATGTTAATGCAGCAACATTCTTAGATGTTTATACAACTGGTATGGTTCAACCAAGCAAGAACATCACTATTACTGGTCAACTAACTAACAATACAGTATCTGTAATATCAGGTATTAACATTTCTGCAAGTGTTACTTCAGGTGGGTCTGGTTATAATATAACTGCTTCTGACGGAAGGTTTGAATTCAACATCACCGCACCGTCCACGATTGGTGAATACTCTGTGACTATCACAACTAATGAGACAATACCAAAAACAAAAACAATACCTGTTTATATAACTAACATGACTGGTGGTAGCATAATTTATGTAGATAAATCACCGCCATTTTCTGTCGGAACAACATTCACTATCAATGTAACTTTACTTAACGGAACCAATGCTGTTACAAGCTATACACCTAATGTAAGCATATATGCATTGAATGGCCCTCCAGTTTCTTGGACTATCACAAATGGAACAATTTCTTCTGGTGCAGATGGTGTGATTAATTACACTATCACTATTCCATCAACTGCCACTTCAGGTCAATATGTTATTGTAGTTGAAAAAGGAAAGATAACGAGTGTTTTTAGTATTAAATCTGGATATATAATCCTAGTTAATTCAGAAACTGTAAATGAAGAAATGAGCTCAAACTTTGCTCCAAGTTCAAGCATCATGATCCTAGCAAAGATTAAGACTTCTGCTGGAGTTGCCGCGCCTTCTGTAGCTAGTTCTGTGGTTGCATACATCACTTTACCGAATGGAACTGTAGAAAGCATTACCTTAACGGCAAGAAATCAAACTACTTATCCTGGATACTACAACAATACATTCACTGATACTTCTGCAACAGGAACTTATCAAGTCAGAATAGATGCAAACATAGGAGGTTCAATAATTCAGAGTTACACGTTTTTCGAAACAAGAACCTTTAACGTTAACTTGGAATCACAAAAAGATTTCTTCATGGAATGGGGTGGAACTGCATCTTTCGTAGCTAATGGTACTGTTGGATTAAACATAGTTGCTGTAAACCTTTCAACGAGTGAAGTTTTGACTGTACCTACAGGTATTCCTGTATGTAATAGTACATATCTTAAATTTGATGATATTTTCTTTGTGAATGGGACATCGATAAATTCATCGATAACTGATGGAACATTTACGACAGATCAATACATGATGAATCAAATCTGTGTAGTAAGATTCACTGGACCATCTACTTCAGGTATTTATGGTATTAGAGTGAACGTGACAATCGGTGGTGTTACAGAAACAGCTAGAGGATACTTCTCTATGCAAAAGTATTTCCTTAAATCAGCTGTAATCTTAAACTTGGGTGGTGAATCCGAGTTTGAGAAGATGGTTTCTCCTGGGGAAAATATAACAATATCCTTGTCCGCTTACAACATCACTAGTAGCGCAGATGTTGGAGGATCTTCAATTCTAAATGTCACGATCACAAAAATAGTTCCTCTTGAATTTGGAAGGAATGAAATTACTTCTGGCATCAACTACACTGTTAGTTATGGAACCGAACCGAAGATAACCCTTACTGTCCCAACTTCGATAATGGGACCAACCTCTGTTGAGATACAGGCAAAAATAACTGGTGAAACTGTCATAGGAAACGCTTTCTTCGTATCCAACTATCTAATGGGAGCTATGTTCCCGACAGGTAGTGGAGGTGGAGGAGGTGGAGGCGGTCAAGGTGGAGGTTTTTCACCTTTCACATCATGTTCTGGTCAAAAAACTTTCACGGGAACGATTTCAGAAACAAAGACTGCTCAAGCAGTTGCAGCTGGTTCTGTTTTAATCAGTCAAATAGCTAAGGCATCAGAAGAAATGACAGGAAAAGATATAAGCAGCTGTGTAATTTTAACTAATACAGGGACGTCTGGTACTAGTGGTTCTATTAGCATTAATATAACATTCTCCCCTAGCTGTAGCCTATCAGGCTTTTATTTCATGGTTCTAAATGCAACTTATCAAGGTAAATCAGCTGGCGTTCCAGCTCAATTTGCGTGTAAGAATCTCAATTTCTGGCCTAATATATATTCTATTGGAGGAACAGACTCGACATGGAAGATTGCCCCAACGTCTGGCGTGAAAATAACCATCAGTAATATTACTCGTCTTAACGATTCTAAAAATATTGGTAATGCGACTGTAAGCATACCATTCATCTTCAACTTCAACCCTGGTATTGGGCAGAGAATGTTGTTGCCAAACCCAGCTTTTTTAACTTTCTTAAACTTTACCGGAAATGCAACTCAGAATAACATAACGTTCGATATTTATCCACAGAACTTTACCATTGGTGGCACTACTTTAACTACTTGGCCGAATGGTTTCATAGATTTACAACCGAGAGTCTGTACAGAAGACCTTTCCTCGTCTGTATACCCATGGAGTGATGGTTGTGATACTGGTATGGGAGGATTTCAGGTTGTAGCTTTTGATGCTTGGATTCAAAACTTTCAATGGGGTTCAACTATGCAAGTTAATTCAACTCAGTCTTTCACCATAAATGTCAAGACTAATGTCAGTAGGAATGTATCTGATTCAATCGGTACTTTGTACACTGGAAACAACAACACAGCCTTTATAGTTAAAATCGGTAAACCATGGGAAGGTTCACTGACTAATGCTCAGAATGTTAGTGCGACTCTTATTGCCGATGGCTGGAACAAAACAATAGACTGGGGCTTTGAACAATGGAGGTTGAACTTCACTATCCCTGCAACTATGAAGAAGGGTGAGACCATGATTTCTATAACCATCAATAACACTAACGGTGAAGCATCGGATACACAAGTTTCCACGAGTTTAAGTAAGTATAGTTTAGTAATTCCTTATGAAGAGGGTATTGAGAATTGGGGCTGGTTTTATGATGGTCTTGGTCTTCAAGGTCAAAACAATTGGAACATTACTTTAGCTAGTTGGAACATGGCTGCTGTTAATGAAAGTTTAGGTATATGGTCTAAATCTGGAAATATATGCAACAAGACTGGACTCATTGCAACTAGATATGGTGATGGAGGAAATTCTAGAACAATCGTTTATAATTCAACAGTTAAAATGTTAATCGTTGATAATACATCAGGAGTATATGATACAATAGTGTTCAACAACAGTGGTACCCTCAGTTACGTCAATGCAAACAATTATACATTATCCCAAAATGCGTTTGGTTATGCTGGTCTTTATTTAAGATATATAGAAGGATGTAGTTATGCCAAGATTGTCAATGCAACTGCTATAACAGCAGCAGATATAACTACGTATGGAAATCTACCTACTTGGGCTGGACAGGCTGAAGTAAACCATGTGTTAAAAATACCTTATATAGTTAAATTGGGTGATGCACCAGTTATTGGTGCTGAGGTTCATGTAAACGGTATCGCAAAACAAGGTTTTGATCGTTCTGGTTTTGAAGAAAAGTTGACTGAAGGTGCAAATTACACGTACACAAAAGATACAACAAATTCTCTTGGTTTTGCATTCCTCAAAGTCAACACGACAAACAGCGGTATGTTTAACCTATTCTGGAAAGTCAATACTTCTGCTACGGATTATGATATAGCAACGTTTGCTACTGGCACTGGAATGGAGATAAGGAATTTCGATACATCTGCTGGTCCAACCTATAATTTACCTTTAGGTAGCGTTGTATTGGGATATTCAACAACTCCAATATCAGGAGGCTGGACTATACCTGTAGCAGACGGTACAGGTGTTTATTATGGAAACATAACTGAAAGAGATGGATATCCAAATGATTTCATCAGAGATAGTAATGTTTCAACATGGTACTTTGTTTACAAAGCAAGCAACAATTACACATGGATGGATGATGATATGAATTTCAATGAACCTGGTCAAGACAATGGATATAACGTAATACAAGGTTATTGGAATGACACTCACTCTATTCAAGATACTTGGGGCGCTCAATCGGGTCAAAACATCGGTGTTTCTTCTTATTTAAATACCAGCTCAGGATCAAACAATCAAATGACTTTTACTTTCCTTCAAGAGAATCCAAGACCATCAACTCCGATAACCCTTTCTAGTGTTAATAGTAACATAACAGTAATGGCATGTTCAAAGACGTTCGATGCACCAACGAAACTACCTATAGAAGGAGCGACTGTGAAGTTGTTTTCAACGGACTTCCAGATGATGGGTCCACCACAGAAGAAATGGTTGACTCTTTACAATTTAAATGGAAGTCTAGCTGCTGAAGGTGGTAATAATGGTAATACCGAACCCAGTACTTCAGATATAAAAACAGGACCGGCTGGTTGTGTTGCATTCAAAGCGATATATCCTGGTAATGTATGGACCTCTTGTAGATGTACAGAAGTTCAAGCCAAAATAACAAGTGGGTCAAATACTGAGAATTCGTGGATAGGACAGGTGTGTACCCCATGTGGATAAAGAAAATATATTTTTTGCTAATAATTTTTAGTTTATTAGTATTCATAGCTCCATCAGTAAATGCAACAATCACTGTAACAGTCACTGCCCCATCGAGTGTTACACAAGGATCTAACATTCCAATATCAGCTTCGTTCGTGGCTGGACAGGATGGTGATTCTGGTACTTTCTATTTTTCTTGTGATCAGACTGTTTCTGGTGAAGTAGACCCTCAAAGCGGATATAGCATTGTATCATCCACATCAAAGACTTATACTTTCACACCAAACACTGCTCAAACTTATTCGAACTGTAAAGTTTCAGATGGTGGATCTCAATATTCTTCAACTTTTGCTATAAATGTCGTAGCTCCAAGTACGTTGACTGTTTCTGGTTCTCCAAGTTCTACAACCAATACTTCAGGTAGTACATTTTCTCTGGCAATAAGTATAACTAACCCAGCAGTAAGTGCAGTAACAACTTCTTATTCTTTGAGTTGTTCTAGTCATACATGCAGTGGAGATCAGATTTCTGATACAATCTCTATTTCAGCTGGAGCAACCACAACGTTGCAATGGACAGTCACGGTTGGATCATCATCTGCTAACATAACTTTTCAGTTAGGTAGCAACAGTAATGCTTTTACATCTAGTGTAACAGTAACGAGTACAGCAACAACCACTACAATTGGAGGCAGTGGAGGTGGTGGGGGCGGCGGTATATCAACAGGGAAAGTAACTAAAATCAAATACACTTTTAAAGAACTCAAGAAGAATACGATAGAAAGGTGGAAGGTCAATCAACCCGGATTAGGATTGATAGAAATGAACATGACTGTCAAGAATTCTGCGAATAACGTTCAGATTACGATTGAAAGATATGACGGAAGACCTTCTTACATAATTCATGAAATAGCTGGCAAGATATATCAATACATAGAGATAAACAAGACTAACTTAACTGACACTGACATAGATAAGATTCAACTAAAGATAAATGTCAATAAATCATGGATATTAAACAACAATATAGATGAGT
>Ga0315285_10007400_pt1 | contig 11273 bp, 9 predicted proteins | sample YL17G09_36_MG_FD_203698 | JGI IMG/M metagenome (GOLD analysis project Ga0315285, IMG submission 203698) | Sediment microbial communities from Yellowstone Lake, YNP, Wyoming, USA - YL17G09_36 | ecosystem: Environmental > Aquatic > Freshwater > Lake > Sediment | place: USA: Wyoming | collected... | reverse complement strand
CGCCGACGATCTTGAGTATCCTGGTGTTGGCCTCGCGAAGAGACGCCAGGATCTCCCCAAGGTCCTTCTTTGTGTAAGCCTCGATGTTCCTGGCGGCCCCGCTGACGGACGTCATCGTCTCTTGCACCTTCGGGCGAGTGTCGGCGAGCATCCCGGCCAGGTCGTCGGCGGCGGCGCGGACCTTCCGCATAAGCGAGTCATTCACGTTTGGATCAAGCTGCGCATCAACGCTGGTCAAGGCCCGGCCGAGCCTGGCGGCAATCGTCACGCCGGCGTTGGGGTCCATCTGGTGGGCCAGGCTGGCCGTCGCGGCGTTGATGTCCCCGGCCGAGCGATGGAGCCTGCCAACAAGCGAGTTTGCGTCGCCCGCAGCCGTCTCGCCCTCGACGTTGGCGACGATCCTGCCCAGGGCGTCGGCGGCGCCGTCGATCTTCTTCACGACGCCGCAAATGCCCGCCAGCAGGCCGCCGGCCTGGTTGGGCTCGAGCTCCTGGCGGATCCTCTGCGATGCCTTCTCGAAGTTCTCAGCCATGACGTTGATTCGCGTCATGACCTGGTCGAGCCCGCCGTGCAGCGCCACGGGGTGCCCGGCGTCGGCCAACTGGTCGCTGACGCCGGCGTAGAGCAGGACGATCTTGGCCTGGCCGATGGGCGGGGAGACGACGACGGCGTCGGCGTCGCTGCGGATGGCGATGTCCGTGCGTTCCAACCGGGCGTGGTAGAGGCAGGCGCTCTCGGCCGGGCGGGCCTCGACGCGAAGAACGCGCCCGATCTCGGCGTCGCCAAGGGTGACCAGCGCGCCTTCGAGCACACCCACCGAGCCGGTGGCCTGGTTGACGCGGAAGACCACCTCCTGGCCTCGCGTCCTGAACATATCGGCCGCCCCGAGCCAGAGCACCACGCCGGCGCCAACGGCCAGGCCGGCCAGGACGAACAGTCCGGCCGTCAATTCGCTATATCTCTTCCTGGGCATCTATGCTCTCCGATCATGCGATCATTCTGTTTTCGTTGCCGTCCGCATCAGCCGCCTATGCCGAGGATGTCCTCCTCGTAGTCGTCGGCTTGCCGCCTCGCCGTGATGGGCCCATCCGGCTCGCCGCGAAGGAACCGGCGGATCAGGTCGCTGGTCTGTGCGCCCGAGCCCAGGCATTCGCGAATGTCCTGGAACTCGCGCCGGGTCCCGACCTTCAACATCCGCCCGCGATCGAGCATCGCCATGCGGTCGGCGATCCGAAAGGCCGAGTCCATCTCGTGCGTGACTACCACGCTGGTCACGCCCAGCTTGCCGGACAAATCCATGATGAGATGGTCGATCTCGGCGCTGGTGACCGGGTCCAGCCCGGCCGTGGGCTCGTCGTAGAAAAGGATCTCCGGGTCCAGGGCGATAGCACGGGCCAGGCCCGCCCGCTTCTTCATGCCGCCGGAAATCTCCGACGGCATGCGGTCGATGGCCTCGCGAAGCCCCACCAGCTCGAGCTTTATCCGCACGATGATCTCGATGGTTTCCTCGTCGAGGTTGGTGTGCTCCCGCAGCGGAAGGGCCACGTTCTCGCCGACGGTCATGCTGTTGAACAGCGCTCCGGACTGGAAGAGTATCCCGAACCGCTTTCGCGCAGAGTCCAGTTCGCAGTCGCTCATGGCGCCGAGGTCCTGGCCGAAAAGCTCGACGCGGCCCTCGTCGGGCCACATCGAGCCGATCATGTGCCGCAGCAGCGTGCTCTTGCCGCACCCGCTTGGGCCCATGACCACCATCGTCTCGCCGGCAAACACCTCGAGGTTCACCCCGTCGAGCACCGCCGGCCCGTTGAAACGCTTGACCAGGCCCACCACTCGGGCGACGGGCTGCCGGAGGCTCGGATTGTTGGTTTCAGACAAACTCATATGACCAAACCACGACGCTCCCAGGGATGTCCCAGGGATTGCCATCCCTGGGCTTCCAAATCCTTCGTTTCTCCTACTTCCTATCTACTAACTACCACTTCCTGTCCTTCCTACTTCCTATCTACTAACTACCACTTCCTGTCCTTCCTACTTCCTATCTACTAACTACCTACTACCTGCTTCTTCCTGTTCCCTCACACGTCGAAGACGTAGAAGATTATCGTGAACAGGCACGCCGAGACGATTATCGCGACGATGGAATAGACGACCGTCATTGTGGTGGCCCGGCCGACACCTTCGGCCCCGCCCTTGACCTTGAGCCCCTCGTGACAGGCGATCAGGCTTATCAGCAGCCCGAACACGCCCGCCTGGATGAGCCCGGTGAAGAAATCGCGGTACTGAAGCTGCTCGCGAATCCGCTGCCAGTATCCCACGTAGACCTCCGGCCCAAGGGCCAGGCCGGCCAGGTAGCCGCCGAGTGCGATCATCAGGTCGGCCCCGATCGTCAGCAGCACGGTCACCAGCAGAGTCGCCAGCACCCGCGGGACAACAAGGTACCGCACCGGGTTAATCGCCGTGGCCTCGAGGGCCTCGATCTCCTCGGAGACGGCCATCGTGCCAAGCTCAGCCGCGATGGACGCCCCCGCGAAACCGCTGAGCACTACCGCGGTGATGATTGGCCCCAGCATCCGGAAGCCCGCGAAGGCGATGACGTTGGCGACCTTGTCGACCTGCCCGAGCGGTTTGAACGGCGGGGTCATCTGGAGGGCGAGGATCACGCCGATGAAAAGCTGCACGAGCACCACAATGCCCACGCTGCCCGCGCCGATGCGGACAATCTGCGCCGCCAGGGCCTCGCGCCCCGACCGCGCGCCGGGCGCCAACAGCCCGCGGAACGTCCAGCGCAGCGTGCTGCCCAGAAGCAGCGTCATCCCGCCGCCGTACCTGACGGCCGCAAGGGCCCGTGCGCCCAGCAGCTCCACCACGTTTGGCCGCATCCGCTTGCCGGACATGTCTATGCCAGGGCCTCCTCTACCGTCGCGTGGATGTCGAAGATGCCGTCCAGCCGCGTTATCTCAAAGATGCTCCGCACGCGGTCAGTCAGGCCCGCAAGGCGAAGGCCCACCTGCTGGCGGCGCGCCCGGCTGAGCAGCTTGACCAGGCTCGCGACGCCGGAGGAATCCATGTACGGCACCTCGGCGAGGTTGACGATGATCCGCTCGGGCCTCTGGTCCATCACGCCCAGCAGCGACTGCTGAAACTCGCCTGACCGGATGAGGTCCACGTCGCCCTGCACGTCCACGATCGCGGTGCGATTGACCCAGCGAATCGCCTTCACACATTCTCGTATCGGACGCTCAGTCGGCGAGTTGGTCATTGGCCCTTGCCTCCCGCCGGGCCCGCTGCGCCGCCAGTCAGCCACTGGCGCCACCGTGCAATGGCCTCGTCGCGCTGGGCCGCGGGGGCCCAATACCGGTATCCTCGGTCCGTGCCGGTGATCTTCTCCAGAGCGACTATGGCGGCGAACCGCACCTCGGCATAGCCGTCGCCGAGGCGGTCGACGAGATACGGCACGGCCTTGGCGTCCTTTTCTCGCCCGGCCTGGAGAATCGCCTCGATCCGAACATCCTTGTTGCGGCTCTGGAGCCTGCCGTAGAGAGTGCCCTCATCCGGCGCGGCCTGGGGCGCCCCGGCTGCGACGGTCGGCGGCTCGAAGTCCGGCGCGGGGTTGACCGGGTCGCCGCACCCGGCCAGGTGCACCTGCGCCGCAAGCGACAAACCCCAGAGAGTGATCAGCGAAGCCTTCAATTGCATCAGCCTCGAAAGGTTTCATCGGCCTCGAAAGGAATCGGGTGGAACAATATGCAGGATTATAAGACAGCCCGCCGAGCGTGCAACACGCAATTGTACGCAAACGGGTAATGCCTCAGTTACGGGGGGGGGAGAAAGAACCGTGAAGCCATGAACAAACTCGTTTGTAGCGGCCCCGTAAGGGGCTTCTTGAAAAACCGTCTTACGGCGGCGCTACAAGCCTCCCGTAACTGAGGCATTACGCAAACGGAAACCGCCCGCGGCCCGGTTGTCACGCAGGGCGCGGGCGGCTTTGGTATTTCCTGATTACCGGTTCTTCTGGTTTCCGGTTCCGCCTGCCCTGCTCGCTGAAGCGAGCAGGCATCAACTGCGGACAACCGGTTCCGCCGTCTTCGCCTTTCCGGGTTCCGGGTTCCTAATACCTGGTTCCGCCTTTCCTGCTCGCTGAAGCGAGCAGGCCTCCCGGCTACCGGCTACTGACTACCGGCTACTGACTACCGGCTACTGGCTTAGTAGCTCCAGCCCTTGCGCGGCGTTCGGCTGAGCAGGGCGACGGCTTCCTTCGTCTTGACTTCGCGTTTGATCGGGTCGCACTCGATCTTCATGCCGGGCTTGTTGAGCTTGATCGCCACGCAGCCAAGCAGCATCAGTTCGGTCATCGGGCCGGCGTAGGCGAAGTTGCTCTTGGGGAAGTTCCAGGGCTTCTCGCCCTTAATGGCCATGACCCACTCCTCGTGGTGGCCCGGCGACCGCTCCAGCTTCTTGGGCGGCAGGCCGATTTCCTTCATTCTCGCCTCGGGGATGATCCGCGGGCTGTCGGCGTAGTCGCCCTGGACGTAGAGGACTGCCTTGGAGCCGAAGAACAGCGAGCCGCTAGCAACCAGACCCTTGCCTTCCATCTCCGGCGGGGCCGGGGGCTGCATGCCGCCGGCGTACCAGTGGGCGGTAAAGGCCTTTCGGCCCTTCTTCTCCGGGAACTCCCACTTGAAGTGGCTCTTGCTCGGGAAGGTCTCGGGATAGCCGTTGCCCTCCACGGCGAGCACCTCGACGCTGGTCGGGTAATCCGGCGCCATGGCCCAGTTGACGCAGTCCCATGTGTGGCAGCCCATGTCGCCCACGTCGCCGCAGCCGAAATCGAACCACCCGCGCCACTCGAAGGCGTGCAGCCCGTCGTGGAAATCGCGGAACGGGGCCGGGCCGAGCCACGCCTCCCAGTCCAGGTTTGCCGGGACCGGCTTGCTCGGCGGACGCTGGGTGATGCCCTGCGTTTTCCAGACGGGGCGGTTCGTCCATGTATGCACCGACGTGATGTCCCCCAGCATCCCGCTCTGCACCCACTCGACGACCTTCCGGTTGCCCTCGTTGGCATGACGCATATTGCCCATCTGCGTGGCGAGCTTTTTCTCGGCCGCGACCTTGGCCATTTCGCGGGCCTCGGCGACCGACCAGGTCAGGGGCTTCTCACAGTAGACGTGCTTGCCCATCTTCATCGCCATGAGCGAGGCCGGGGCGTGGTTGTGGTCGGGGATGGCGATGATGACCGCGTCGATCTGCTTGGCGTGCTTGTCGAACATCTTGCGGTAGTCCTGGAACGCGCCGGCCTGGGGCCACTTGCCGGGCATCTTGCCCCAGCGCCCCTTGTCGGCATCGCAGAAGGCTATGCAGATACCGTCCTTGCCGTTGGACAGTCCCAGGTGCGCCCCGCCTTGGCCGCCGGTGCCGATGTGGGCGTAGCCGATCTGGCTGTTGACGTTCCGGGCGGACACGATCCGCGGGGCCGCAAACGCCAGTGCCGACGCACCGGCCACAGCCTTGATGAACTGACGACGCGTAATATTGTTCTTCATTTGCTGGTTCCTGCCATTGCTGGCTGTCAAGGCATCCGGCGGATCTTCGCGCCGACGCCGCGGTAAGGGAAACTCGCCCTGCCCGCGAACACCGCGGGCATAACCGGGAAATCACCGTGTTTATATTACAGACTCCATCCGCCCATGCAATACCGGCGGCCTGGACACTCAATCAATGAAACTCGCCGGCCGGCGGAAAGTTGCCGTCAATTTCGCTTCAGTTGCGAGACCAGCATGTCGGCCAGGCGAGTCGGCTGCGGCAATCGAAAGCCGCGCCCGGCCCGGAGCGTCCAGGCCACGGCCTCGTCGAGCGTAACGCGATTGCCAACCGATATGAACAGCGGACGGACGTTGTCCCTGGTCCGCACGACCGCTCCGACGGCCCTGCCGTCCAGCATCAGTTCCGCCCGGCCGCCGCGATGGGCAGGCACCTGGCCGTACTGGCCACACAGCCGGCTCTTGGCCACGCCGATGACCGGCATATCCACCCACAGCCCGACGTGGCAGGCCAGGCCCATCCCGCGCGGGTGCGCCAGGCCCTGGCCGTCGCACATCAGCAGGTCCGGGCGAGGGCTCAGCTTGCCGACGGCCTCGATAATCGCCGGCGCCTCGCGGAAGCTCAACAGGCCCGGCACATACGGGAACTTGCAGGGCCGGTGAGTCTCGCCGCGGCACAGGACCTCCATCGTCTCGGCGTCGCACAGGACCGCCGCCGCGATGATCTCCTTGCCCCCCCATGTGGGGCCCCAAGGGCCGGCCGCAAATGCGCAGTCCGCCCCGGCCACCGTCCGCACAGGCCCCGCGATGGGCTCGACGCGAACCAGTCCCGCCAGATGCCGCTGAAGCGCAACGGCCTCCTTCGGCGAAATGTCCCACGAGTGAAGCATGGTCATCTTATATTGCGATTCGTCCTGTGGTGAAATTCGAATCTCGAAGCACGAAATCCGAAACAAATCCGAATCTCAAAATTCAAATCTTCAAGACGCCGGCGTATGACGGACTCAAATTCCAAATGCCAAGCACCAAAACGCAAACAAGGACCAAATTCAAAGCACCAAATTCTAAACAAGAGTTCTTCTGCGTGTGATAGTCTTGAAGCCCAGGGATAGCAATCCCTGGGTGAAAGCTCTTGTTTGGAAATTGGCGTTTGTGATCTGGTCCTTGTCTGGAATTTTGTGCTTTGAATTTGTTTCGGATTTCGAGCTTCGGATTTCGAGCTTTCTTTGATCTGCGGTCAGCAGAGCAGGCCCCGCATCGCCGCGATGGCGGCGTCGATGTCGGCGGCGTCCACCATCAGGCTCGTCACCGCGCGGACGCGCTCGGCGCCCATCGCCAGAACAAGCACGCCGGCATCCTTGAGCTTTGCCACAAGTTCGCCGGCGGGCACCGACCTCACGCGGAAGATCACGATGTTGGTCTCCACGTCCGCCAGGTCCAGCTCGACGCCCGGCATGGCCGCAAGGGCCTCGGCCAGCGTGCGGGCGTTGGCGTGGTCGTCGGCCAGGCGGGCGCGGTGGTTTCGCAGCCCGTGCAGCGCCCCGGAGGCGATTATCCCGCCCTGCCGCATCCCGCCGCCGAACATCTTGCGGAACCGCCGGGCACGGGCGATAAACTCCTGCCCGCCGGCAAGGGCCGAGCCGACCGGCGCGCCGAGGCCCTTGGAGAAGCACACGCTGACCGAGTCGAAATAGCTCGCGTAGCGGCTTTCGGGTATGCCGGTCGCCACCGAGGCGTTCCAAAGCCTCGCGCCGTCCATGTGCAGCTTGAGGCCCGCCTGGCGGGCGGCCTCGGCGACCTCGGAGATCTGCTCGATCGGCCAGATGCTCCCGCCTCCACGGTTGTGGGTGTTCTCGACGCACACCAGCTTCGTCGGCGGGCAATGCACGTCGGCTGGGCGAAGCGCCGCGCGAAGCTCGCCGGCGGTGAACATGCCTCGCCTGCCCGGCAACAGCCTGCACATCACGCCGCAAAGCGCCGCCGGAGCGCCGGCCTCGTAGAAGTAAATGTGCGAATCGGCGTTCATCACCACCTCATCGCCCGGCTCGGTGTGCGTCCGCAAGGCGACCTGGTTGGTCATCGTGCCCGACGGCATAAACAGGGCCGCCGGCTTGCCGAGCGCCTCGGCCGTCTCCCGCTCGAGCCGCCGTATGGTCGGGTCCTCGCCGAAGACATCGTCGCCGACGGGCGCCTCGGCCATCGCTTGCCGCATCGCAGGCGTCGGCTGGGTTATCGTGTCGCTTCGCAGGTCGATCATCCTGGTCATCACCGCAGCTCCAAAACATCCCGCATGTCGTAGATGCCGGGCTTCCTGCCGATGAGCCACTGGGCGGCCCGCAGCGCGCCGCGGACGAACGTGTCGCGGGTGTGGGCGGAATGTCCGATGTGCACCGTCTCGCCGAGGTTGCCGAAATGCACCGTGTGCTCGCCAACCGTGTCGCCGATGCGAAGGGCGTGCATGCCGATCTCGCCGGGCTGGCGCGGACAAATCCCACCCCGGCCGAGCACCGCCACGTCGCCGTAATCCTTGCCAAGAGACCGGCAGATGCTCCGCGCCAGGGCAATGGCTGTGCCGGACGGGGCGTCCTTCTTGAAGCGGTGGTGTGTCTCCTGGACGTCGATGTCGTAGTCCGGACCGAGTGCCCTGGCAACCATCGCCACCACCTTCAGCAGCACGTTGATGCCCGCCGAAAAATTCGCCGCCTGGACGATCGGAATCTCCCGGGCCGTGTCCGCCACCTCCGCCTGCTGGCTGGCCGTCAGGCCGGTCGTGCCGATGATGATCGGAATCTTCCGCTGCCGGCAGATGGGCAGGAACTTCATCGTGCCCTCCGGCAGCGAGAAGTCGATCAACACATCGACTTCCGCCTCGGCCGGCAGGTCCACGCCGACCTTCACGCCGAACGGCCCCGTCCCGGCCAGTTCGCCGACGTCCCGCCCGATCGCCTCGTGCCCGGCCATCTCCATCGCCGCGGCCAGGTCGAACGTCCCAGCCTCAATCGCCAGCGCGGCGAGCCGCCGCCCCATCCGCCCGGCCGCGCCGGTAATCGCAATTCTAAGCATGACTCGTGTCCTTCGATGCCTATGGTGCATTGCGAGCAAAGAACGCAAACGGGGAGTATAGTCTACCGGGAGTGGCAAAGGAAGTTCGCGGGGGGCTGACCGCGGATGGATGTTGCTTCTGTTGCTTTCCGGCCCCGAAGGTGGCCGGCGGCGCATAGCCGTGGGTGAGCGCAGCGAACCCACGGAAAGCTCAATAAATATAAGGAGCCCCGGAGGGGCGATGGATTGGTTCGTTCACGAAAACAGCTCCATCGCCCCTACCGGGGCTCCAGATATAGGGGAAGCGCATTCCGGGGGTTCACGAGTACGTTCACCGCCCGGCTATGCGCCCCCGGCCCCTTCAGGGCCGGAAAGCAACACAAGGCTACAAGAATTATCGGACAGCCTCGGCTACCCCTCGACAGTGCTCTGGGTAAACCGGCTACCGGCTACTGCCTACTGGCTACTGGCGACCGTCTTCACCACAAACTCCCGCACCTTATCCGCGTCGTTTGGCACGTCGGTGCTGCGGGTCGGCAGGTCCATCAGGCGGTCGATGGCGGGGTGATGGGCGAGGTCCTCGCCGGTGGCTCGCCGGATTGCGTCGGGGAACTTGGCCGGGTGTGCGGTGGCCAGGCAGACGATCGGCTCGTCGATGCCCCCGGCCAGCCGCCGGGCAACCGAAACGCCGACGGCGCTATGCGGGTCGAGAAGGTACTTGTGGTCCCGCCACGTCGTGCCGATGGCGCCCAGAATCTGCTGCTCGTCGGCCGCGGCGGAGGCGAAAAGCGGGTCCACCGCCCCGCTGCCGTCAGGCGCCACCCGCAGGGCGCCGGTCTTGCGGAGCTGATCCATCAGGGCGGTCAGTGCGGCAGGCGAGGAGCCGACACGGTAATAGAGATACCGCTCGAAGTTGCTCGCCACCTGGATGTCCATTGACGGCGCGAGCGTCGGGGCGACCTTGCCCAGCGAATACTCGCCGGTGCAGAAGAACCGCGCGAGGATGTCGTTGCGGTTGGTGGCCAGGATGAGCCGGCCAATCGGCGCGCCCATCTGCCGCGCGTACCATCCGGCCAGGACGTTGCCGAAGTTGCCCGTCGGCACGCAGATGGCCGCGGCCTTTGACCCGGCGGCTGCGCAGGCCTCGAACGCGGCCCGGAAGTAGTAGACGATCTGCGCCAGCACGCGCGCCCAGTTGACGCTGTTGACCGCGCCGAGATGATACTTTCGCTTGAACTCCAGGTCGCCGGCGAGCGACTTCATGATGTTCTGGCAGTCGTCGAAGGAGCCCCGGACGGCGAGGTTGTGGACGTTGTCGTCCAGGACGGTGGTCATCTGCCGTTCCTGGATGGGCGAGACGGCCCCCGCGGGGTGCATGACGAAAATTCGAATCCCGGTGCGCCCGCGAACGCCGCAAATGGCCGCGCTGCCCGTGTCGCCGCTGGTGGCGGCCAGGATGTTCATGGCCCCCCGCCGCGGGGCCAGGATGTACTCGAAGAGGTTGCCCAGCAGTTGCAGGGCCACGTCCTTGAACGCCAGCGTCGGCCCGTGGAACAGCTCCATCACCAGCAGCTCGCCCACGCGGACGACCGGCGCGACGCCTTCAGGAAACGCCCGCCCGTAGGTGCGGTCGATCAGGCCGCGAAGGTCCGCCTCCGGGATGTCCGTGGCGAACAGGCGGATGACCTCGAAGGCGAGCTGCGGGTAGCTGAGCTTTCGCCAGCGGTCGAGCCTGTCGGCAACGTCCGGGATGGACTGCGGGATGATGAGTCCGCCGTCGTCGGCCAGGCCCATCAGGACGGCCTGCTGGAAGTCAATCGCGTCGATCTGTCCTCTGGTGGAGATGTATTTCATAGTTTTTCCCGTTCCGGGAAAAAGGTCCTAGGTCTTAGCTCATAGGTCTTAGGGAAAGAAAGCCCCGTCAATCGCCATTGGACTGCCGCCGGGATAACCCGCCGCGCCCTATGACCTAAGAGCTAAGAGCTATGACCTTATTCTCTTGCCCGCTTCACAGCCGCGATATGTCGCGGTCTTCCCGCTGCTGCCTGTGTGTGGCTTCCTTGAGCGTGTGCTTTTCCTTTCGCGTGAGACTTGCCAATCCTTCGAGCCGGATCTTGTCCAGGATTCTGTCGATATCGGCCTGCTCGTCGCGTTGCCGTTGCATTTTGCGCTGCCACGAGCCGCGGCTCGCCCGCCGGAAGGCGCCCTGGGCCATTCCGCCGAATCGCGGGATAACCCACAGCCAGATCGCGGCCATGCCCGCCCCGCCGAGGTGGGCGACCTGCGACCAGAAGCCTCCGGAATAAGCCCCGGCCGAAAGGCTGTTGAGCACCAGCAGGATCATTCCGCCGAAGATGATGACCGCGGCCAGGCGGATCGGCACGGGGAAGAACACGATTATGACCTTGAAGTGCGGGAACAGCACCGCACAGGCCAGCAGGATTCCGTACACGCCACCGGAGGCCCCGATAAGCGGCACCCATGTGTCATTGCCCAGTATTGCCCCGGCTATAACGTACACAAGCCCCGCGATCGCTCCGCAGCTAAGGTAGAATCGCAGGAACCGCCGCAAGCCCCACAACTGCTCCAGCGGCGTGCCGAACATGTACAGGCCCAGCATGTTAAGGGCTATGTGCCAAAGGCTGCCCGTATCATGGAGGAACTGGAACGTCAGGTATCGCCAGACCTGCCAGA
>Ga0315285_10007399_pt1 | contig 11274 bp, 9 predicted proteins | sample YL17G09_36_MG_FD_203698 | JGI IMG/M metagenome (GOLD analysis project Ga0315285, IMG submission 203698) | Sediment microbial communities from Yellowstone Lake, YNP, Wyoming, USA - YL17G09_36 | ecosystem: Environmental > Aquatic > Freshwater > Lake > Sediment | place: USA: Wyoming | collected... | reverse complement strand
CGGAACAATCGCTGATCCATCGGTCCAGGTCGTTGAGATCAGGTTAATACCCTGAACGACCCGATGGTGTTTTCCACTCCAGTGTCGGGTACCAGTTCGATCTGATGAGAACAAGGTTTGTCCAACGTGCTGTCATCAATGACGAGGACACCTGCTTTTTGCCGAATCAACCGTTTCGCTTCGTTATACAACGCCTCCGTGTGGTGAGGCTGTCTTTCTAACAACCGCTTAACGGAATCATGAGCTATTGTCTCTAATTCTCCTGCGGGCAAGCACCGGGATGCTTCTGTGCATGAACACACTTGATACGTCGCTATGAGAAAGTTGATGAAATTGCTACTGGTGCATTTCGGCGGATTCACACTCGCTCGATCTCCATTCCGGGCTTGTTCAGACCAGAATTGGTTCTTTTAGCTCTTAGCTCTTTCGGTGGAATTCAAGTGCGTAAGTCCTATTATATTCAAATCTTTGTCAGAAATATGAGGTATCATTTAAGGAACGAATATATTACATAAAGACAAAAATTAACGATAAATGGACGTAATAATTCTATTTTAAAAAGGATACTATTGGGACAAGTTTCGAGAGATAGTAAAGGAGGGAAAAATGAATATTGGAATTGTTGGTTGCGGACTTATTGGAAATAAACGGGCTGATTCTATTGCCTCATTGAAAGGTCATACATTGAAAATGGTTGCCAACACATCATTGAATAAAGCCAAGTCACTCGCAGAAAAGTATAACTGCCGATATACACAGGACTGGCGAGATGTAGTTTCCGATAAAGAGATAGATATCGTAATTGTTGCTACCACAAATGACTGGCTTACCCCTGTTTCTATTGAAGCTATCAGAAATTCAAAACATCTGATTGTTGAAAAACCCGTAGCTAGAAACCCATCAGAGTTGAAAAAATTAGTCGATGTAGCACGAAAATCTCATGTTAAAGTGAAAGTCGGTTTCAATCATAGATTTCATCCTGCTGTTTTGAAAGCCAGAGAACTAATAAAAGAAGGATCAATTGGCGAACTTATGTTTGTTCGGGCCAGATATGGTCATGGCGGGAGAAAAGGGTACGAGAAAGAGTGGCGTTCCATACCAGAAATTGTAGGTGGTGGAGAGGTATTGGATCAGGGAATACATATAATAGATTTGTCAAGAGTTTTTTTAGGTGAATTTAATCAGGTCATGGGGATTGTCGATACCATGTTCTGGGACCGCAAACCTGAAGATAATGGCTTCATGATTTTAAGAACCCCTCAAGGTAAAATTGCCCAGCTATCAGCCAGTTGTACACAGTGGAAAAACCTGTTTTCCTTTGAAATTTTTGGAGAGACCGGACAAATAAATATTGATGGTCTTGGAAGGAGTTATGGCATTGAAACCCTGACTTTATACAAAATGAAACCCGAAATGGGCATTCCGGATAAGTTCGTATACGAATTTCCGGGCGAAGATAATTCCTGGCAGCTTGAATTGGAAAATCTGATAAATTCAATAGAAAATGGGACACCGCTCGATGGGGATCTTGAAGATTCGGTAAAAGCTATGGATATTGTGTATTCTCTTTACGATTGGAGTGAGAATTTTATTAAAACTGGTGGAAATCAATGAAGCTATCTATTATAATGCCAGTATATAATGAAGTAAAATACTTTGATGAAATAATTAACAAGGTCTGTTCTGTCAATATTGGGGATATAAAAAAAGAAATTATCATTATCGAAAGCAATTCTACCGATGGCACCAGAGAATTAGTAAGAAAATATGAGAATACCCCTGGATTTAAAATTATATACGAAGAAAGTCCTGCAGGAAAAGGACATGCTGTTAGAAATGGACTTAAGATTGCCACGGGGGATATCCTTTTGATTCAAGATGCAGATTTGGAATATGACCCAAATGAATACCCAATATTGCTCAAACCAATTATTGAGGGAAAAGCAAAATTCGTTTTGGGATCTAGGCATTTGAATAGCGGATGGGCTTATAGAAAATTTACCCACGATTTTCCAATGGCGTTCATATGTAATACTGGAACAAAGATTTTTGACTATTTTTTCAATTGTTTGTATGGAGTAAATCTTACCGATCCCATGACTATGTTTAAAGTATTTAGTCGGGAGTGCCTTAGGGATATTGAGTTTAAATCGGATTATTTCGATTTGGATGAAGAAATCGTTGCCAAATTTATTAAAAAAGGCTATATTCCCATTGAAGTGCCGGTAAGTTATAATTCCCGTAGTTTTTCTGAGGGCAAAAAGGTAATATTTCATAGAGAAGCTATTAAAAATATTATCGCGGTAATAAAATACAGATTTGTGGATTAGTTATTGATAAAAGTGGTGAGGCTCTAAAAAAATCAGATTTAATAATGAAGGTTTGAAAAATGGTGAAAACATCACTGATAATCGGATGTGGGAGTTTTATTGGATCACATTTATCGGAATTTTTAATAAATAGAAAGGTGGATATTTATGGAACCTTTTTTCGGAATACGAAAAATATTGATCATTTGAAAGACAGAATAACCCTTATTAAATATGATATCAGGAAAAAAGATAAAATCGGAGCGATAATTAAAGAAATCTCCCCGGATTATATTTTTTACTTAGCTACACAGAATTTTGTTACCCCTTCCTGGGAGGACCCCGAAACTACCCTAAAAACTAATATTTTGGGATCATTATACTTTTTGGATGCAGTAAGAAATAGTGAATGTGATCCAATTATTGAAATGATCAGCTCAAGTGCTGTTTATGGGATGAATTATGAAAATGAAATCCCCATAAATGAAAGTAAGGAGTTCAGGCCTCTCAATCCCTATGCTGTAAGTAAAATCGGGGTGGATATGCTTGCCTATCTTTATTGGGAAGCCTATAAGATGAAAATTATTCGGATACGACCTTTCAATATCACCGGACCCAGAAGGACTTCTGATGTCTGTTCTGATTTTGCCAAGGGAATCGTTGAGATCGAAAAAGGGCGAAGAGAAGAATTGAATGTGGGCAATCTTGATTCCGTAAGGGATATTACTGATGTGAGAGATGCGGTGAATGCGATGTGGTTATTATCCAATAAAGGACAATTTGGAGACGCGTATAACATCTGCAGCGGTAATGGGCGTGTAATTCGGGAGATACTAGATCGATTGATCTCTCTCTCGGACTCCAGAGATCGAATTAAGATTTTTCAAGACCCTACAAAAATGAGAAAAACTGATGATGTCTTTCAAATTGGTGATAATTCCAAACTGAAAAGCATTGGCTGGGTGCCTACCATCCCCCTTGAACAAACACTGGAGGATCTACTCAGCTACTGGAGAAATATTATCGAATAGATGGGATATTCCGTGAAGGAAAAAAGTAAGGTATTATTAAAAACTTTTCTTGCACTTGCCGTTACGTTAAGTTTTTTTTATGTTATATTCAGGAATGTCGATGTTTTTTCTGTCATAATTATTCTCTCTCATGCCAATGTGAGTTATTTGATTTTAGCTGCAATATTGGGTATTTTTATTATTCTATTCTTCACACTGAGATGGCAGAATGTTTTGGCCGCTATGGATTTTACCCTCTCTTTTAGGGATGCCTTTGATATAATTATGGGAGTGTTTCCCTTTGCTGCTGTGACTCCATCGATAGCAAGTGATGGAATGCGGGCAGTTTTCTTAAGAGGGAGAATTCGTGCCAGTATTGTTATTGGAAGTGTCCTTGCGGAGCGAACGCTGGAATTTGCTACCCTTCTTATGTTCCTTGTCATAGGAATGGTGCTCATCAATAAATTTCAGTATTTCGGAATTGCGGCAATTATTTTCTGCAGTATTTTATTGATGGTATATCTCGCACACGTAAAAATCAATTTACCGTTTAAAGAAATTTGGAATGAACGATTGGAAAATATTTTTCTCTCGTTAAGGATTCTTACAAAAAATAAAAAATTTTTTTTCATTGTTATTGGTTACACACTCTTGGTCTGGATCTTTTCAATTATTCAAATATTAGCATTTTTCTACGCGCTTGGAATCAAAGTCCCGATAGCTGCATTACTTGTTGGAGCTCCGATCGCTATATTAATAGGACAGATACCGATAACACTTGGAGGTGCTGGTACAAGAGATGCCGCATTCATCATCATTTTTTCAGAATATGCAACGCCAGAGCAGTTGTTAAGCGTTGGAATATTTTTTTCCCTTTTTAGAGTTTGGCTTCCTTCCATAATCGGAATATACTTTATGCGGAAATTGATCAGGGCGAAGGACAACGTTGAATAAGTCCTGACTGCAATATATTTTCATACTCAACGAAGATTTTGAAAACCAGAAGGAATTGATTAATTCTTGCTTTCACCATTAGATGGATAAACACCTAATTGTGTTATCATATTAACATATCTATGGATTGGGTTTAATTGACAGATACGGACCGATATAAGCATGAGCAGGAATATTTCGATGATTATGCAGCAAATGTGTTCGATATAGATGCAATTAATCTGAATGACATCTTTTCTAACAACGCTTTTGAGAACAGGTACACCCGATCATTTCTGGAAAATATTGCCGGGAAGAGTGTTCTGGATTTGGGATGTGGAGTTGGAGAGGACACATTATTCTTATTGCTTAAAGGGGCGAGAGTAAACGCGATAGACATATCACCGGAAAGCGTGGAGGTGACAATAAAGCTTGCAAAAAAATTTGGTCTTGATCATATGTTGACTGCAGAGGTAATGACTGCTGAAAACCTTAAATTTGAATCGGATTCTTTTGACATTATCTTTGGAAGGGAAGTCCTTCACCATGTTGATCTTGATAAGGCGGGGAAAGAAATATACAGGGTATTGAAAAAAGATGGAATAGCAATATTTTTAGAACCGCTTGGTTATAACCCGATATTAAAGATTTATCGGTGGTATTCACGGAAATATTTAAAGACCCGTACTGATCATGAAGAACCACTGACTTTCAATCAGCTCTACGATCTTGACCCCAGGTTTAAGAAAATCGAACATGATGAATTTCATTTGATCAGTCTAAGCCTCTGGTTTATGTACAGCTTCATCTCTAAAGGAAAGTATTGGTGGAGAAATCTGCAAAAAGGACGAGAATACGGTAAGACGTATGTTTTTTTACAGAGAATGGATCGGAGTCTTTTCAGAATATTCCCGTTTTTCAAGAGATATTGCATAGAAACGGTAGTAGTTTATACGAAATAATGTGATACTGCTTTCTAAAAACTACTGTTAAGATCTCTAAGAGGGTTGAACATGACAAAAGATGAAGAGCAGACTTCTGTATATTATCAGAATGTAATAGACAATCTTTTTGGAAATAAGTTTGGTTTCAAAGTCAGACAAAATATTTTTGATTTTTTCATGACCGTTATGAAACCTGATAATACAACCCGAATCCTCGATGTCGGCGTCTCATCTGAAAATACTAAATTAGTATCAAATTTTTTTGAAAATCTTTATCCCTATCCGTGGAATATTACCTGTGTTGGAACAGAAGATGGTTCGTATTTAGAAGCGAAATATAACGGATTGCGTTTTTGCCGGGTTAATCCTCATCAGGCATTCCCTTTCAAAGACCAGGAATTTGACATAGCTTTCAGCAATGCGGTTGTCGAACATGCAGGAAATCAATCACAGCAAGAATTTTTCATTCGGGAAATCTGCCGGGTTGCCAAAAATTTATTTATTGTCACCCCCAATCGCGGATTCCCGCTAGAAACACATACAGGACTGCCGTTAATTCATTATCTCCCAAAAAGAGTCTTCAGAAAAATTTTAAAAGGAACAAAGTTCGATTACTGGTCATCTGAAGATAATTTAAATTTGCTTACTTTCCGTGAATTCAAAGATTTGTTTCCCCACGATCTCCGAATTGAATCCAAGAAAATCAAAATTTTTGGTTTTACCTCTAATCTGATTGTTTATTACAAAAAAATTTAGTTTTTTCAGTCACAATCAGGGTAATCCGGATTCTGCAAAATTTGTTAATGAATCTTCCGTACGAAACGTAACGTGAAATATCCAAAAATAACTATGACCGTGGCAAGGCTTAGATATAACCCAAACCAGAATGTATCTGGTATGTATTTAAAAACGACTCGGTGATCACCTTTTTCTAAGTAAACTGCACGGAGAAAATAATCTGCCACAAAAATATCGGTCTCTTTGCCGTCAACATAAGCTCTCCATCCCGGGTAATAGGTATCGCTGAGAATCAGGAACCCCTCTGATTCCATAGTTGCTTGCAGCACAACAGAATCAAGATTATATTCGATAATGTTCGCAGTGGAATTGTCAACAAACATCTTATTGGCAAATCCTGGTGGCGGATCTTTTTCTATAACTATCGAATTTCTCAAATCAAAATTGACATCATCCAGCCGGCCAAGAATTTTTTTCTCATCTTTTATTACTTCTACATTATGGACGACAAATGATCTTGGAAAGACGTTATGATTTTGATAGATTTTTATTTCGTTATCGTAGACTAATTCATATCTCTGGCTAAAATTGAGTGCCCTCCTTTCTGACGAATTCGATTTAAGGTAGAGGTCCCCCCACCCCGCCCAGTCATAATTACTGTCTCCTTTCGGACCTGGTAGGGTGACAAAGATTAAATTGATGGTTTTATTCTGATATTGCGAGAGATTAATCTCACGACAATGCCATTTCTGATCAGCAGGATTATTTTTAGGATCAATATATTCTGACATAATTCTCTTTTTCTCACCCGATTGATTGATGTAAATGTCAAATTCCACGCCATCTCCTTTTTCTGGGGACCATACATTCTGATCCATCCCTATGCAAAAGTTGAGAGAGAGTGCATCAGCGGGAATCTGTACCGGGTACTCTATTTCCGATGGCGGATGCTCAAATAACACATATTTTCCATTAAATTGACTCTTTCCGACATAATTTTCGTTTAAGGTGATATTTCCATGAGCAAGGATTTCATCAATAAATCCGTCATCCTTGGGGAAATATGAGGAGCTTAAAATGTATTTCACCCCAAGCAAATCCAGAAACCGGCCATTTTTATAACCAAGATTTGTTTCTGTGCCCGTGAAGCGATCAACAACGGAGGGATCAACATTTTTTTTAATAAATGACATATAGCGGTTGACATAGAGTGCATTTAGCTGGCGTATATCAAATATAGAATAAGCACTTGCAGTATCCGGATATAAAATGGCATTTGTACTAAAAACCCTGTAGCTATCTGTATCATTTTTCAGATACTCGATATATGGGGGTGTGGTGAAAGGATCATAACGGGGTGGTCGAAAATGTGGAATATATAGGAACAGCTCAAGGATCAGAAATAGTATTAAAATGATAGCCAAATGCCGGGAATCGATTTTCTTTCGATCTTTGATAAAAAACAATACAAAAAATAAAAGGATAAAAAATATTGCAAAACCCGTCATTATCATTACCCATGTAACTGAACTGAATATGGGAAATAGGAGGAAATTCCAGGTTTTTTCAGCTGAAAGAATTGAGGGTAAATTTTCAAATAAGAATAGACCAATAATTGCTACAAGAATTGACGATATAATTAGGGCATGGGAAAACCGGATTTTATTATCCCATATGTTTTGAACACCAATTCCTGCAAGAACCGCCAATGAAAATGCAAATTCAGGAAATAAATATTTTGAAAATATAGAGACATTGAATAATGGTAGATATCCTATCAAATTTATGACCGGAAAACCATATGTTTTCAATAAATAAAAAATCGCGAAACATCCAAAAAAAAGACCAATTTTCCGGTTTTCATTTTTCACCAAAAAAGTGCAAAATGCTAATAAAACGGTTACAATTCCTACATACGGTAGTATTGCATGCTGTGAAACCCCGTTCCAGGTTGAATGAATCCACCCAAAAAAATACGGGATTATTATTGAAATTGTATCATACGAAAATTGTTTTCCTAAAAGTCCAATTGTAGTTGGATGGGCATTCCAAGATCGGTTCAGAAATTCTATTACTGAAAATGTGAAAAATGCAGACAATAATCCGCCGATAACAAATACGCCAATTAAACTGAAAATATATTTTCTGACTGAGAAAACTGTATCATCCTTAATTCTGAACCATATTCTGAAAACATAATAGGAAACTGCCAGTAATAATGCAAATAATGTGGATTCAGGCATTCCTCCCAATATGGCAAATGCAAGAACGATTCCGGCAAAAATAATATGTTTAACATCTTGAGTTTTTATCAGTCTTTCGAAAGAAAATAATAAAAGAGGTAAAAGAACTTCAACGTTTAAATGTACCATATTCAAATAGAAAATAAAATATCCATTGAGCATAAACGCAATAGCTGATGCAAAAGAACCCAATCGGTTAATTTTAAGTTCCCTCATAAAGCAATACGTAAAAAAACCCGCAAAGAACAATTTCAAAAGAATTGTGAAATCAAATGCCTGCCCAAAAAAAGAATGTGGCATAATATATACGAAAAAATTTAACGGAAAAAATACTGCGCTGATAGCACTTGCAGCCAAGGGTGTCCCGAGTGCAATGTATGGGTTCCATAAGGGGATATTCCCGGACATATAAATCTGAGATACCAAATCGTGGATCGGCTCATCCTGCCATGCAGATGCTCCAGGATCGATATACATCAGCGGAATTCTACCAGGCGGATATCCAAATGGCCCGGTTGGCATCGTTCCCGCAGACATTGGTGAAGCCATGAATGTTGAATTAAAAAAGATTACATTATAGAAGCACAAAATAAGTACAATCCAGAGTAAAAATGCTGCGCAAAAATATTCGTGCGCTTTAAAAAAATTGAGAACCCAATTATTTTGAACTTTTTCCAATTTCATAACAATACCAGATTTTCTATCATTTAATGAAATTAGTATAGGTCAGTTAATGAATAAATATTAGATGAAATCCGCGTTTAATAAAATGAATCTGTTCATTACTAATTAGAAGCCATCATTTATATTCCGAAAAACGAAAATCTCACATCTAGAATCACAAATACATTGCATCTGCAATTGTTTTTTTATTTATAAGTTACTTCTTTTGCAATATTGCAATTATTTCATTTTTATTTTGTTCGAAGTGTAGTATCCTGAATGGATTACCTAGATACTCATTTGTTTTATACAAAAAATGAAAACCGGTCGTTATATCCCATACATGGAAATGAATGCTATAATTCATAGCCATCAGTTGGGTAAGCCGGATATCAATCCCGTTAGGATCTTGCTTTTTCTCAACAAAAAAAATCCAATCATAGAAATGATCTTTTCGGGATATTGTCGGGCCTTGGATATCATCATCAATAAGGTGGTGAAATTCCGTTAATGATCGTTCTTTATCAAAAGTGTATGTTTTTTCAGGAATGGCATAATATAATATCCCACTGGCTTTAATTTTCTTCAGGTGATTTCGAATTGTCCCGATTGGATTTTCGCAATGTTCTAGAAAATGATTTGCTATGATAAAATCCAAGGAATTATCCGCTATTGTTGATAATGTTTCGCCGTTATCAATGAGATCTATTTTTACCATCTGGTGCGGGTTTAAATCTGAATAATGTTTTAGTAATTCAACTGACGGCAATCTATCAACATATTTCACTTTTGCATGTTTGCTTACAGGAAGTGGATTATGTAAAGCGCCAATTTCAATTCCATCCCCTTTAAGGTATCCGAAACTTATTCTTTTTCTCGCATCTAATGACTCTTTAGGACCAGTGTTTTTACAAAAAAGATAAGTTAGAATAGAGGAAAGATTGGTATTAAAAAAACTCTTGCTTGTAAGTTTAAACACAACTTCACCAAGATCATTCATTTTGCCATTTTTTTCATAAACCGTAACTTTCAATCTGTGTGAGCCATTTACGAGGGAAAGATTTTGTGAAAATATAAATCCACTCTTTTCAATATCGGAATATTGTGGGAATACCGTTTTTACATCATTACGTAGTAATCCAAATTCTGCTTCCCCAACTTCACAATCATCAATAAATATTTTTATTAAGGTAATGCCATATTCTGAATATGCCCAACCTCTGCAAATAAAAGTAGTTGTTTTATTTATAGAATTATTTTGAGGTTCGTCAATATGACCGATCATATTTTTCACTCAAATTTTATGGAAAAATCCTCTCGTTCCAAAGTCAAATTAGGGTTATAATAAGGATCTCCATTATCAATTACCCCTCCCCACTTTTCACGAATCAAAGACACTTCATGTTTGAATCTCACTTGTTTATCCGGGGTATCTTCATATCCCCTGCTCAAAGATTCATGATGATAAAGTTGTGAATAGGGGGTGTAAACAATAAGATACCCTGCGCTTCTGATTTTCATACAGAGATCTACATCATTGAATGCGACTGCAAGATCTTCATTGAATCCTCCGATCTCTTTAAAGACATCTTTTCGCATCATCAGACATGCTGCGGTAACTGCGCTATAATTCCCGATTATCTGTGACCGGAGAAAATAACCGGCAAATTTATCTGGCAAGTATTTATGGGAATGTCCTGCAACTCCTTTTTGACCTGGTGTACCAGTTATACCCAATATCACTCCTGCATGCTGGATTAGATTATTGGGATACAGAAGTTTTGCCCCAACGGTTCCTACATCTCCCCGCTGCGCATGCTCAAGCATGGCAGAAAGCCATTCACCTGAGATCACTTCCGTGTCATTATTTAAAAACAGTATGTAGGGAGCATCAACATTATCGACAGCGTAATTATTTATTGCAGAAAAATTGAACGGTTTATCATAGGATAATATTTTTATTTTTGGATTATTCCCCAATGAGGAATAATACTCAAATGTTTCCTCCTCTGTACTTTGGTTATCAACGATTATGATTTCATAATTTTTATAGTCGGTCTTATCGAGAATGGACTGAATGCATCGTTTAAAGACATCAACATGATCTTTTGTCGGGATGATAATAGATATCAGGGGATTATCCTGGATAACATAGCGAATCCTGTACGAACCGGGAAAAATGCCCTCCTCTACATTCCCCTTCTGACCCCTTCTCAGTAAGGCATCTTCCAATGCTTTTTTTGCAGAGGTGATTGCATAAGGTTTTGCAACTACGTGATCCGCAGCGGAACCTGGAATTATCCTCCAATGATAGAGAATCTTTGGGATATGTGCAATAGATGACGGAGAGATTTTCTCTGTGCATCGCAAAAAAAGATCGTAATCCTGTGACCCCTCATATCCTGTGTGAAATCCACCTACAGAATCGATCAGC
>Ga0315285_10007398_pt1 | contig 11274 bp, 9 predicted proteins | sample YL17G09_36_MG_FD_203698 | JGI IMG/M metagenome (GOLD analysis project Ga0315285, IMG submission 203698) | Sediment microbial communities from Yellowstone Lake, YNP, Wyoming, USA - YL17G09_36 | ecosystem: Environmental > Aquatic > Freshwater > Lake > Sediment | place: USA: Wyoming | collected... | reverse complement strand
TCAACCTCCATTCGAGCACGTTCTGCGAGGGCGTCGACCCGCAGTGCGACGCGATCAACCCGAGAGTGTTTGAAATCGCGGCGTGCGGCGGGTTCCAGTTGTGCGACCCGTGCATCGGCCTCGAGAAGCTCTTCGATTTCGACACCGAACTGCCCGTCTACCGCGACCTGCGCGAGTTGCGCTCGAGGATCGACCATTTCCTCGCCCGGCCCGACGAGCGAAAAGCCTTCGCCGAACGCGCACGGGCGCGAGTCCTCCGCGACCACACCTATGAGAACCGCACCAGGCAAATGCTCGACGTCCTGATCGACAAATACGGCGCCCGCATCTTGCGCAAAGGCATTCGCGTCCAGCGGACGGTCGCCGAAATGGTCGAACGCGCCGGCGCCGACACCCCCCTCGGCAGATATCTGGCCGGCCTGCCCCAGGACCTCCTGTTCACCCAGGAAAACATCAACAACCAGCTTACAACCGCTACACGGGCCATCACCGAGCCCGAAAAAATATTCGCCTTTCTCCGGGAAGTCCGTAATTTCACCGAAATGCTCCTGGAGTACAAATCATGAGGATCCTCGTGCTCCAGACCACCCGCATGGGCGACGTGCTCCAGACGTCCCCGCTGATCCGGGCGCTGCGGTACAAACATCCCGACGCGCACATCGCCGTTATGGTCAGAAGAATGGGAAAAACCATCGCCGAACGAAACCCCGATATCAACCAAGTCCTTATATACGACGAAGATAGCATATTTTTGGACCTCCGTAGCGAGGATTCGGGCCGGTTGCTTCGTGCATACACCGACACACAGAGATACATACAGGAAATCCGGGCGGGTCGGTATGATATAGCCTACAATTGCTCCCACAGTATCGCGTCGGCCATGCTCCTCACGCTGGCCGAGATTCCCACCGTGGTCGGCGCACACCTCAGCGACGACTGGCAGTTTGTGTTGCGCGGGCCGTGGACCAACTACTTCTTCACCAGCGTTTTCGCGCGCGAGTACAACGACCTGAACCTGTGCGACATCACGCGGCGGTTCGAGCAGGAGGCCCCGAGCGAGCCGGGGCTGGTGTTCGAGGTGCGCGACGAGGACCGGGCGTTTGTGGATGAGTTGCTGGCGTCAAACGGGGCGGGCCCGGACGATTTCGTGGTGTGTTTTCAGCTTGGCGCAAGCGAGGAAAACAAGCGGTGGTCGGAAGGCCATTTCGCGCGGCTGGGCCGTCTTCTGGCGGAACGGAAGAACGCGCGCATTTTCCTGCTGGGCGTGAAGGAGGAGGAGCCGCTGGGGAAGGTGTTCGAGGACCAGGCGCCGGGGCTGGCGGTGCATCTCTATGGCAAGACGACGATCCCGCAGGTGGCGGCGCTGCTCGAGCGGTCGCGGCTGCTGGTAACCAATGACACGGGCACGATGCACATCGCCGCGGCGGTGAACTGCCCGCTGGTGCTGGTGAGCGTGGGGCATGTCCATTTCCGCGAAACCGGGCCGTACGGCGAAGGCCACTGCGCCATCGAGTACAGAAGGCCGAGCCTGGGCCGGGCCGATGGCGTGCCCGGCGGGCTCGACGAGCGGACGCTGATCCTGCCCGAGCAGGTGTACCGCGCCGTGGAACTCACGCTCGAACACGCCGGTTCCGGCCAAATGGCGCAGGCGGCGCCCGAGCCCGGGTTCGACAGCGTCGAGATGCACATGACGCGGTTCGCCCCGGACGGGTGCCTCGAGTGGTATCCGGTGTTGTGCAGGCAGATGGCCGAGCCGGATTTCATCCGGATCTCTTACCGGCTCATGTGGCTGGATTATCTGGGCGCACAGCGCGACCCGGCGGTCGAGCGGCAGTCGCTGGCGGATCTGGCCGGCTATTATGATTCCCCCGGCGCCGGCGTCGTGGCCGGATGGCGCGACACGCTCGCCGCTACGTTCGGTGAACTCGCTGGAATGGCCGACGGCGGTATCGAAGATACAAACAGGCTTATCGAATGCCTGCAAAAGCCCGGCAAAGCGCGGCAGGCCCAGGAGATCGTCGGCAAGCTGACGGCTCTCGACGAGCGGATGCGCCTGTTCGGCGAACTCAATCCCCCATGCAGGCCGCTCGCCCTGATTTCAAGGTTCGAACGCGACAACCTCGAAGGCGCCGACCCATCCATCCTCTCCCAGCGCACCCTCCAGATCTACTGGGATTGCCGCGACAGGGCCACGCTATTCGTCCGGAAAGCCGCCCTAACCGCGGAGTGTTTTGCGTAACAGTAGGCGCAACGAGGCGGGAGAACGGGGTTTGGGGTTTGGGGGATGTTTGAAGATCCCACAGCCTTTTCTCCGGGATCGAAAAACGCATGCAAATCCGGCTGTATTGTGGTGCGGGCGTCTCGCCTGCACGTGTAGGTTTCAGGAAAACCTTGGACAGGGGTTTAACAGGAAGAGCCATGAAAAGCATGCGCGAAAAATGCCACGTGCAGGCGAGACGCCCGCACCACAAGTTGCCGCACTCGAACAGTCAATCCTGTAAATCCTGTTATCCTGTCTAAAACTTACAGCCGCTGGACGCCGAAACCGCCGCCTACCTCGATAACCGCGCCGGTGGCGTAGTTGAAATAACCTTCCGCGAGGCCTACGACGGCTTTGCCGACGTCTTCGGGCGTGCCCCATCGGCCCTGGAGGAGCAGGCCGTTGGCGATGAGGTCGTCGTACTTTTCTTTGACGGCGGCCGTCATGTCGGTGGCGATGATGCCGGGCCGGATTTCGTAGACGCAAATGCCGTACGGGGCGAGGCGGACCGCGTAGTTCTGCGCCGTCATGCTCAGCGCGGCCTTGCTGACGCAGTACTCGGCCCTATTGGGGCTGGCGGTGTTGGCGCTGATGCTCGTAATGAAAATGATGGCCGGCGGCAGGGCCCGCCCCGCCTTGACCTGATCGATCATGATGCGCGCCACGGCTTGCGTGAGGAAAAACGGGCCGCGCGCGTTGATGCCCAGCAGCCGGTCATAGCTTTCCGGTGACGTCTCGAGGATATCGAGCCGGTGCAGCGGCGCCACCCCCGCGTTGTTGACGAGCAGGTCGATCGCGCCGAAATGGTCAAGCGCGCGGTGGATCATGTCGCGGTGCGAATCGAGATCGGCGATATCGCCGGCAACCGGCAGGCATCGCTGGCCCAACTGCTCGACGCGCGCCTTGACCTCATAAAGGCCTTTGCGTTTTTCAGACGGATTGGCCCGGGTGGCGGCGGCGACGATGTCGTAGCCGTGCTCGGCCAGTTGCAGGGCGATCCCTCTGCCGATACCCCGGCTCGCCCCGGTTACGAACGCTACGGCTTTGCCCATCGCGGTTCCTCCCGTATCAGTACCGCTCGTTTTGTATTATGTGCTCAAGCAACTGCCGTTCGCGAATTACCACCGGGCCGTTTTCCGTCAACAATACTTCCGCCGATTCGGGAAACGAGTTGTAGTTCTTGCACGCCATCCCCGAGCAGTACGCGCCCACCCCGCCCATCACGAGCGCGTCGCCGATGCGCGCCTCTTTCAGCGCGCGCGGCCGTATGCCCTCGGGGTTGCCCGGCTCCGGCGTGAGGATGTCGCCGCTTTCGCAGCAATGACCGGCAACGATATAATCGCGCTCGGGCCGCTCGCCCGGCTCGACGCCGGTCTCGACCGCCACCAACGCGAGGGGATGTTGCGCACCGTACATGGCGGGCCGCGGATTTTCCGTCATGCCGCTGTCGACTTTAATGAATAAGTAGCCGGCGGGGCCGGTGTCGACGACGTCGATGACGGTGCAGATCACCGCGCCCGCGTTGGCCACCAGGAACGTGCCGGGTTCGATCTCGAGTTTCAATTTCCGGCCGTACCTCGCGTGGAATTCCTCGATGTCGGCGGCAATCCGCTTCCCGATCTCGTCGAGGTCCGCGGAAACCTCGCCATCGACGCGCGCCACTTTGAACCCGCCGCCAAGGCTGATCAACTCGACCTCCGCCAGTTGCGCCGCAACGCCCAGCGACAGGACCGCGCACCGGTTCCACATCTCCGGGTCCGCGCCCGACCCGATATGCGTGTGCATCCGCGCGATCCGGAGCCCGTGCCGTTTCGCCGTCGCGAACACCTCGTCCAGGTGCTCGTGCCAGATGCCATAACTGGCCGACGGGCCGCCGGTGTTGGTCCGGTTGGTGTGGCCGGAGCCCAGCCCGGGATTGATTCTCACGCACGCGTCGGCGCCGGGGCGCAACCGGCCGTACGCTTCGAGCTGGTGCAGCGAGCAGCAGTTGAACAGCACGCCCAGATCAAGCAAGGATTCCAGATCGTCGGGCATCTGCTGCGCCGTGATCTGGATCTGCTCCGGCGCGATCCCCGCGGCCAGGGCACGCCGCGCCTCAAACCCGCTGCTGGCGTCGACGTGGATGCCCATCGAGTTGAACAGCCGCAGGATGGCGCCCGTCGGCAGGGCCTTCATGGCATAGCGTACTCGCAACCCGTAGACATTGGGAAAACCCAGGGCTTTCCGCGCCTGCCCACGCAATGTCGCTTCGTCGTAGACGTAGATCGGGCTGCCGAACCGCGCCCGCAACTCGAGCACCTGCGCCTCGGTAAGAAACTGCAAGCTCTCCATACTGTTTGGCATTTCCCCGCGTTCCCGGTTCAAGATGATTACTGATACCACAAACCCCGCCGCCAACGCTAGTTTTGCTGAGGTAGGCCGACTTCGCCGAAGTCGGCCAAGTCAACGGGCGAGGCGGTGGTTTTGACCATGCGCAATAAGGGATATGGCTTTGATTTTCAGGCAGCATGGTGAGCAAAGGCTGGTAAGATCGGGGAGCATCGTGCGGAACGGCCCCGACTTCGGCGAAGTCGGGCTACCTCGGCGAAGTCGGCGAAGTCGGCCTACACGTTTGACCTTGGCCGGGCCGGGCGGTTAGCATCTTGATTGGAGGCGCGATGGCCAAAATCAAGACAGCGTACGTATGCCAGCAGTGCGGGGCGGTTCTACCCCGATGGGCCGGCCGTTGCCCGGAATGCGCCGAATGGAATTCGGTTGTCGAGGAGCGGGTCGAGGAGAAAGGCCAATACGAGCGGCCGGCCATTGTCGATGGCTCCGAACCGATGCCGCTGACGGCGTCGGCCGGTGAAGAACCGCCGCGGGTGTCAACGGGCGTGGCCGAATTCGATCGCGTTCTGGGCGGCGGGGTGGTGGCGGGCTCGCTGACGCTGGTGGGCGGCGACCCGGGGATCGGCAAATCGACGCTGATGCTGCAGGTGTCGCGCCACCTCGCCGAGACGTGCGGCAAGGTGCTGTACGTTTCCGGCGAAGAATCGTTCAACCAGACGCGGATCCGGGCGCGGCGGCTCGGCGCGCTCAACGACAACCTCCACCTGCTCACCGAAACGGCCGTCGACGTGATCCGCAAGTACATTCTCAGCGGTGACTACGCGTTTGTCATCATCGATTCGATTCAGTCGGTATACTCGCCCCAACTGCCGGCGGCGCCGGGCAGCGTTGGGCAGGTGCGCGAGTGCGCCAACGAGTTCCTGCGCCTGTCCAAAGGCCAGAACGTCCCGATCTTTCTGGTCGGCCACGTCACCAAAGACGGTCAAATCGCCGGGCCAAGGCTGCTCGAACACCTCGTGGACACGGTGCTCTATTTCGAAGGCGAGGGGCGGCAGGCCCTGCGCATCTTGCGCGCCGTCAAGAACCGGTTCGGCTCGACGAACGAGATCGGCGTGTTTGAAATGACCGACGCGGGGCTGATCGACGTCGAAAACCCGAGCGCCCTGTTCCTCAGCGAGCGGCCGGCCGGCGTCAGCGGTTCCGCCGTATTCCCCAGCATCGAAGGGACGCGCCCGCTGCTGGTCGAGGTCCAGGCGCTCGTGACGGTATCGTCGCTGGTGTCCCCGCGCAGAACGGCTACCGGCGTCAACCCGAACCGGCTCGCCCTGCTGCTGGCCGTGCTCGAGAAACGCGGCGGCCTGCATTTCGCCGTGCAGGACGTGTTCGTGAACGCCGTGGGCGGGGTCCGGCTGGACGAACCGGCGGCGGATCTGGCGGTGGCGCTGGCGTTGGCGTCGAGCCTGCGCGAGGTGGCGATCCCGGGGCGGGTGGCGGCGTTTGGCGAGGTGGGGCTGGCGGGCGAAGTGCGGGCGGTTGACATGGCGCGGCCGCGTGTGCTCGAGACTTCCAAGTTCGGGTTCACAACGTGTATTATACCCAGGAGCATTGCGGCCGCAGTTGCGACCGCATTTGCGGCGGATGCCAAGGGGTTGGGTGTCAACGTCGTTCCTGTAAGTACCGTTATGCAGGCGGTTGACCTGTGTCTGGAGGGGTTACATGACTAACCGCAAGCGCAAAAACTCGCAAGAGGCTTATCGCGAAGCCCTCCTGATGGTATCGCCGGGCACGCGCATCCGTGAGGCGATCAGCGCCATCCTGCAAAGCCGCAATGGCGCGCTGCTCTGCATCGGCGACATCAAGACGCTCTCCGAACTTTCCGAGGGCGGCGTAAAAGTCGACGCCCCCTGCACCGCCCAGTTGCTGTACGAGCTCTCGAAGATGGACGGGGCGATCCTGCTCAGCAAAGACGCCAAACGAATCGCTTATGCGAACCGGTTCCTCAAACCCGACACGACCATCCCGTCCGACGAGACCGGCACGCGCCACCGGGCCGGCGAACGCATTGCGCGGCAGGCCAAATGCGTCGTGGTGGCGTTGTCGGAGCGGCGGTCGAGCGTGACGCTCTACGTCCACAACGTCAAACACATCATGGACAGCATTCCCACGCTCTTGAACAAGGCGACGCAGGCCGTCCAGACGCTCGAAAAATACATCTCCGTGCTCAACCAGACCATGCGCGACCTCTCGATCCGCGAATTCCAGGACATGGTCACCATTTTCGATGTCTGCAAGGCCGTGCAGCGGTGCGAGATGGTTCAGCGGATCGCGCACGAGATCGAGCCGTACCTGCTCGAACTCGGTACCGAAGGCCGGCTGATTTCGCTGCAGTTGGAGGAACTCGTCATCCCGGTCGAGGAAGCGGAGCTGGTAACCAAGGATTATTACCGGGAAAAACCCGGCACAACGTACGAGCAGGCCCGGGAGAAGGTGGCGGAACTGACTCAAGAAGAGCTGCTCAACCTCGGCACGATCAGCCAGGCCCTCGGATACGGCCCCAACCCGCGCGTCATCGACACCTACCTGTCGCCGCGCGGGTACCGGATGCTCATGAGCACCCACCGCCTCCAACCGCAGATCGTCGACAATCTCGTCCAGCGGTTCGGCTCGCTCCAGCAGATCATCAGAGCGCCCAAAGAAGACCTGGTGGCGGTCGAAGGCGTGGGCGAGGTGTTGGCCGAGCGGGTGCGCGTCAGCCTCAACCTCCTGCGCAATCAACTCGCGCTGGACCGGAGGTAGGGCGATGCCAACCGTCAGCGAGTGCGCGATCCTGGCGCACCAGCAAGTGGCGCCCGGCCATCTCAGGCTCGCGGTCCAATGCCCGAAAATCGCGCGCGAGGCCCGGCCCGGCCAATTCGCCATGATCCAGGTCACTGACAGCCTCTACCCGTTCCTGCGCCGGCCCATGAGTTTTGAGCGCATCTTCGAAGACGGCGTCACGTTCCTGTACAAAGTCGAGGGCGAGGGTACGCGCCTGCTGGCGCGGCTGACGCCCAGCCAGACGGTATCGGTGCAAGGCCCGCTGGGCAACGGCTGGCCGCTCGAATGCGGTTTCAAACGCCACATCCTCGTTGCCGGCGGTATCGGCGTTGCGCCGTTCCCCGCGCTGGCCGAGAAAATCAAGCAGATGTGTGGCAAAATGCCCGAGGTGATCCTCGGCGCCCGGTCGCGCGATTGTTTACTGTGCGAAAACGATTTCAGGCGCATGGGCTGCACCGTACACGTCGCCACAGACGACGGGACCGCCGGTAAAAAAGCGTTTGCAACGCAGGTGCTCGCCGAACTCGCGCCGGGGCCCGGCACGCGCCTCTACGCCTGCGGCCCGATGGCCATGATGGAAGCCACCTCGCTCATTGCCGAGCAGTTGGGCGTCGATTGCCAGGTCTCGCTCGAGGCCCAGATGGCCTGCGGGACCGGGGCCTGCCTCGGCTGCGTGGTCGAGGCGCGACGCGAACTCGAGGGCGAGAAAATGGTGAGAGTCTGCGCCGACGGGCCGGTGTTCAACGCCACCATGATCGACTGGGACCGGCATCGAGTCGATTATGACCGGTAGCGAAAAACGGAAACGGGGACTGACTCGCTTTTTTCGGCAGTTTGAAAAAAGCGTGTCTGTCCCTGCTTTTCGCGTGCCCCGCTACGGGCAGCATCAACACGTCACCGAATTTGCAAAGAAAGGTACTAAAGGAGAACCACCGTGCTGGCGAGTGTGAACCTCGAGCGAAAAACGGGGACTGCCACCTCTTTCGGCAGTTTGAAAAAGGTGGCTGTACCCGCTTTTCGCGACCTCAGCCAAGGAGAATCCCCTTGCTGACAAGCGTAAACCTCGAGATTGACCTGGGCGGGCTCGTGATGAAAAACCCCGTCACCGTCGCGTCCGGCACGTTTGGCTACGGCGAGGATTACGACAAGTACTTCGACATCTCGAAGCTCGGCGCCCTCACCACCAAGAGCCTCACGCTCAAGCCACGCGCCGGAAACAAGCCCCCGCGGCTCGTCGAAACGCCCGCCGGCATGCTCAACGCCATCGGCCTGCAGAACGTCGGCCTGGACGAGTACCTCGCCAAGAAGCTGCCGTTCCTGCGGGAAAAAGGCATGCCCATCATCGCCAATATTTACGGCTATTCGCCGGAAGAGTACGCGGAACTTGCGTCGCGTCTCGAAAAAGCCGGGGCGGCCGACGCTATCGAGGCCAATCTGTCGTGCCCAAACGTGCATGACGCCCGGATCGCCCGAGGCGCGGCCTTTGTGGCACAGGACGCCGATAAAGTGGCCGAGTATACGCGCGTAATACGTTCCGCGACGCGGCTGCCGCTGTTCGTGAAGCTCACGCCGAACGTGATGAACATCTGCGAGCCCGCGCTCGCCGCCGAAGAAGCCGGCGCCGACGCCGTCTCGCTGATCAACACGCTGCTGGGAATGGCCATCGACCCGGAAACCCGCCGGCCGCGGCTGGCCAACATCGTCGGCGGGCTGAGCGGCCCCGCGATACGGCCCGTGGCGTTGAAAATGGTGTGGGATGCGGCCCGGGTGCTTAAAGTGCCCGTGATCGGGATGGGCGGCATCTGCGAAGCAGCCGACGCCATCCAGTTTTTCCTGGCCGGCGCGACCGCCGTGGCCGTCGGCAGCATGTCGTTCCGCCAGCCGGACGCCGCCGCGCGCGTCATCGACGGCATCGAAGCCTACATGAAGCGGCACAATGTGGAGAATGTGGCGGCGCTCGTAAAAACGATGCGCGTTTAGGGGATCGGACGGATCGGACGGATAGATTCAGGAGATGCTTTGAAGACTGAATTGATCGTCGGCCTCGACGTCGACACCCGCCAGCAGGCCCTGACCGCCGTTGGCGCAATCGGCCCGTGCACCCACGTCAAGATCGGCGCACAACTGTTTACGCGGTGCGGCCCCGATATCGTCCGCGAGATCCAGGCGCTCGGCAAGCGCGTCATGCTCGACCTCAAGTACCACGACATCCCCAACACCGTCGGCGGCGCCGCCCGCGCCGCGGCCGATCTCGGCGTCGCCCTGTTTACGCTGCACGCGGCCGGCGGCAAGAAAATGATCGAAGCCGCGCGGAAGGCCGTCGACGCCACCGGCACGCGCATCCTCGCCGTGACGGTGCTGACGAGCCTCACCGACGCCATGTTGCGCGACGAGATCGGCCTGCCCGAGACTGCCGCACAGGCCGTGCCGCGTTTCGCGCGCATGGCGGTCGAATCCGGCGCGCACGGAATCGTGTGTTCGCCACAGGAAATCGGGCTCGTGCGGGGCGCGGTCGGCCCGCAACCGTTGATCGTGACGCCGGGCGTGCGGCCGGCATGGGCGTCGAAAGACGACCAGGCAAGAGTGATGACGCCGCGCGAGGCCGCGCAGGCCGGCGCCAACTACATCGTCGTGGTGCGGCCAATCCTGAAACATGAAAACCCGGCGGAAGCCGTGCGGCTGATTTTGGAGGAACTCGAGTGAAACCGGAGCGCGTGATCGAACTGTTTAAAGAGGCCGGGGCCCTGCTTGAAGGCCATTTCGTCTACGCCAGCGGCCGTCATGGGCGCCATTTCTTTCAGGCCGCACGCGTTCTGCAATACACGCGCATCACCGAAGAACTTTGCAGGGCGCTCGCGGAAAAGTTCGCCGATGATAAAGTCGACCTCGTTATCGGACCCGCCACCGGCGGTATCGTGCTCGCCTACGAAACCGCCCGACACCTCGAGTGCCGCGCCGCGTTCACCGAAAAAGACGGCGATGGCGGAATGGCGCTCAAACGCGGGTTCCGCCTCACCCCCGGCACGCGCGTCCTGATGGTGGAAGACATCACGACCACCGGCGGTTCTGTCAAGAAGTCGATAGACCACCTCCGCGGCCGCGGCGCCGATATTGTCGGTGTCGGCGTCCTCATCGACCGGAGCGGTGGCGAGGCCCGGTTCGACTGCCGGTTCGAACCGCTGGCCAAGTTCACGCTCGAAAGCTGGCCACCCGATTCGTGCGCCCTCTGTAAAGCAGGCCAGCCCCTGATCGACCCGGACGATTTGGTCGGATAAACGGATCTCAGCTCTCAGATTTGACATCTCAGATTTCACTGCCAACGCACAGACGAGCAGCACGCAACCGTAGAAATGCTTAGTGGGCCACTTCATAAATTCGCTAACGTATTCATGCCGCAAAAAGCGGGGACAGACACGATTTTCAAACTGCCGAAAATCGAGTCAGTCCCCGTTTTTTGCTTTGTGTATTATACGTTGCCATATTTATGGATCCGTGTGCTTAGCTTAAGGCAAGAAAATAACAAGCCGCTGCCTCTGTACTTTCTTCCTCCAGTCTCCGGCCTTCTTTTCCTCCGGTCGCCAGCCTTCTTTTCCTTCAGCCTCCAGTCTCCGGTCTGCTTTTCCTCCGGACTTCCGCCTGTTTTTTTGATCCTGCCTTTTCGTTTGGCTAATATCGATGATGAGGTTAGTGAGGTTGGAGGCCGTTTAGGCGTGTTTTGTGCGGGAACTTTCTGCAGCAGGCCGCGATTGCTTGACTTTGCAATTGTGGAACGGCTAGCCTCGGTAGGGTTGCCGGGCGGCGGTGAAAGGTCCTCCGGATGCGGTTAAAAGCGGACCTCCACGCCCACACGGCGGACGATTTCCAGGACC
>Ga0315285_10007397_pt1 | contig 11275 bp, 11 predicted proteins | sample YL17G09_36_MG_FD_203698 | JGI IMG/M metagenome (GOLD analysis project Ga0315285, IMG submission 203698) | Sediment microbial communities from Yellowstone Lake, YNP, Wyoming, USA - YL17G09_36 | ecosystem: Environmental > Aquatic > Freshwater > Lake > Sediment | place: USA: Wyoming | collected... | reverse complement strand
AAGGCTCTTGTTATCCTGCCAATAGTCTCATAACACTCTCCTGATAACGTCCTTTCAGCCCAATTATCCATGGGCAAAGAACAGTGCTGCAATTCCCTGCCCAACATGGGGTTTTCCAGGGGAAATATTTTTTGCCAAAAGGATAATAGCTTATCGTCCTTTTGCCATTTCTTTGTCCGCTGGAAAAAAATTTGACCCCTCCTCTAGGGTAGTTAGGATATTGCTAATCCTCATTAATCCAAGCTGATCAGAATACTTGTCATCGAGCAATTTTCAAAGCTGGAAAGGAGGCGAAGGGCACGTCTGCCAGGCCCAGAGGGCAAGCGGAATGCTCCCTGTCTGTCAGGTTATAATTTGACGCTGCTGAAAGTTATGTGAAGAAAATTAGTGAAAAGAAGGACATATTCCCGGTAAAAAAGTTAAAGAGCGAGAAGTATTAATAGACATAGACTAAGGAAAGGAAGGGGGACAACCAAAAAAATGAAGCAAAAAATGGTGGCAGCTGTGGATGTAGGCTCATCCAAAATTTGCAGCCTGCTGGCAAATGTCGATGCCGAAGGTTCTATCCAGATAGTAGGCATTGGCGTAACCCCCTCTGCCGGTATACACAAAGGTTTGGTGGCTGATATCGATCAAGCCAGCGAATCGATTCGGCAATCTGTAAGAAGGGCCGAGCAGACCAGCGGAGAGGGCATAACCTCTGTCTATCTGGGGATTAGCGCAAGCAATATTAGTTCCCAGGGCAATCGTGCCTCAGTAAGTGTAGGCAGAAATGCCCGCACCGTCCGCCAGGGGGATGTCGAAAGAGCATTAAAAGTTGCACGCGAAATCAACGTTCCCGAGGAGAGAAGGCTACTGCACGTGATCCCGACACAGTACACCCTTGATACTCAGATTGGCGTGCAGGACCCCAAAGGCATGCACGCCTTCAGGATGGATCTGGACACGCACATTGTTACCATACCACAGAGTTCTGCCGAAAACATAACCAAATGTGCTCACAAAGCAGGACTGACTATTGAGGGACTAGTCCTTCAGTGTTTGGCAAGTGCTCAAGCGGTGCTCCATCCTGACGAGACCGATGCCGGCGTCGTGCTAGCAGACATCGGTGCTGGCACTACAGGCATCTCTGCCTACAAGAATGGCAACCTACTGCTCACTGCTGTCCTTCCCGTAGGCGGCAATCAGATCACAAGAGACCTATCTGTTGGTTTGGGAATACCTGTTGAGATGGCGGAACAGCTCAAAAAGGAACACTGCAATCTGGCGGAAAAGGATGACCCCGACGCAAAAGAAGAGCCAGCGATACAGGTCAACTTCGATGGTGTAGGGAAGATATACAAGAAGGACATCAGCGATATCGTCAAGGCACGTGTTGATGAGATCATAAAACTGATCGTTTCCCAATTAGTGCAGCGGGTGCAATCTCAGAGCTACCTTGCCTACGTATCCGAATTTCCTGCGGGTCTGGTATTGACCGGAGGCACCGCTAATCTGGGTGGGATAAGGACTCTTGCCCAAGAGATCACGGGGCTTCCCACCCGCGTAGGAATCCCCCCTGCTATGTCCGGCCTGGCTGACCAGCTTCACAATGCCGCCTACGCCAGCAGTGTCGGCATCTTGCTCTGTAGTGGAAAAAGTTGGCGGCAGGAACAGAGCTGGATAAGAAGTGAGGCAGGATTACGAGACAAGGTTTTCGATAGAGTCAAGTCTGTCAGGCAGCTTGTTCCCTGGGGCAGGACATAAACATTTGAACTAGCGACTAATAATAAAAATTAAAAAGATAGAGATTAAAGGAGGTAATAAAGATGGCAGAAAGTAATATGATATCAACTCCTCCGGCTAAGATCAAAGTCTTTGGCATGGGCGGTGGCGGTTCGAATGCTGTGCGCCGCATGGCGAGAGGAAAATTAACCGGAGTAGAGCTCTATGCGGTAAATACCGACGCCGTGGCTTTGGCATACACCACCACGTCCGAGGATAAAATCACCTCAATCCAAATCGGCCCCAAGGTAACCAAAGGCATGGGAGCAGGTGGTGACCCAAAGCTCGGCACCATGGCTGCCGAGGAGAGTCGAGAAGAACTGCGCAAAGCTGTGCGCGACGCTGATATGGTCTTCATTGCGGCTGGGATGGGTGGGGGCACAGGCACGGGTGCTGCCCCGGTTATGGCAGACATTGCCAGGGAGGCTGGGGCTCTCACAATCGCCATAGTCACCCGCCCGTTTACATTCGAAGGGCAGCATCGGCGTGACCAGGCCGAGCAAGGTATCGAGAGGTTGGTGCCGATTTGTGACACCCTCATTACTATTCCCAACGACCGCATACTAAATCTCTGCGACCGCAGGACAGCCGCAGATAGCGCTTTCAAGCTGGCAGATGATATCCTGTACCAGGGCGTCTCGGCTATATCCTCGGTCATTACCACTCCTGGTGAAATCAACCTGGATTTTGCCGATGTGAAAGCGGTGATGAAGGGTATGGGGCAAGCCTGGCTATCCATAGGGACCGCCAGTGGTCAGAATAGGGCTGTGGAAGCTGCAAAGGCTTGTATCACCAGTCCTCTGCTCGATTCCTCGGTAGAAGGTGCGACCGCCATACTGTTCACTGTTACAGCTGGTATGGACCTAACCTTAGCTGAGATACAAGAGTCTGCAGAGATCATCCGCAAGGCGGCTGATCCAAGTGCCAACATCATCTTCGGCATGAACTACGCTCCTGAGATGTCCAACGAAGTCCGGATAACGCTAATCGCGACTGGCTTCAACTCCAAACCAGGAAAGCTAAACAAGGAAGCCATGGAAAAGGAAATGAAGGAGCTACGTAAGTACTTGCTGGATGAGGACCAGATGGATATACCAGCCTTCCTGCGCAATCCCATTCAGAATCGCAGGCAGCAGATGTTATCTCGCGCTCAAAACAGTGACTCACGAGCAGCGGCTCCTAACAAGTTCAAGACATCGCCCAGGCCTTAACAAAACTAGCTTGATGGGGGGAGGGTCGCTTTTCTCGGCCCTCCCCCTTGGAGGATAGAGAAATGCAAAGCATAATTTCAGGACGTTTAGCCGGCCTTGAAGAGAACAAGGTCAGCATTCAGCTCCGCACTGGCGAAATTAAAGTCTACCCTCGGAAAGAACTCGATCTCTCCCTACAATGGGTTTTCGAGAATATGGGTCAGCCTGTAGTGTGTATGTTACAAGATGGTTACGTTACAGACATTAAGCCGGCTGGCCAAAGAATAGCAGTCTAGTGCTCTAATGCAAACAGAGCACTTCCTATAATTAATCACGTGTTTTGAACCAAAAGCTGTAAGAAGGAGGGAGCTATGGCTGAGATAAAACTTCAGACAGGGACCCGTGTGTTCGAGGTTTTAGCATACCTTTGCCACAGTCCAATGGAAGCATTGAAGCAGTTCGTGGAGAACGGGGCTGACGCCGTAGAACAGGCAGGCAAAAGCGATGGCTGTATCCGCGTTCGCCTCGACCATTCCTCAGACCAGCAAAACAGGCCACCACAGATAGTAGTCGAAGACAACGGCATCGGCATCGGCTCTGAGAAGATGAGCCATATACTTCAAAACATCGGCAACTCTGAGAAATTACAGCATGTACTTCGCGGTGAGAAGGGTGTGGGCATTCTAGCCTTCGCACTCATAGCAGACGAGCTACATCTGTCTTCACTCAACGGGGGCCACACGCCGAGCTGCCTCGTTCTGAGGAGAGAGTGGCTGAGAGAGGGCAGAGCTCAGATAATCGAACAATGTCCACAGCACCGTCTGAGCAAGCCTGGCACCAGGGCTCATCTTATAGGTATCTTGCCTGAGATCGCCCCCCAGCTTACCAAAGGGCGGCTAAAACAGTACTTGAGCCGCGAGTTTGCTAATGACTTAAGACGAAACATCTACACTATACAAATTAGTGATGGTCACGGCTATGATGCTGTTGAGCCCCGAATTTTCAATGGCGTACCTACTTTGAGCACTAATATCAGCCTTAGTTCTCTCGGTAATGCTTCCATACAGCTATATACACTTCCTTTCGAGGCCGAAGGGGCAAATATTGACCTCTGTGGCAGGGCCGGCATTCGGTTCTGCTCCCTCACCGATGTCGAGGAATTCAAGAAGGAACCCTGGCTCGGACAAAGGCTTGAGGGCTCTGTGCGTTGCGACAAGTTCCGGGGTACTGCAGACAAAGCTGCTGTAGTCCAGGACGAAGTCTACAAGGCACTGGCTGAGGCTCTGCATGGGCTAGAGCCCGAGATAACAGAGAAAATCAGACAGGTTACTCAAGAATATCGCCAGAACCGGCTGGTCGAGATTATGAGCAGGGTGGATAGATTCATCGGCTACTTCCTGCGTTATAAAGAAACGGGTGAGATACCCAGAAGGAAGATCGTCACCAGTGACCAGATAACTCCCGATCTTATACAGAAGATTGATTTGCCTCCCGTAAGGCCTGGCACGAGGGTTCCCGTTAGCAGCCGTCCCCCAAGGAGCAACCAACTGTCTTTCCTGCAAGCCGACCTTTGTATGCCTCCAGAGGGCAGGTCACAATTAAGGACATGGAGCGACAATGGGGGCAATGCTGTCAAGATCAATGTGTTGCACACCGACTTCCTATCATCAGAAAGAGATGACAAGCGTTGCGCTTGGTACTTGTTCAGCGTTTGGGCTAAACAACAACTGCTCAAAGAATGTGGAACTGACGCCGAAGCGCTGGCAGACGAGATGGTGGGACTGTTCAGCCGGGCGGGACCATTACTGAACCAGTTTGCAATTCACCCTCGCAGCTCTAGCCGCAATGTTGAAGTAGTGAAAAGCTAGAATCAGGACAGACCACCATGAGTGAGCGGCAGAATAAGCCAGCTGAGCAGAATAATGAAGAATTAGAAAAGAAAAAGAGCCTCAAATACTTTCACGGTGAGGCCGGAGCAGGAGCCGTCTCGGAGGCAGCCAACGCCTATGCGCCGGCCTCAATGATAGCTGCCGGCGCAGGAGACAGCACAGTCGCGATGCTGAGCACGATGACCAACTTCGTGGCAGCGTTGTTATACACAAAGGTACCAGTTATTATCAATAGACTGGGTTCCAGGCGAAAAGCCATTCTCGTATTATCTTTATTTGATGCCCTCTGTTGGCTTCCGCTTATCGCAATCTTGTTCTTTTTTAAACCTATCAATCCGCTCTGGATCATACCCTGCTGGGTACTTAACTTGATACCGGGAATGTTGTATCAACCTGCTCGTAGTGCCTGGTTAGCCGACTTGGTCCCTGCCAATAGCAGGGGCAAATACTTTGGCTTGAGGGCTGCCATATCAGGCGCTATTTATCTAGGCTCCTTCTATATCATGGGCTACGTGCTGCAACTTTCTAAAGGCCAGATACTCAACGGTTTTGCAGTTGTTTTTCTTATCTCTTTTGTGGCTGGGTTAATTTGTTTCACAATCTACACCAAAATACAAAATCCCAGCACAGCAGTCGAAAAAGAAAAGGACTTCGGTTTCTTCGATTTCTTAGGTGAGACAAGAAAAAGGAACCTGGGTAAATTCATACTATTTGTCGCCTTGTTCCAGTTTGCCGTGTATTTAGCCTCCCCATTCTTTGTGATATACATGCTGCGCGATTTGCATCTCAGCTACATGTTCTATGCCATGATTTTCTCTACCGAATTCGTAGCAAAAGTTCTTATTGTGACACTCTGGGGTAAATACGCCGATAAATCTGGCAACCTCAAAGTGATGAAATTCGTTTCTCTCGCGATTCCATTCGTTCCGCTCCTCTGGCTGGCATCGCACAATGTGTTGTACCTCGTATTCGTTCAGTTGTTCTCCGGAGCATGCTGGGCAGGGTTTGAGCTGTGTAGCGGCAATTTCATCTACGAAGCTGCACCCCCAGGGAAACGGCTGAAGTATATAGCTTACCACAAGGCTTTGTCCACGCTATTTATGGCGCTGGGTGCACTGGCTGGTGCTTGTCTTCTCGGCTTCGTGAAACCAGTCTTTGGTTATAAGATACTGGCACTATTCGTGCTCTCCGGCGTGCTTCGTCTTGCCGTGACAATGGTCATGTTCCCCAAACTAAAGGAAGTGAGAGGAACAATGCGCTCTTGCTTAAACGAGCCTGCTATGGTGACAGCAGTAGCACCGACTGTAATGTACAGACAAGCTCTACTACGCCGGCCAAACGAGTGGATACGCTTCGGCAGGCCGCTGGCACCGGAAGCAGTTACTGTAGCAGAGCAAACCGAGCCCACAATAGGCAGTCGAGGGTTGTTCTACAGACAGCGGGAATGGCCCGTGTTCAGCAAGCCCCAGGGCTTTGAAGCATCGCCCTCGGAAAGCCAGAGTGAGCCCGTAGCAACCAGCCGGGGGCTCTTCCATCAACCAAGAGGGTGGGCACAATTCGATAGACCACTAGCTGCTGAAGCAACCACGGCCGAGCCCCAGACTCGGAGCGAGAAGGTAGCAGCTAACTGGGGCCTGTTCTATCGCCCTGGTGAATGGACCATGTTCGGGAGGCCTCAAGCTCCGGAAGCATCTTACACCCACACTCAATCAGAGACTGATACCGTTGCAGCCAAGCGCGGCCTCTTCCACAGAGCACAGGAGTGGTTCGGATCAGACAAGCCTGCTACTGCCGAGAAAAACATAAGACAGTTGGGACGACTTCAACCTGCCACGGTCTTAGCCTGATAGTGAGACAGGTGCCAAACCGAAGAGGATTGCTAAAGGATAGCATCGAGCGGAGGGAAGCCACTATGAAATTCACGAAGTTAGCAGGAGTAATCATACTGATAGCAATCGCAGCCGTTATGGCTTCTGCTTGCGGCGGCGGTGGCAGCGCTAACACAAACTCAAAACCTACTTCTGTACCAGCATCTGATATCAGCAAACCAAGACCAACAGTGTTGTTAGTGAACGCCACCACCGCTGGCATGTTCGAAAACTACTACGCCATCCTCAATATCACCGCTAGAAATGAGGGCGCCGATGGTGTCGTGATCGTGGTCGCAAGCATCACTCAAGCTGGACAGACCCAGAAGAACGAAATGCCTGTCTACCTGACGGCAGGATCAGCGCAGACTGTAAAGCTGGTGTTCCCCCTCAAGTGGAAGGGTGGAGATTGGACGCCGACTGTGCAAACAGAGGTTCCTTGATCCTAGTATGAGCATGAAGCCCTGGACTAATCCAGTTGCACCACTAGCTTAACTACCACACAATGCAAAGGAAGCGAGACGGCTATATAACGCACCCTCCCTGGTTAATTTACTCCTCATCAGGCTGAGGGACTCAACCTTGAAGGATAACTTCGCCTCCGTCTTCAGCGAAGCAATATTCTCCCCTAAACGCCGCCTCTCTCCAGGTGAAGCCTCCTCCCGAACCCTCCCCAAAGTGAGATGAGGCGAGAAAGCCCGCTTTTCCGGGGGAAACCCAAGAGGAGTAAGAACAAGGTCTATATTGTTATGTAAAGCACGTAGCAGCTCTATCTCTCCCCCCACACCAACCCAGACTACCCTAGGGGCTTGGGGATTAGGAAAAGCACCAGGATTACCAAGTTCAAGGCAAAAAGTAGCAACCCCTCTGACAGCTTCAGAGAGCGCCTTGGTTAGCGCCGGTATTTCAGCCTCATCGACGTTGCCCAGGAACTTGAGGGTGAGATGAATGCCTTCAGGGCCAACCCATTTCACCGAAGCGTTTTTGCTTGTTCTGAGGTTATCCTGAAATTGAGAAAGCGCTGCCTTAATCTGACTGGGCAATTCGATGGCAATGAATGCGCGTATAGGTTCCATGACAAAGCTCAACTTAAAGACAATAGTCTTTGAGCATTTCCTCCCAAGATCATGCTTTTGGCCTCTTCAGAAAGGCTGAGTGCTCGGATAGATTTAACAAGCTTGCCTTGTTTCATAAGCGGGTAGTCGCTGCCATAAAGTACCTTCTCTGCCCCCAAAATCTCCGTAACATGCTTGAATATCTCGTCTCGGTAAAGCCAGGGTGAGGCAGCCGTATCAAAATAGACATTGGATAATGCTTTAGCGACCTCTGGCATCAAAGCGTAAAAGGGCAATCCTCCACCCCAATGGGCACACACCAAGGTCAAATCAGGGAAATTGGTTATGAAGCGATAGAGAAGACCAGGAGTTATATTCCCCTTACCAGAATAGGAATGTCCCACCGGCTCAGAAGCATGGGTAAGTATAATCAGCCGATGCTTCATCGCAGCCTGAGCTATTGCTTCCATAATATCCTTGTCAGCAAAATCAAACCCCTGCGTGTCGCATCTCATCTCGCCGATCCCCTTAACGCCACCACTAACGCAACGCTCAAGCTCAACCACAGCCTTATCACCAGCGAGGGGCTGCACAGCGCAGAAGCCCACCAGCCTTCTCGGATAACGGGCTATCGCTTCCATAATATAGTCATTGGTTTCGCGACAAAGCTCGTGACTCGACCAGCCGATGTTGAGCACTACCGATACATCAATACCCTCTCCATCCATGTTAGCAACGAGTTCCTCGGCAGTAGCGATTTTAGCTTTAGGGTCGTTGTATAGAAGGTCAAAGCAAGTGTCACGCCCCAGATAGCGATCGCGATTCCCCCGCAACCCGGGTGGCAAGATATGAGTATGAAAATCCACAATCATCAGCAGAATTATAACAAGGTATAGACGAGGAGACAAGGATAATATATAATTGCCTACTGGAGGTACGAGTGTCTCCGTCCGGCCAAGGAGCTAAAAAAGAACGAATAAATCCTGAAGCCTCGGCAGATACTAAAGCCGAGGCTATTGCTTCCCCGCGCAAAGAGTTGGCGTTGGCTCCTTCATTGTCCCTGGAAGAACTGGCGGCAACGGCGAAAAAGCTGCGCCGTCATGTTATTACAATGATTGGCAAAGCAGGCAGCGGACACCCGGGTGGCTCCCTTTCCGCTGCTGATATCATCACCTCACTTTACTTCAAGGTTCTGCGACACGACCCAGCCAACCCACGCTGGGCAGAGCGCGACAGATTTATCCTCAGTAAAGGGCATGCTGCTCCCATCCTCTATGCAGCTCTTGCTGAAAGAGGCTATTTCCCTGGAGAGGAACTTGCTACTCTGAGGACTCTGGGTAGCTGTCTGCAAGGGCATTGCGACATGACCGCCACACGAGGGGTAGAGATGTCCTCGGGTTCACTGGGGCAAGGCCTCTCCTTCGGCATCGGCATCGCGCTGGCTGGGCGCCTCAATGCCCGGGATTATCGAGTATATGTTCTTTTGGGTGATGGGGAATGCGATGAGGGTCAGGTTTGGGAAGCAGCGATGGCATCAGCCCACTTCAAACTCGACAACCTTGTTGCAATCGTTGACCATAATGAATTGCAAATCGATGGCTGGAACCGCGATGTGATGAACCTCGAGCCCTTACCTGAGAAGTGGAAGGCATTCGGTTGGCATACCATAGAGGTCAATGGACATGACCTATCTCAGCTAATAGCCGCATTCGATGAGGCAAAGCGGGTTAGGGGAAAGCCCACCGCCATCATCGCTCACACCATCAAGGGCAAAGGGGTCAGCTTCATGGAAAACAATGTAGATTTTCACGGCAAGGCTCCTACCCCTGCTGAAATGGAAAAGGCTCTTGAGGAATTGAAGTAGTTATGGAGCAGAGCACCAGGGAAGCCTACGGCAAAACCCTCGTTGAGTTGGGCAGACAGAACCCTGACATAGTTGTCCTTGATGCTGATCTATCAAAGTCTACAATAACCAGCCTCTTTGCCAAAGAGTTCCCCCAGCGATTTTTCAACTGCGGCATCGCTGAACAGAATATGATAGGAATTGCTGCTGGCCTAGCTGCTTCAGGCAAGACAGTGTTTGTCAGCACTTTTGCAGTGTTTGCTCCCGGACGCTGCTTCGACCAAATTCGAATGAGCGTTGCACAGCCTGGCTTGAACGTTAAAATCGTGACGACTCATAGCGGGATCACTGTGGGGGAAGATGGCACCTCTCATCATGCCATCGAAGACCTGGCTTTGATTTGCCCCCTCCCGAATTTCACCGTGGTTGTCCCTGCTGATGCCACAGAAGCAGCCCAGGCCGTGAAGGTAGCAGCTCAAACCTACGGACCATTCTACATAAGGCTTAGCCGTCCCAAAACGCCTCTGGTCTATGCGTCGGACTACAAGTTTACTCTGGGGAAAGCAGCAACTTTGAGAGAAGGGAAGGACATCACTGTGATTGCCACCGGAATTATGGTGGCTGCCGCCCTGGGAGCAGCCCAAAACCTAGCGCTAGATGGAATCGACTGCCGGGTGCTTAGTATGTCCACACTCAAGCCACTGGACAGAGATGCTATCGTAAAGGCAGCTATGGAGACAGGTGCCATTGTCACTGCAGAGGAGCACTTGCGGCGGGGCGGACTGGGCAGCGCTGTGGCTCAGATTGTAGCTGAACAGCGGCCAGTTCCTATGTCCTTCATCGCCATAAACGATATTTATGCCAAATCCGGAAAAGCTGAGGAGCTATTAAAAAGACACCGGCTAACCGCAGCCGATATCGAGAGCGCTGTTCGCTCTCTAATCCTCAAGAAGCGAGCTTGACCATACCTGGGACTTATTCTTCCTCTTCCTCAAACTCCTCATCGCTGAAGACGCCGACTTCTCGCCCCTGATACACAGTCACGATGAAATCATCGCGGGCAACGTCAGCCGACATCACCAAATCTTCGTCAATGGTATCAATAAGGTCTTGAATATCATCTTGGGTCATATTTTCCCCGATACACAGGGTAGCGTAGACTATCGAAGGGGTGAAATGGATATCCACTTTGCCCACTTGCTCGTCACTAGCAACTATGAGATAAGCCTCAGAGTGTGCAGTACGGCATTCTCTTTCAAACCGATACTCTGCCATTATCAATCCTCCTCTATGGACGAACTTGTCCGCTGCCCAGCACTATCCATTTATAGGTAGTGAGTTCCTTAAGGCCCATTGGGCCCCGGGCATGGAACTTCTGTGTGCTTATTCCCACCTCCGCACCCAGCCCAAATTGGCCGCCATCTGTGAAGCGAGTACTAGCATTGACATAGACGCAAGCTGCATCCACCTCATCCAAGAACTTCATCGCTGCTGAATAATCCTCGGTCACAATGGCCTCGGAATGCCCCGAGCCATAACGCTCGATATGCGCTAATGCCTCCTCCAGGGAATCTACCACCTTTACAGCGGCAACCAGAGCCAGGAACTCTTTGCCCCAGTCCTTCTCAGTAGCGGGAACCGCCTTGATCGAGGTCAAAGGCTTAAG
>Ga0315285_10007396_pt1 | contig 11277 bp, 7 predicted proteins | sample YL17G09_36_MG_FD_203698 | JGI IMG/M metagenome (GOLD analysis project Ga0315285, IMG submission 203698) | Sediment microbial communities from Yellowstone Lake, YNP, Wyoming, USA - YL17G09_36 | ecosystem: Environmental > Aquatic > Freshwater > Lake > Sediment | place: USA: Wyoming | collected... | reverse complement strand
TTTGAGGCCGATAATTTTTACGTTGCGCAGCTCAACATCTTCGCAGCCGCGCAGGGTGATGCGCGGTTTCTCCGCCGCAGGTTCGTTGATAATCGTGAGATTCCTGATGCGCACGTGAGTCGTGTTTGATATCAGAACGGGCTCTGTGCAATTCCTCGCTGTGAAATCGCGGAGGGTCAGGTTCGCGTGCCCGAGGGGTCTGTTTGCGGTGTGGATAACGTGTTTGCAGTTCACCGCCGTTACATCTTCGACCGTGACGTTAGTGTTTGGCGCGCTGGGCTTGGGTTTTCCCTTCTGCACGGCTCCGTGATCCTGCACGTCAATGGCATACACGGCATCCTCGGCACGGACGTGGCGAACGGTGATGTTGTCCGCCCCATCGCTCACCTCGACCGCGCCACGGAGATAACCCTTCTTGAGGCTGACGTTCTCGACCGTCACATTGCGTATCCGCTGCCCGCCGCACCCGCCGCTGAGGGAAACGAGATCGCGTCCCATCCGAAACCCCTCGATGTCGCGGATGACGCCGCCCACGATGTCTCCGGCACCGTCGTCCGGCGTCACGTTGATGCCGTCCTTCGTGCCGTCCCAAAACTTGCACCGCTCGACACGGAATTGGCCGGCCTTGATGTGGGTGAGCGGGGCACGGTCCTTTTGGCTCACCGAATCGTGGTTCCCGTGCATCTCGAGGTCGCTGAGCCTGACGCCCTTAGCCGCCACCACCATCAAAGACATGTTTCCCAGCTTTTCAGGAAGTCTGGCTTTTAGGCCGCGCAAGGTCATCGCTTTGGCAATTGTAATAGTCCTGGCGACCACCAGCGGTTCGGCCTGTTCGCAAACGATGACGGCCCCTTCCGGCGCCTTGTCGAGCAACGCCTGCAAATCCATCTCGCCGCCGGTGAACTTGAACATCGCCGGTTCCGCGCCTGACTCTTCGATGAACCAGACCCCCAAAGACAGGACTATGCAGGCCATAAGACACCGGTTAAACCATCTTACACGGGCCAATTGGCCCTCCATCTTTTCCATTCCTTCGTCAGTTGACGTAATCGCCTCCCTTTTGTCTTGGATGTTTTAGCTTTCACAACTTTGTCTTGAGAATCCATTTCATTTCCTCTCAACATCACCGCACCGAGCCCGAGGGAAAAGTTTAACATATTCCGTTTTTTGTCAATACCGTGTTAACTTTTTCAACTTCCTTTACATTTGGGTGTCGCGAGCTTTTTATAGAGCTTATAGATACCAAACCCGGCCGCTCCAAACGCCACAGGTGCAGCAGCCACTAACACGATTCCTGCAAACATTCCCCCACCTACAACTGTGCCTACCGCAGCCAAGCCCGATGTTAGCGCAGCCGCGCTTAAAAATCCGGTGCCCTCAGCAGCACCAGCTACAACACCAGCAACCGCAGCAACCGCTCCTGCTGCACCACCACTAACTGTTGAAACAATTGCCCCCGTCTCACTCGAATTTCTTTTTTGGGCCATTTTCACCCCTTTCAAAAAGGTTTTAGCGTCCTTTTGTTAAAAGCACCGCAGCGAACCCGAGCAGCAAGAGCGCAACCAGCGCTGACTACTCCCAGCAAGCACTCGGCGGGGCAAGGTTGCATTCAAGCCAATTCTGTGTGAGCAAAACAAAGTCAGTAAAATCAACCTTACAGTCGTTGTTGAGGTCTCCCTGAACAGGAGCCAAACACACGGGAGCAATATTTGCAGCGTATATCTCTTCTGGGCCGTGACGATAATCTGTCCAAACAACCGTATGACCGCTTATATCTGGATATCTTTGATGAGCAGTATCATCGGTAATTTGAAACTCCGTGCCGGAGGTTACATCATATCCATATATGTCCCAATTTCCATTACGATAATCTTGCCAGACAACAATATTGCCGTCTATTCGAGGTTGAAAGTTTTGCATAAAATCGCTCGCTTTTGCGAAACCTGCGAAACCTACAAAGGTAGCAATCGGGAATTCAATAGGGTTATCGTGGTCAGATATGTCCACACAAGACATTACAGCGGTCGTCGTATCCACGAGCTTTACTATAAGCACTAAATCGCCGGATATGCCACGCGGGCGACCAGTGGATATTGTAAAATGTTTCCGCTCGAAGACATCGAAGCCCCATATTTCGGCGGTTGAGTATCCGTTCCAGACAATGGTATCTCCATCAATATAAATAGGTCCAGGCGGGTCTTGGGCGCAATTCGGGTAGAGATATCCCCTCGAGCAATGCTCGTGAATCTCATCGATAAGAGAAGTCGTGGCCCTCCAATGCGGAACATGTATGCGTATAGTCCATCGTTCAATAGGACTACCCCCTCTCGGGAAATACTGCATTCCTGTACCTACATAAATCACCTCGCTCCCATTAGTCACAGGCTGACAACCCCAGGCTTCAGGACTCGCGGGCCAATTGTCCTTTGCAAGTGGATTTGCCAAATCATATATGTGTATCCACTGCTCATACGAGCACCCATTAGTAAGACTGGCCCACGTTAATATGTTTCCTTCAAAGTCGAAATCTTCAACTGTCCCGTATTCACTTAAGTTAGGAAGATCAAACAAAAAGACAGGCTGTTCGATGTTACTTACATCTGCTGCACTAGCCAGGCCCCTATTCCTTTCCTCGGTCCCGTATGCTGAACCAAGCCAAACTACTATATGCCCACTGATTTTAGGTCTAGCGGCTCCCCCCCTCTCATAGCTGTATGTAATCCGGTACTCTGGAAAAAGACTTGCCGAGAGTGGAGCGACGTCTAATGCCAGAAAAAGTGTCAGTAAAACCACTGGGGTCAGACAACACCTTGCGATGAGACTTGTCCGGCTGGGCGGACTGTTTTGCTTGTGGACTGTGCTTCTCATTTTCCTACTCCCTTCGAAGGAATTATCAACACTTTTAGAACCGAATGGGCACAGGTGCTGCCCAAAGAAGAAACGACTGGCTCCTCCAAACGGCCAAGAGCCTCTCAAACTAATACTATTATACACCTTGCCTGGTGAATTTGTCAAGTGTGGAAACTACGGGTTTTGAAGTTGTTTTTCGCAAGGAACTCCGTTTTAGACCAAGAAAGGGGTCAGTTTGAGAGAAATCAGGCTGAAAAAACTACATATCACTTTCCCACGCCGAGACGCCCTACGTTCAAAATCTCAGAACGTTATTAACGTCCCAAAGGTTGAGGGCAAGTCAGCGTTTAGCGGATAGCGTTTAGCGTCCGGTTTTTTCCTATACGCTCCACGCTCCACGCTACGAAGAACGCTTTCTTACCCGATAAATACTATGGACAGCCACCCAGTTTTCTTCAATCGACTCAACAATCCGTGTTCATCCGTGTCAATCCGTGTCTGATTTCTTTGTGCCTTTGTGTCTTCGTGGCAAACGACTCGGAGAGTAGGGAGGGACAGCCACCCATTTTTCTTCTCCGTTCTATTCGGCTCATCTATTTCAACCAGCCTTCATCGAGTCTATCGCCCCTTCCCCCGCCAAACAATCCCGCCGTAGCCGGATTTCCATAATTGACTCAAAAATCCGCGTTCATCAGCGTTAATCAGTGTCTAACCGTTTTGTCGATTCGACCATTTGGGCTTTGATATTGTTTTGGATTTCGTGCTTCGTATTTCGAATTTCTTCTTCTCGGCGGCCTCCGCGACCTCTGCCGTTAATGAAAAGCACGTCCCTTGCCGAAATATACTCAGCCGCAACGCGGCACGCCCCCAAAAATCAAGAATCAAGCATCAAAAAAAGCAGTTTCAGACAGCTTCAAGAAGCGGCCATCTTAGGGCCGCGTGTACGCAGTCGGCCGTTTGCGACGAAGCTCGCTTCACAAGCACACGCCCGACGGAGTACACCAAGATGTCTGAAACCCTCCGCCTAAACCCGTGTCAATCCGCGTCAATCCGTGTCTAATGCTCTTCTCTGTGTTCTCTATGGCCCTCTGTGGCCAAAAATAATTCGTGCCAATTCGTGTGAATTCGTGGTTAAGTCTTTCCTTACTGTCTTAGTGCCTTAGTGGCAGAATTCCTTTAATCTAAATGTCTCTGTCCTCTGAGCCCTCTGTGGCTTTTTTCTTCGTGTCTTTCTGTCTTCGTGGCCAAAATCCATTGAGTCCGTGAAATCCGTGGTTAAAATTAACTTGACATCTAACCTCAGATATAGTATAATACTCATCAAACTAACATAATGGAATCATATCAGTAAAAGGCCGGAAATCAAAACATGCCAGACAGAAAAATCGAACGACAGCGCCACCCAGCCAAAAGCTTCTCGAAATCTCCTCTATCCCTCTATTTCTTGGCGCCTTCGTGTCTTAGTGGCTATAGGTCAATTATGCAAAACGAACCCAATTTCCGCAAAGCCAAACCCAACACAACCTCCTGTACGCGCTGTCATTCCGACCGAAGGCACGCTACCAGCGTGCCGAAGCGGAGGAATCTACTTCAATACTGTGGCCATCTCCCAAACCGCCTATTTGGCCCAATTCACCAAAGAATCATCGCCTGTATTATGCAAAACAAAGCCAATGTCAAAATGGGTAAAATGACCATAAGTACAGCAACACCAAAGGCTTATGCCAACGAACAACGAACAATGAGCAACGAACATTATTCAAAACAAAGCCAATCAAACCCAATTCCCCCTTCCGATATGCCAAGTCCAAACCGGATTCCCGCGAGTCGCCGTATGGGAAGCCGTCAATTCTGCCGGTATCCACTGAAGACTTTAGAAATCCGTGTTCTTGGCCAAAAACGGAGGATAAAGCGGTTTTGCGAGGGTTTATGGGCCGTCCGTTGGATATAGCCAGAGGAGGGGAACGTTGTTCGGGTCTTTTGCCGCAGGAAGTATGTTTCCTATACTTTAGGTATGGAGAAGCAAAAAGTGAAAATTAGGAACGGCTTCACATTAGTTGAAATACTTGTTGTGGTTGTGATACTCGGCATCCTGGCAGCGGTAGTAATTCCTCAGTTCTCTCCCGCCGCCACGGAAGCCAAGACGTCAAGGGTGGCCTCGGACCTTCAGGTGATGCGTGCGCAGATTGGGCTGTACAAGATTCAGCACAACGATCAGCTCCCGGGCACTGCCGGCGTCAGTTTTGAGGATGCCATGACCAAGAAGACGGACGAGCACGGCGCCCTAAACCCAGTCGGCATCCGCGGCCCTTATGTCCCGAGGATTCCAGTCAATCCGTTCAACGAGCAGCCCACAATCGACGAGATAGGTGGGACTCTCGGCGACGGGTCGGACGGGTGGTATTACAACAGCACAACAGGCGCATTCAACGCCGACACAGACGCTCAGACCAGCTTGTAGAGATTCCCAAATCCCAAGGCGAGCAGTAGGGTCGAGCGCCGGGGAGGCGGGCTGCCTCTGCGAGTTGGTCGGGGTCGCCGGGTGTCGCAGAATGGCGCACGGGACAGACCCGCAAGCGTGATGGCTCAGCGTTTTTATCTCTGGGCCGCCTGGTAGTGCTGCATCGCCTCCGGCAGGAGCGCCTTGATGTTTCTGATTCTGGTCGTATCGGCAGGGTGAGTGCTCAGTATTTCGGGCGGCGCGGCCTTATCCTTGCCGGCGGCGGACATCCTCTCCCAGAAATTCACCGCCTCGCGCGGATCGTAACCTGCCATAGCCATAAAGATAAGGCCCAAATGGTCCGCCTCGTTTTCGTGGACCCGGCTGTATGGCAGCAACACGCCGTACTCAGTCCCGACGCCATAAGACTTCATAAAGAGGCTGCGCGTCTGCTCCGGTTGTTTGGCGAGGGCCTGTGATAAGGCCGTCCCGCCAAGCTCAACTATCAAGCCCTGGGTCATTCGTTCGGCGCCGTGCTTGGCGATTGCGTGAGCTATTTCGTGGCCCATCACCACGGCCAACCCCGCTTCGTTTCCGGCCACGGGCAGCAGGCCGCTGTACACCACCACCTTTCCACCCGGCATGCACCAGGCATTTACCGACGGGTCCTCAACGAGATTGAATTCCCATTTGTACCCCACCAATCGGTCGGAGAGGTTGTTTTCGGCGCAGTATTTCTCGACGGCCTTCTGGATCCTGGCGCCGACGCTTTTGACCATTTGCGTCTGCCGGGCATCGCTGCTCAACTTATTCTGCGAGAGGAACTCGCCATAAGATTGAAAACTCAGCGAATTCATAACCGAATCCGGCACCAGGTTGAGCTGCTTTCTGCCGGTGATGGCCACCTGTGAACAGGATGATATCAGGAGGACAAGACAACAGGCAATAGTCAATCGCAACTTCACGGTAATGCTCATTGTAATTCTCCTTTCAGCAAGGTCAAAAGGCTTCTGCAGAATTGCAGGTTAGGCCTACTTAGAAAAGAAAAAATCGTTTGTTGATTACCTGCAATTTTGCAGAACTCATCAAGGCCGAATTCGGCCATTTCTTACATCGCCGGTTAAACATGCTCACTCTCGGCAATCAACGTCTGACGAACATACTACCTGGCAGTTGTTTTATCAAGCCCTTGAGCCTAAGCGAAATCAGGCCCGCACTGACGCTGCCGGGCATCAAGGCCGTGTCGGCGATTATCTGCTCGACATGCGTCGGGTCTTTACTGAGGCAGTTGTGAATGGTCTGCTCGTCGGCGCTCAGCTTCAGTTGCCTTGCATCGAACAAAGGCGCTTCGGCCTGTGCGGCCGCATCCGCCGCGGCGCGGCTTGCGTGGGGTTCGAGCTGGTCGCCTATGTAACCGAGCGCCTCCATCACGTCTCCAATGGATTCTATCAGGCGAGCGCCCTCTTTTAACAGCTTGTGAGCGCCCTGGCTCAATGGCGAATCAATCTTGCCGGGGACGGCCATTACCTCGCGATTGTAGTCGAGGGCGGCTTTCGCGGTAATCAGCGCCCCGGAATTGAGGCCCGCCTCAATAACAATCGTGCCAAGCGACAGGCCCGCAATTATCCTGTTGCGCGGGGGGAAGTTTTCCGCCAGCGGCCCATAGCGCAGCGGCAGCTCGCTGATGCACGCCCCGGATTCGGCAATAAGCTCGAACAACTTTTTGTTCTCCGGCGGGAAGATGTTAGCCAGCCCGCAACCCTGCACTGCAATGGTCCGGCCGGCGGCGGCCAACGCGCCCTGATGCGCCAGGGTGTCTATGCCGCGGGCCATCCCGGAACATATAGTGAAGCCCGCTGAGGCGAGAAAGTGGGCGAACCGGGTGGATTGCTCCTGCCCGTACAGGCTGCATCGGCGGGAGCCGACTATCGAAATCGCAAGGTTGTCCTGCCGAGTCAAGGTGCCCTTAACATAGAGCACCGGCGGAGGGTCGTAAATTTGCTTCAATACGGGCGGATAGCGATTGTCCTCGAGAGTCACCAGATAGACGCCGAGCTTCTCGGCCAGGGCCAATTCATCCGCGGAGTCGAATTTGTCGCGAGTCACAGCGATTCGCTCGGCGGTCTTGAGGCCGATGCCATCGACTTTGGTCAGCTCACTCACCGAAGCGACCAAGGCCCGATCGGCCGAGCCGAAGTGCCTGATGAGCTTGGCAAAAGTGACCGGGCCGACGCCGTCGGCGCGTATCAACTTTAGCCACTTTTCGATGTCGCTCGAATTGGACTGTGCCTTCGCCATAAGTTCGGCTCTCTCGGAAAAGTCAAATTGTCAAGCCGTGGAAACCCGCACCAGGCTTGACCTGTGCAAGCTCCGTGACTGTGCATTTAACCACGAGGGACACGAAGGGACAAAGAAAAAATTACAAGTCAAAAAGTCCGCCTGTGGCGGATAAACTCCATGCACAATTTGAGTGCAAAAATCAAGAAAGGTCTTTTTACTGACCACGCCCTGAGCAACAGATTGAAAATCCTTGTGTCGGCGGTTCAAATCCGCCCCTGTCCATTCGTTTTTAGCTCAATAATGAGGATTTTTCTCCCCATTTCCCCCATCTTAACACCCCCAATACGCCTTGTGCGTCCAGAATGCGTCCACTTTGTTTCACTACTGAGTCATACCTGAGTGGTAGGTGAGTTGGGTTTGCTGGGTGAAAAAACAGCGAAATGACTTGACTATCATGCTCCTGTCAGGCGTATAGTACTGTAGCAAGAGAAGTCCTGTCCTAAGGTCAAGGTAATACAGGCAGAGTATGATTCTGTGATTGGCGAAATTTACGGTGGAACGCAAAGGGACCCATGGCTTATAGAAAACGAGTCTGTATTTGAGATCAAATCTGTATAATAGTTCTGAAAATTCGTGAATTTATTGCATCACGAACAAAATGAAAACATTTTTTAGGAGGCAAAAATGAACAGACAGACAAGACCAATCAGAACAAAAACAATATCTTTCCTGCTGACTATTATGGTTTGCTTTGCATCCGTGGCCCTTCTGGCATCGTGTTCTAAACAACCCACGGGGAAGAAGACCTTCGAAGAGGCCAACGGTCAGGCACTGGAGATTATCGCAGCCCGAAGCGAGTGGCCCGGCTCACCGGAAGCAGTTGGAAAGGCTTTCTGGGAAGCGAGGGCGGCCAAGAACTACGGAGAAATGGAGATTCTCTGGCCCGGCTCAGGTTCATGGGAGGGGGGCTGGGCCGAAGCGTGTAAGAACGACCCTCCTGTAAAATACGTCTTTGGCAAGCCGAGCAAGAACGGTTCCGAGGTTCCCTACGCATCGGAAGAATACTTTAACAAGAATGGTTCATACAACCTGACTATGCGGCTGTCCAGTATCCAGACTGAAAAGGGTCTCAGATACTACATCACTTCTGGAAACTGATAAAGTTATCAAAAGAAGTGACTGTTCGAAAACAAGGATGCTCGAATTTATCTCTGCTAATATTGCTTTTCACCTGCGTGCGGTGTTAATGGGGAAGAGTCGGGTTTTGGGGGAAAATGAAAAATTCTGACCATCTCAGAAGGGGGCTATTCTGCCCTGCCTGAGAGCAACACACTCACTTCTCTGTTGCTCCCGTTCTGAGTAGGAAGCACTCCCTACTCATCCTATCCCAGAACAGCAGAGCACGATTTTCATTTGCCTAATTTGACAATTCTCCTTGGTTGTGGTACAATGTGCAGTTGGCAGGCTTGCGTGACCACTTGTGCTTATTTGTGGTAGGGCGGGTCGTCTGTACCGGGAGTAGGCGGCTCAGATATGGGTATTTGGGGATATGGAGGTTGGTTAAATGAGTTACGCACTATCTGTTTTTTCTCAAAGGGGTCTAACAATAAAGAAATACGCTATTTCTCTATGTGTACTGTGCATTTTTGCTGCAACTACTGCCACGACTCATGCACAGATGATTACTGGCATGGACCCTTGCTCTGCCGCACGGCCATCCAGTCTGACTGTCACTATCACAGGCGAGAACACTACTTTTTTCCAGGGAAGCTCCACGGTTACAAGCGTCTGGTTATCCAAAGGCAGTTCAAGAATCGACGCTTTTAGTTTTACGGGTATAGATGCAAATTCACTATCTGCAAGTTTTGACATACCTGCCGATGCGAACATTGGCACATGGGATGTCCATGTAAGTGACCCGGTTGACGGGGAATTACTGCCGCTTACTGATGGATTTACAATATATACATACCCTGATCTCGATGGAGACGGCAAGGTGGACTCTAAAGATTTTGCCTTCTTCTCAAGGCATTGGCTGGAAGGGGTAACACCGCAAGATATGGTCCTTATTCCTGGCGGTACCTTCCAGATGGGTAACAGCAAAGACCCGGATGAAGGATGGTCTAATGAATTGCCCGTTCATACGGTGACGCTGGATTCGTTTGCCATGGGCAAATACGAGATCACCAACGGTCAATATTGTGCCTTTCTGAATTCGGCATATCCTTCCCAACTGAAGGTGGTCAATGGGATTGTGTATGCTTCCGGTGATACGGCAAAGAGTTTTAACTATTGCGTTATATCGCCATCCAATCCCTATACCCAGATCGCCTTTTCGAACAATTCCTTCAGCGTTCGGACCAAGGGCGGTCGGGATATGTCCAAGGATCCCATGGTCGAGGTAAGCTGGTACGGGGCTGTGGCCTATTGTAACTGGCGAAGCCAGCAGGATGGCAAACAACCGTGCTATAACCTTTCGACCTGGAATTGTGATTTTACCAAGAAGGGGTATCGTCTGCCAACGGAAGCCGAGTGGGAATACGCGGCAAGGGGGGAACTGGTGGGCCAACGGTTCCCGTGGGGGGATACGATCACCCATAGCCAGGCGAACTACTTCAGCAACAGTTCCTACAGTTACGATACCAGTCTTACCCATGACTATCATCCTACCTGGAACGACGGGACCTCGCCTGTCGGTAGTTTTCCCGCTAATTCTTATGGCTTGTGTGATATGGCGGGCAATGTGTGGGAGTTGTGTAACGACTGGAAATCGGATACCTATTACAGTTCCTGTCCAATAAACAACCCAATAGGACCTATAGCAGGTAGTGGTCGTGTTCTTCGCGGCGGCGGCTGGGGCCGCGATGCCTACTTCTGTCGTGTATCGGGCCGCCACGGCAGCGTCCAGGTCAGCTGGGGCAGCAACCTCGGTTTTCGTGCTGTTCTGGACTTTTAACACTTTGTTGTTTTACACTTTTACCCTTTGTTGGGTGCAGGGGCTCCGCTCCTGCTTTATTGACAATTGAAACTAACCTATCGAACCTATCAATCCTACCCGCCTATGGCCCTTCCCCTACTCCCTCATCGACCCCTCCGGCCCCTGAACAGCCTTCGTACTGTTTTCAGCATTATTCTTAATGTAGAATCTCATCGCCAAATGGTCGTTTTCAGCCAGGCGCCGAGCAGCGCTGCGATGTCATCCATATCAACGGCGCCGTTTTTGTTGAGGTCTCCCGGAATGGCCATACCGGCTGGGTATCCATCTTTTGTCTGGTACGCAAAATCCTGTGCGTCAACGATGCCGTCGTTCGTCAAATCCGCCAGCAGACTCCACCCAAACGGCGTCCCAAACGGCGTCTTACTCGCCTCGGCAGTTCCCCCGTAAGCCCCCATATTGATACGTCTGTTGAACACGCCGAATGCCTCATCTTCCAAAAGACTGCCCGGGTTCCCCGCATCAACACACCGACTGGTTACAGCATCATACACCCAGCTTCCTCTATCGGGATCCCATCTTCCGGCCCGCGACTTCAGGTGATAGTCGCCGCGTATAGGGTCCGCAAAGCACGGGTCCGCTTCGATATTGCCGGGACCCAGATTAAGCTCAGACGGCGAACCCTGCACAAGCACAGGAGGCCCCCACCGAGTATAGGACACATTCACTATTGCTCCAGCCCCGAGTGTAATTCCGTCGTTGTATAGAATAC
>Ga0315285_10007394_pt1 | contig 11278 bp, 7 predicted proteins | sample YL17G09_36_MG_FD_203698 | JGI IMG/M metagenome (GOLD analysis project Ga0315285, IMG submission 203698) | Sediment microbial communities from Yellowstone Lake, YNP, Wyoming, USA - YL17G09_36 | ecosystem: Environmental > Aquatic > Freshwater > Lake > Sediment | place: USA: Wyoming | collected... | reverse complement strand
GGATTGTTGCACGCCACCCAGGTGACAGACGCCACGTGGGACGAACTGGAGGAATTGCTCATCCAGGCCGACGTGGGCGTGGAGACGACACTGTACCTGGTCGGACGGCTGCGCCAGCGCGCCCGCGACGAGGCCATCCTGCGGGCCAACGTGCTCCAGGCCGCATTGTGGGAAGAACTGCGCGCGCTGTTGCCCGACCCGCCACCGCTGAACCTGGGCGGCTGCCCGCTGGACGTCGTGCTCATCGTCGGCGTCAACGGATCCGGTAAGACGACGAGCATCGCCAAACTGGCCTACCGCTACCAGCAAGAAGGCCGCCGGGTGTTGCTGGCCGCGGCCGACACGTTCCGTGCCGCGGCGATGGACCAACTGGACGTCTGGGCACAGCGGGCCGGCGTGGACATCGTCACCGGGCCGGATGGCGGCGACCCCGGCGCAGTCGTCTTCGACGCGTTGCAGGCCGCACGGGCACGCGGGAAGGACCTGGTGATTGCCGACACCGCCGGGCGGCTGCACACGCAGTACAACCTGATGGCTGAATTGCGCAAGGTGCGCAAGGTGGCGGCCAAGGCCGTCGAGGGTGCGCCTCACGAGACGCTCCTGGTGCTCGACGCCACCACCGGGCAGAACGCGCTATCGCAGGCGCGCCATTTTCAAGAAGCAGTGGAAGTGACGGGCGTCATACTGGCCAAGTTGGACAGCACTGCCAGAGGCGGCATGGTCTTCGCCATCGCCCGCGAATTGGGGCTGCCGGTGCGCTTCGCCGGCACCGGCGAGAAAATCGAAGATTTGGCCTCCTTCGACGCAGACGAATTCGTGGATGGCCTGCTTCGATAAAGCGAGCCTATACTAGTCTACCAATCTACCAGTCTACCAATGTATCAATCTACCAAACTAAGGAGAACATTGTGGAAGAAATCCGTAGCCGTTTAACGGCCTTGAGTACCCAACTGAGGGACATCCGGGGGCATCTTTGACCTGGCCGCGAAGGAAAAGGAGATCGCGCAATTAGAGACGCGCGTCAGTGCCCCCGACTTCTGGAACGACCCCGAAACGGCGCAGGTAGCGATGCGTCGCCTGTCTAATCTGCGAGAGGAGATGGAACGCTGGAACACGCTGGAGCAGCGGGTGCAGGACACACTGGAACTCTCCGCGCTGGGCGATGAAAGCCTGAACGCCGACCTGGTTGCCGAGACAGCGGCGCTGGAGCAGGAGATCGGGCAACTGGAGTTCCGCCTGCTCCTCTCCGACCCTCACGACCGGGACAACGCCATCCTGGCCATCCACGCCGGCGCAGGCGGTACCGATGCCCAGGACTGGGCCGAGATGTTGCTGCGCATGTACCTGCGCTGGGCCGAGGCGCGTGGATACGAAGCCGACGTGGTGGACCGGCTCTATGGTGAGGAAGCCGGCATCAAACGGGTCACCGTCACCATCGCTGGCCCCTACGCCTACGGCTATCTGCGCACCGAGCGCGGCGTGCACCGGCTGGTGCGGCTCTCGCCCTTCGACGCCGCCCACCGTCGCCATACGTCCTTCGCACTGATCGAGGTCTGGCCCGACTTTGGCAACGAAATCACGGTGACAATCGTGCCGGGCGACCTGCAGATTGACACGTTTCGGGCCTCCTCGGCCGGCGGCCAGCACATGCAGAAAAACGAGACGGCCGTGCGCATCACCCACATCCCTACCGGCATCGTTGTCTCCTGCCAGAACGAGCGCTCGCAGACGCAGAACCGGGAGACGGCGTTGCGCGTGCTGCGGGCACGGCTGCTGCAACTGGAGGAGGAGAAACGGCGTGCGGAGATCGCCGAATTCAAGGGAGAACACGTGGATGCCGGCTGGAGCAACCAGATCCGCTCCTACGTAGTGCACCCCTACCAGATGGTTAAGGACCACCGTACCGATTACGAGACCGGCAACGTACAGGCCGTGCTCGACGGGCGGTTGGATGAATTTATGGAAGCCTATCTACGATTCACCATGGGGGACAAGAAATCCAACGACGGACATTAGAATGAGGAAACAGAGGAGACAGAAATGAGCATCACCAAGAAAGAAAAGAAAGGCCCCGCCATTCCCGCAGCCAGGCAGCCGGCGACGAAGACGCCCGCTCCTGCCCGCGCCACTACCGGAGTGCAAAAAACAAGCCCACCCGTGAGGCAGGTGCCGACAGCCAGAGCAACAGGGCCGGCAGCAACAGCACCGGCGGCAACAGCACCGACGGCAACAGCCAGGGCACTGAGCGAGGAAACCCGTGTCAAACTGGACGGACTGCAAAGCCAGTTGGGCTCCCTCCAGCGGTCGCTACTGCTGACCGACGTATCGAACGAGGTGGGAAGCATCGAAACGACGCTCTCGTTGCTTCCGTCCGAAATCGAGGAACTGCGCACCCGGGGTTACGTCTTCCGCAGTTTCCTGGAAAACAAGGCTCAAGTGCTGGCCGGGCAGTGGGAAGAAGTGCACACCCGCGTCTCGAACGAAATCGCCCGCCACACGCGGGAACTGGAGCACGAAGCCGACCTGGCCGGAAGCGTGTTGCGCCTTGGCCTGGGCGGTCAGCCCACCCAGGTCACCCGCGCCGAGTCCGCAATCCAGTCGCTACAAAACAAAGTAGACGCCGCACAGTCGGCAACCCGGGCTGTATACAAGACGCTCCAGGACAACGTAAATCAGACCAAGGGCCAGGTGGAGCAGATTCGCTGGTTGCTCGACCAGATAGACGAGGCCAGTTTCCAACTCCATCCGGCCGAGGACCCTGTGGCAGCCTGCAAGGCTCAATATCTGGAGACGGAAAAGGACGGGCCGGAGGGCGTGCTATACCTCACCGACGAGCGGCTGTTCTTCGAGCAGAAAGAGGAAATTGCCACCAAGAAGGTGCTCTTTATCATCACCGCGAAGAAGAAAGTACAGCAACTCACTTTCGAGGTCCCGGTCGGGCAGATCGAAGAGACTCAGGCCAGCCAGAAGGGCTTCCTCGGGCACAAGGAGATCCTGGAATTGCACTTCGCCCCCGAGGCCGACCTGAGCGGTGTCACGCTGCGCCTGCACGGCGCTGACAACGAAGAGTGGGCCGGGCTGATCGGCCGGGTCAAGTCGGGCGAAATCACCAAAGAGCGCACGCGCCCGAAGGACGAGGCAGCAGTAGAGGCCGCCCGCACCGCGCCGACCAAGTGCCCCACCTGCGGCGCGACCCTCTCGGTCGAGATCGTGCGTGGCATGCGAGAGATCACCTGCGCGTACTGTGGCTCGGTGATCCGTTTGTGATGCACAGTTGAACGTCCTGCAGCAAGTTCGGCGTACCATTGAGCGAACCGGGCTGCTGGTCCCTGGCGATGGGGTCGTCGTCGGCGTCTCCGGCGGCCCGGATTCACTCTGCCTGCTCCACGTCCTGCTCCATCTGCGCGAGGAGTACTGCCTGCACCTCCACGTGGCCCACCTGCACCACGGCGCACGGGGTGCGGATGCCGACGCCGATGCCGAATTCGTGGCGACGCTCGCTGCTGAATGGGGGCTGCCGGTCACGGTCGAGCAGCAGGACGTGCCAGCGCTGGCTCGCGCGCACAAATTGGCCTTCGAGGAAACAGCCCGGCGCCTGCGCTACGCCTTCCTGGCGAGAGTAGCCAGAGAAGCTGGTGCACACAAGATCGCCGTGGGCCACAACGCCGACGACCAGGCCGAGACGGTGCTGATGCACTTTCTGCGCGGCGCAGGCCCGGCGGGCTTACGCGGCATGCTCCCCCTCACCCCCCTCACCGACTACCGCCTCCTCTCGCAAATCGCAAATCAGCAAATCGGCAAATCAGCAAATCTCCAATCTCCAATCTCCAATCTCTATCTGATCCGCCCCCTCCTGGAAATCCCTCGCTCCGCCATCGAGCGCTATTGCGCCGACCACGGCCTTACGCCGCGCTTCGACCGTTCCAACCTGGATACCACCTACTTCCGCAACCGCCTCCGCCACGAGTTGCTGCCGCTGCTGGAGACCTACAACCCCAACGTGCGCGCCCGGCTTTGCCACATGGCTGCCGTGATCGCCGAAGACTACAGCCTGCTGGCCCAACTGCGTGAGCAGGCCTGGGCCAGCGTGGTGCGGGAGGAACAAGAGGTCGCTATTCTCTTCGACCGGGCCGGCTGGCAGGCATTGCCGGTGGCTTTGCAGCGCGCCACGCTACGCCAGGCGGCCTACCGGTTGCGTAAGAGTCTCCGCGACGTGGACTTTGTCCACGTGGAGAACGCCCGGCAAGTAGGTGTTCGAGGAGAAACCGGTGCACAGGCCACGCTGCCGATGGGGTTGATGCTCACCGTGGGCTACGACACGCTGAGCGTGGGGAACGCAGACGACGCGGGCCCCCCGCCCGACGAGCCACTCCTGTGGAGCACAGAGCCGCTGCCGGTGCAGGTGCCTGGCACGACACCGCTCCCTCAGTCGGAGTGGGTGTTGCAGGCAGACATACTGGAGGAGTGGAACGTACCCGAGATCGCTGCCAACCCCGATCTCTGGACAGCCTGTTTCGACGTGGACGTGCTTCCCGCCAGCCCACTGGCGTTGCGCCCCCGCTGCCAGGGAGACCGTTTTCGGCCCCAGGGGATGGGAGGGCAGCGCGTCAAAATAAGCGCGCTGATGGTCAACCTCAAGATTCCACGCGCCTGGCGCGACCACGTGCCGCTGCTGGCGGCCGGCGACGAAATCGTGTGGGTGTGCGGCCGGCGCATCGGAGCAGGCGCCGCCGTTGGGCCTCAGACTCGCCGCGTGGCACGCTTGCGCTTCGAGCGCACGCGCTTTCAGATTGCACATTTGCCACGTTAGGTTATAATCCACTCATACGGTTCTATCTTACCGAGGAAATACGAATTCCCGTAGTATCAAGCGAAAGCGCATGAGTGACTCAGACGAACCTCCCCTTGAAACCGGCCTCCTGGGGTCCATCCACACGTTGCCCATCTCCGCAGTGTACAGGGCAATGGGGACACGGCTCCAGGGCCTGACCCAGGCCGAGGCCACGGAACGCCTGCAACGCTTTGGCCGCAACGTCATCCGCGAAATCAAGGGCAAACCCCTCTGGCTGAAATTTCTGACCAACTTCACCCACCTGATGGCCATCCTCTTGTGGGTCGGCGGTATCGTTGGCTTCATCGCCCAGATGCCGCAGTTGGGCATTGCCATCTGGATGGTCAACGTCATCAACGGCCTCTTCAGTTTCTGGCAAGAGTTCCGCGCCGGGAAGGCCACCGAGGCCCTGCGCTGCCTTCTTCCGTCCTACGCCCGCGTGCTGCGCGATGGGGAAGAGCAGCGCATCCTGGCCGAGGAACTCGTGCCTGGCGACGTGATGCTGCTGGCCGAGGGCGACCGCGTCTCGGCCGACGGGCGCCTGGTACAGGAAGCCGAACTGCGGATAGATCAATCTACCCTCAGCGGAGAATCGCATCCGGTGCGCAAGACGAGCGATGCTGTCATGCGCCCCGGCCTGGGCCACACGGAACTGCCCAACCTGGTCTTTGCCGGGACGAGCGTCGCCGCCGGCACGGGCAAAGCGGTGGTCTTTGCCACAGGCATGGAAAGCGAGTTCGGCAAGATCGCCCATTTGACTCAGGCGGTGGAAGAGGAACTCAGCCCACTACAAAAGGAAATGGCGTTCGCGACCAAAGTGGTGACGCTCCTGGCCACCAGCATCGGCGCGCTCTTCTTCCTGCTGGCGGTCGCGTTGGCTGGCGTAAATTGGCTCGAGAGTTTCATCTTTGCCATGGGCATGGTCGTCGCCTTCGTGCCAGAGGGGATGTTGCCGTTGGTGACGCTTTCCCTGGCGATGGGCACACAACGCATGGCGAAACGTCACGCGCTGATCAAACGGCTCTCGGCTGTCGAGACCCTGGGCTGTACCACCATCATCTGCACCGACAAAACCGGCACGCTCACCCAGAACGAGATGACCGTACGGGAGATCTGGCTACCCGTCTCGGCGTCCTCTCGTCAACCGGGAGAGCAGGGCGGCCAGCGACTGACGGTGACCGGCGTCGGATATGCGCCAGAAGGTCAGATCGTGGCCGCCGGGCAACCGTTGCCGACGCCTGTGGGTGGCGACCTGCGTCAATTGCTCGTCGCCGCCGGGCTATGCAACAACGCCCGTCTCCTGCCGCCGAACGGCGAATCTTCCCACTGGACGGTGCTGGGCGACCCCACCGAAGCGGCCCTACAGGTAGTTGTACTGAAAGGTGGGCTGGACCCAGAGGTCGAGGCGCGCCAGCGCCCGCGCCTGCGCGAACTGCCTTTCGAATCGCGCCGCAAGCGCATGAGCACTGTTCATCAAATAGCAAATAGCAAATTGCAGATTGCAAATAGCAAATTGCAAATTGCAAATCGCAAATCGCACGTCTCTGAGCGAGTGGCTTATGTAAAAGGGGCACCCAAAGAGATACTGGACCTGTGCAGCCGCACCTGGTCGGATGGCCAGGAACGCCCGTTGGACGACGGTTTGCGGGCACAGATCGTGGCCGCCAACGACGGATACGCCCGCGACGGGCTACGCGTGCTGGCGATTGCCTTGCGCCGACTGGCCGATGCGTCCCTGCCGGCCGTGAGCCTCAGCGAGTATACCCCGGAAATCGTCGAGCGCGACCTGACCTTCCTGGGTTTGATGGCCATGATGGACCCGCCCCGGCCAGAAGTGGCCGAGGCCGTGCTCAAGTGCCACTGCGCTGGCATTCGCATCATCATGATCACCGGCGACTACGGATTGACCGCCGAGAGCATCGCCCGGCGCATCGGCATCGTGCGCGGCACCCCGACGCGCATTGTCACCGGTGCCGATCTGGAAACGATGGACGACGAGGTACTGAGAGAAGCGCTGCGAAGCGAGATCATCTTTGCCCGGGTGGCCCCAGAACACAAGTTGCGGGTAGTCAGCACGCTCCAGGATGTGGGCCACATCGTCGCCGTCACCGGCGATGGCGTGAACGATGCACCTGCGCTGAAGAAAGCCGACATCGGCGTAGCGATGGGTATCGCCGGCACCGACGTGGCCAAAGAGGCTGCCGACATGATCCTGGCTGACGACAACTTCGCTTCCATCGTCAACGCCGTGGAGGAGGGTCGCGGCGTTTACGCGAACATCAAGAGATTTCTCGCCTACATCTTTACCAGCAACATGCCGGAGGCTGTGCCCTTCATCCTCTTCGCGTTGAGCCGTGCCATGATCCCGCTGGGACTAACCGTGATGCAGATTCTTTCCATTGACCTGGGCACCGACATGGTGCCGGCTCTGGCACTGGGTGTCGAACCCCCAGAGCCCGGCCTGATGGACCGGCCGCCACGCAACCTGAAGGAGCACATGATCACCCGCTCGCTGCTCTTGCGCTCGTTGGGATTCCTGGGGCTGCTGCAAGGCGGAGCGGTGATGGTGGCGTTCTACTTTCGATACTGGACCAGTGGGTATGCGGGACAGTGGCTGGGGCTACCTTCAACAGGACCGCTCTACCACTCGGCCACGGCGATGGCGCTGGCCGCAGTCGTGACGACCCAGATCGGCAACCTCTTCGCCCAACGCACCGAGCGCGCTTCCTTCTTCCGTACCCCGCTGTTCAACAACCGGCTGATTTGGATCGGCATCGTCTCCGAATTGGTCATCGTCGCTGTGCTGATCTACACGCCCTTCCTCCAGGGTATCTTTGGCACCGCTGCAATCCCATTGCAGTACTGGCCGTTCCTGTTCGCCTGGACTCCCCTGCTCCTGGTCGCCGACGAGCTACGCAAAATCTTTGTGCGTTGGCGGGAGCGGCCCAGGCACGCCATCGAGCAAGTCTCTACGGGAAGGTGACCTATGAAAATCATCATTATCGGTTGTGGTCGCATGGGTTCTGGCCTGGCGCAGATGCTGAGCCTGCAAGGCCACGTGGTGACGGTGGTGGACAATGACCCGACCGCGTTCGAGCGCCTGGGCCCTTCGTTCAAGGGCCAGACCGTCGTCGGCGTCGGCTTCGACCGGGACGTGTTGTTGCGGGCCGGTATCCAGCGCGCCGATGGCCTGGCCGCGGTCACGGTCAGCGACGAAGCCAACGTCGTGGCAGCCCGCCTGGCTAGCCTTGTGTTCCGCGTTCCCCGCGTCGTCGCCCGCCTGTACGATCCACGCAAGGCCGAGATCTACCGGCGGCTGGGATTACAGACCATCTCACCGATCACCTGGGGCATTCATCAGATCGCCGACCTGCTCTCCTACTCCCCGCTTGAGACAGTCCTGAGCCTGGGGAGCGGCGACGTAGATCTGATGGAGGCCGAGACCCCACCGCTCCTGGTCGGGCGGACGGTGAACGAATTGACACTCGTCGGCGAGATCCACGTGGTAACAGTCAGCCGGGGCGGCAAAACCTTCCTGCCCACGCTGGGTACGGTGTTCCAGGAAGGGGATCGGCTCCACCTGGCCGTGCTGGCGACGTCCACCGACCGCCTCAAGGCCTTGCTGGGATTGGCGTAAGGAGGAATTGGGATGGCGATGACAGTGATTATCGTGGGTGGAGGCAAGGTGGGCACCTACCTGGCCTCGCTGCTGCTGGCCGAAGGGTATCAGGTAAAAGTCATCGAAGTGCGCCACGAGGAGATGGCCCGCTTGCAGCAAGACCTCCCGGCAGAAACTGCTGTGCATGGCAGTGGCACCGACCCCAACGTGCTGGAAGCCGCCGGCATTCGCCGGGCCGACGTCGTGGCCGCCGTGACCGGGGCGGACGAGACCAACCTGGTGGTCACCAGCCTGGCGCGCTTCGAGTTCGGCGTGCCGCGCAGTATCGCCCGCGTCAACAACCCCAAAAATGCCTGGCTGTTCACGCCGGAGATGGGCGTAGACGTGGCGCTGAATCAGGCCGACCTGATGGCCCACCTGATCGCCGAGGAGATGTCGCTCGGGGATATGATGACGCTGCTCAAGTTACGCAAGGGGCAGTATTCGTTGGTAGAGGAAAAGGTGGATCCCACGTCCCCGGCGGTAGGGAAGACCGTGGGCGACCTCCATCTTCCCGCCGAGTGTGTGATGGTGGCTGTCATCCGCAAGGGCCACGTCCTCATCCCCCGTGGTGACATCGTACTGCAGCCGGCCGACGAAGTGCTGGCTCTGGTGCACGCCTCACAAGTGTCCGCGCTTGCCACTCTCCTGGGGCACCCGCACCCCGAGTGACAGACGATGGCAAATTCACATTCATTTCGATTAGGATCAGGAGGATAAACAAATCATGGCATCTCTGCACGTGGCTCTACTGGCCAACTTGAAGAAGAACGCGCCCGTTGTACCCGGCAAGCCGGCCGACTACTGGGCCGACCTGGATTCGGAACACACGATCGAGGCCATCGCCGACGCACTGCGACAGGGGGGATATCGGGTGACCTTCCTGGAAGGAGACGTGACGCTGTACGACCGCATTCGAGAGGTGCGGCCGGACATCTGCTTCAACCTGTGCGAAGGTCACTTCGGCGACAGCCGCGAGGCCCAGGTACCCGCCATCCTGGAAATGCTGCGCATCCCCTACACCGGCTCGAACGTGCTGACCCTGGCCCTGACGCTCGACAAGCCGATGACCAAGCGCATCCTCACCTTTCACGGCCTGCCGACGCCGCCCTTTCAGGTCATCGAACGCCAGAACGAACCGCTGGACCCGGCCTTGACGTTTCCCCTCTTCGTCAAGCCCAGTTCCGAGGGCACCGGCATCGGGATCAGCGCCCAATCTGTCGTCCACGACGAGTCCCAGTTGAGGGCGCAGGTTGGACGTCTGCTGGAGACCTACAGGGAACCGGTGCTGGTGGAGCGCTTCATCTCGGGTCGTGACATCACGGTCGGCATGGTCGGCAATCTCGTCCCTCCTGTCGCCTGGCGGGTGCCGGAGGACGAAGATGCCTCCCGCGTCCAGCGTGGCCTGCGTTTCCTCCCGTCACTCGAGATCGAGCTGGGGGTCTATGAGGAGGAGGAGGGTGGAGTCTACACCTCCCGCGCCAAGGTCGACCTGGCCGAAAAACTGACCTATTTCTGCCCGGCCCGGCTGGATCCGCAGCAGGTAGAGGACCTGAACTGGCTGGCGGCGGCGACGTTCCGCGTCACCGGCTGCCTGGACGTGGCGCGCGTGGACTTTCGGCTGGAAGAGACGGATGGCGACACGCCGTACATCCTGGAAATCAACCCATTGCCGGGGCTGTCGCCAGAGATCAGCGATCTGGTGATCGAGGCCGGCGCGGCCGGCATCAGCCACGCCGAACTGGTCAACATGATCCTGGACGAGGCGCTGGAGCGGTACGGCATGAAATAGGGGTACATTATGGAAGAATCTCCTTGCGATCAGCACAAAGTCGTCTCCCGGCGTACGTTCCTGCGCGGTGCGGCTGCGGCAGCCCTGCTTGCGGCTGCCGGTTGCCGTCCTAAAGTGCTCCCGGAGACGCCGGAACCCACTTCGACGACCGCGCCGACCTCGGTACCCACCGCCGCGCCCAGGGCCGCGCCGACTTCGACGCCGGCTGCTGCGCCTGCAGCCACGCCGACCTCGAGGCCAACCGCCGCGCCCAGGGCTACGCCGGCCCCGGCACCCACTGTCGCTCCCACAGCCGCACGGCTTTCCGTCCCGCGGGCCCGCGTCGCGCTCGTGCAGGTGGCCAATTACGACCGGCGGCTCGTGCGCCAGCAGGTACAGGCCATGCTCGACAGCCTGGGCGGGCTGGGCGACGTGGTTCATGCCGGCGATCGAGTGGCGCTCAAGGTGAACCTGACGGGCGGCCACTACTTCGATCCGCCGGCCGGCCTGTCCGCCACCGAAAGTTACCTTACCCATCCCGAAATAGTCCGGGCGCTGGGTGAGCTGCTGCGCGATGCGGGCGCGCGCGAGCTGTTCATCGTCGAGGCGGTCTACGACAAGGAGTCGTTCCCCGCGTTCGGGTACGAAGAGGTGGCCCGGGCGTTGAATGCCACGTTGGTTGACCTGAACGAGCCTCAGCCCTACAGCGACTTCGCTTCCACACCGGTCGGAGAGGATTGGTTTATCTACGACCGTTTCACGTTCAATCCCATCCTGGAAGAGGTAGATGCGTTCGTCTCCGTCGCCAAGATGAAGAGCCACTGCCGGTGTGGGGTCACGCACTCGATGAAGAACCTGGTCGGGCTGGTGCCGGTCAAATTTTACCGGCTCAGCGAGCAGGACTGGTGGCGCTCTGCGCTGCATGGGTATGGGAATGAGACCAGGACCCGCCTGCCGAGGGTGATCCTGGACCTCAACCGGGCGCGCCCCATCCACCTGGCGCTGGTTGACGGCATCA
>Ga0315285_10007393_pt1 | contig 11279 bp, 6 predicted proteins | sample YL17G09_36_MG_FD_203698 | JGI IMG/M metagenome (GOLD analysis project Ga0315285, IMG submission 203698) | Sediment microbial communities from Yellowstone Lake, YNP, Wyoming, USA - YL17G09_36 | ecosystem: Environmental > Aquatic > Freshwater > Lake > Sediment | place: USA: Wyoming | collected... | reverse complement strand
GGTGTAAAGGTTGTTGGGGCTGTCCACGTACCTGCACCAGAAGTAGTGAATATTTGAAGATCGCCCGGATTTGATTCTGTAACAGAAATAGGTAATCCTGATGAATCATAAGACGTCCAAGAAGAACCATTGTATGAAAGCACCCCTCCAGCGGACAGAGGCCTTGTAAGTAGCATAGTAGTCATTGTGCCATCATAATATTGGACCGTTATCGTATTAGGAATTGAAGTATCAGTATTCTTCACTGACATATACTTTATTTGTCTAGTAGCTCCTCCGACTGGGGCCACGACAGATGTAGTCCCTGTGGCATCTATTCCAGTGTTTGTCCTTCCAAGGGTAAACGCAGATATAGCTTGATCTGCCCAGCTAGCATGCACTGCAATATGTGCAGTGCTATCTGTCACGATTTGTAGTGCATCGCTTGTATCAGCAAGAATCATAGCCTTAAATCCCTATGGAGATCATTGATAGAATCTGACTCTGAGATAAGCCCCCGGTTCCCCCACCTATACCTGTCAAACCCTGAATTCCTGTTGGGCCACCTAATCCCGTTGCCCCAAGAGCTAACCCAGTAAATCCCTGAATTCCTGTTGTCCCATCAAGTCCTAAAAATCCAGTCACCCCTTGAATCCCAGTTGAACCTAGAGCTAGTCCTGTAATCCCTTGAAGTCCTGTTCCTCCACTGGTACCAAGAATTCCTGTAACTCCCTGAATTCCGGTAGAACCTAGAGCCACTCCCGTAGCTCCCTGAAGTCCAGTTCCCCCACTAGTACCAAGAATTCCTGTGAGCCCTTGAAGTCCTGTTGATCCGAGAGCCAATCCAGTAAATCCCTGAATACCTGTCTGCCCAGTTATTCCTTCAAATCCTGTAATTCCCTGAATACCTGTTGACCCAAGAGCTAATCCTGTAAAGCCTTGTATACCTGTAGCCCCATCAACTCCAAGAAATCCTGTGATTCCTTGAATTCCTGTTTGACCATCTACTCCAAGAATTCCAGTAACTCCTTGAATTCCTGTCGTTCCATTAGTGCCTATACCTGTTGGGCCCTGCAACGATCCAGCACTTATTTGAACCCAATGACCCACACCAGTCACACCAACATATAAAGCCTCATCAAATTCATTCCATAATAAGACCGGCGTTACTCCAAGAGCAGGCCAGTCAGTGCGATCAAAGAAATTTGCTAAACCCGCAACACCTGTCACGCCACTAGTTCCAAAAATTCCTGTGGATCCCTGAATACCTGTTACACCGCTAGTGCCAAAAACTCCCGTGGATCCCTGAATGCCCGTCGCCCCTTGAGATCCAATTCCTGTAGACCCTCCAAGATTATCCGTAATCTTCAAAATGTCTATGTTATAAGCCGCCTCAACAATCCCACCTGGAAGATTAGGATACACATGCTCAGAAGCTGTTAAACTGTAGCTGAGATTAGGAGTATTTTCCGTAACAACTGCATATGCGCCATCCTGAGGGGCGTCAAAAATAGGACCAAGCTCATCCCATACCACCGTCGCATCTAAATGATTTACATCAGGACAAGCCAGTGAAGTTATTCTATAACGGTGAGCAATGCCTGGGACAGGAAACAAAAAAGTGGCATCAATTGCTGGGGCTATAATCAAAAACCCAGGCTGAATAGCAAGAGTACCTACACCAGAGGTATCAGCCTGATTCTCATAAAGGGCATTTGAGAATGCATAGGTGCCGTCCCCTAGGTCTGAATAAAAAGGTACATAAAGAGTTCCATTTATAATTCTTGCCATCTAAAAACTTGCCCTTTTAAAAATGTAACAGAACAATTCGGGATCCGCCCCCTAAAGTACCAAACCGGAAAGTTGAATATGATCCACCTATATTTGTTGTCATTGTCGCTCCAATAACATTTAACCCATCTATGTCATTCCTGACATTAAAATCAGGGACATAGCAATCTGCCAAACTAGTATTAGCCCCGGCACCATTGGTTGCACTCGCAGGTACTACAAGATCGTATGATCCAGACGTGATTCCTGTTCTTATTCGCATTGAGAGTAGCTGGCAGTCAGCATGATCTCCAGTAGGGGCATTCACTGTTCCACCTGTTCCTGGAGAAGGTGTGAAAGTAAAACCAAGACTATAAGCTCCCGCGATTCCTGCCGCAGAGGCTAAAGACGTGACTGTACATGTGAAAGAGGTAGAATCGGTCGAATCAATCGTTGTCGTTTGGTTATCCGTAGTGGTATTGCGAAGTATGACCCGATCTCCTACAGAATGGCCATGAGCACTTCTTCGCATTCTGAGAGTGCCACCCGTGCTATCCCAGGACAGGCCTCCAAAAAATGTCGAGCTGGAGACAAGCCATACTTCTAAAAGTGGAGTGTTATCAACGGAATATCGGCTTACATTGTTAAACTGAATGAAAGGGCCCGCACCTGTTGTGCCTTGAACTCCAGTAGCTCCTATCGGTCCTCCTAGAGGTCCTGTAGTCCCACGTATCCCTGTGAACCCCTGGAGACCCGTTCCACCACCCTGTACACCAGTTATTCCCTGGATACCAGTCTGTCCATAAAAACCAGTTACACCCCTAATTCCCGTACTGCCCTGAACTCCAAGTCCTGTCTGACCCTGAAGTCCAGTTATTCCCTGAAATCCCGTTACCCCTTGAAATCCCGTTACTCCCTGGACTCCTGTTTGTCCGTAGAATCCCGTCACTCCCTGAAAACCAGTAATACCCATAATTCCTGTGGAGCCTAAAGCTAATCCTGTGAGTCCTTGTGGTCCTGTATTTCCCTGAATACCTGTTGGTCCACCAACACCTGTAACTCCTTGAGGACCTGCTATCCCACTCAGACCCTGCTGAATGGCTTCAGCAATACTGAGGCTATCCCCAAAGAACGTGCCAGCAGCAAGGTGGTCTCCCGTAAGGGAATCTTGACTGCTAAATTCGTCAAAAGGTTGACCTGCACCACCGGTTCTTTTCGTACCGGCAATCCAACGGCGTTTCGTCTTACTCACACGACCCTCCCAGTTTTTTGCTGAGTCAGTGCGCTTTTAATCACACTCTCAGGTATGTCCCACTAGGAATCTTCTGTTTCTCCTGACTTTTTGCCGTAGCTCAGGGCTACTGGATATATCCCATCAGGATGAAGAAACTTATTTTGAGAGGAATATTAGAAGATTATTTTAAAAAAAAGCCAATAACCTTCTAATAGTTGTCTCAAATCAAGAAAAACTCAATAGGGGTTAAAAATGAGTGCTAAATACGAATTGACGGCTACTTCAAAAGTTGTCTCTGGACATACTGTATATCGGATTAAAGCATTGAGATCTTTTAGTACTGTGACTATAGGTGATTTGGGGGGTTGGGTTGAAACAGAAACAAATTTATCACATGACGGGGACTGCTGGGTTAATAGCGATGCCGTAGCTTATGAATCAGCTCAAATTTATGAAGATGCCTTTATAGATGGCACCTCCATGGCCTATGGCAGTGCTCGAGCATATGGCATGTCTTATGTTGGAGATAATGCTAAGATATATGGTTCAGCCAGAGTTTATGGAGCAACCTTTATATTTGAGAGTGCCCAGATTTACGGCTCCGCCGAAGCCTATGAAACCGCTTGGGTATGGGGAACTGCTCAAGTCTATGGCTCTGCTCAAGTTTATGGCGACTGCACAATAGGAGAATCCGCTCAAATTTACGATTTTTCCCACATTTACGGAACGGCATCAATTACGGGAACCGCTCAGGTGTACGGCTACGCTTGGGTATATGGATACTCTCAAATTTCCAGCAATGCTATAATCCGCGCCTGCTCAAAAGTTAATAATCAAACTGTAGGACTTAATGGTATAGTTGAAACAGCATGCCCCGTAGTTCCTTCAGCCGACTACAAAAACCCAAATAATCCTGAAAAGATTTATATGAAAACTGGAGCAAATGCCCTTATAGATATAGACACTGGAGATCTTAAAGTTTTATTGTCCTCTAGTTCAATAGGGCCTTTTAGCATCATAGACAACTCTTTATAATGGTCACCCTTGATAAATGACTTAAAACTATCACTCTGCACGAGATTTAAAGATCGTCTCCTGCATATAACACAGACTCTTCCCACCTGGGTAAGGATTCCTGAAATAGATGAAATTGTCATCACCGATTACAATTCTCAAAAAGACAATATAATATCACTCTTGAAAAAAATTAATGACAAAAGAGTGACTTTATTAAAAGTTCCGGGGGTAATGGGATTTGATAGGGGAAGATGCCATAACATCGGAATAGGCCATGCCCAAGGGAACCTTATTTTGAATATAGATGCCGATATCCTTCTATCGCCCTCAATTCTTAGAACAATCCGACCCGACAATTCTCTCAATTTCTACGTCAGCAGTATAGACAACCGTAAAAAGGGCTACTATGGCTCCTGTATTTTTTTTAAAGAGATGTGGAAAAAAGTAAACGGCTATGTAGAAGGATTTAACACATGGGGCTGTGAAGATATTAATTTCTATGCCCGTCTTAAACATGCAGGATACAAACAAGTGCCCATAATTACACCGGATATGATGAACCATATTTCACATGATGACAAGCTCAGATTTCAACACCATGAATTTAAACGAAAAGATCCGTCAAAAATACACGCAGTATTGCATTCATATTCCACAGTAATGCAACCTACCAATTATTCCGAAATTTCCTACCCCTATGATGAGCCATTGAACGACTGGCCGGATAATTTCAGGCGCTTCCCTGAGATTGGAAAAATTCCTCTTTAATATCCGGAATATTCCTCGTATCATGGGTATGGAAAAAAACTACGGCCTTAATGATGAACAATGGATTGCAGTCACGGCAAAATCCCCGTCCATTTGCAACGCTTCAGCGGGCAGTGGAAAAACACGATGCTTAATTGCAAAAATTCAATACCTGCTTGATCAAGGAGCAACCCCCGAGAGCATTCTCGCAGTCACGTTTACGAACAAAGCCGCCAACGAGATGAAAGAAAGGATCAAGTCCTTTTATCCCGATTTAAAAGAAATGCAAATAAGTACCATTCATTCTATGAGTGTGAAGATTATAAACAAATTTGTTCAACATACACCCCTAAGAGCCCCTTTTAGCATCTATGACGACTCAAATCAGCTCTCCATAATCAAAACGCTCATTAAAGCCAGAAACCTGACTGAAGACCCATATGAACTTCTTTCAAGTATAAGCAGAGTGAAATCCGATGGGCATCAAAACAACTTAAAAGGTGACACAGCCTCCATACTCAAGGCCTATCAAGAAATACTCATAAAGAACAACGCCTGCGATTTTGATGACCTCCTAATCTATGCCGAACGGTGCCTCCAACAACCAGACTGCCAGCAGTATTACTCAAAGTTATGGCAACATATCCTGGTGGATGAGTTTCAGGATACCTCGGTTATTCAGTACAAAATAATAACTCATATCTACACCCAGGGAATATCGAAGACATTTTTCGCGGCAGGGGACCTTAATCAGTCGATCTACTCGTGGAGGTCTGCCAGGCCCGAAAACATGAACGACTTCATAAAGAAGTATAACCCTTCCATCTGCCATCTCACATATAACTACCGATCGGGTTCCGAGATCATAGACCATGCCAACAGATTTCTGCAGTATGGCCCGCCCATGGTCACAAAGGCCACATCCTCGGGCATGGTATCCTTCACCCAATTTCAGAGCCAGGAAGAAGAGGCGGAAAAAATTGCCGGTGCCGTCCTGAAAATGCAGAATTATGAAGGAACTGCAATACTTTTTAGAGTCAACGCCCGAACTATTCTATTTGAAAAAACCTTTGCTCAGAAGAAAATCCCCTATAAAATTGTCGGAACTCTGCCCTTCTACAAAAGAAAAATTGCAAAAGATCTGCTATGCTATTGCAAAGCCGCCATAAACCCCGACGATATTGAAAGCCTTGCAAGGATAGTCAACGTTCCCAAACGGGGTTTTGGAGAGACAAAACAAGAACGCCTCCTTCTTGAAGGTAGATCATATCTTTATAAATCCGTTGAAGAAGTCCCCCGGATAAGGGCATTCATTGACCTTCTTGAGGAAATAAAAAATAAATCCCCCTTAGAAGCAATAAGGACTGTCCTTCATCAAACGGACTACAGGAGTTCACTCAAAACAGACGACGATCAAATCATGGTTGATTCTTTCCTGGATGTGGTCTCAGGATTTGACTCCATCGAAGAACTCATCCTGGCTAGCAACTTCATTGAAAAGGACTCAGGCCATGGTGTAAGGCTAATGTCTGCACATGCCAGTAAGGGGCTCGAGTTCGATCGGGTCTTTGTCGTGGGCGTCGAGGATGAATTATGGCCACACAAATTCTCCGAAAACATAGATGAGGAACGGCGTCTCTTCTATGTGGCGTGCACAAGAGCGAAGATTTACTTAAACGTCAGTTATGCTAAAAGCAGGATATGCCGTGGAAAGAAAATTGATGTCATACCGAGTTCTCTTTTTATAGACAGCTACAAAGCTCTCAAAAAATGATCCTATATAGACACAGCCATACGCTTGCAGGTCTTTATTCCCAATCCCGCAGAATAACTCGGATATACTTTGGAGACATTGAATGCATCAGGAGTTCCATGCCACAAATTTACACTATTGTCCAGTATAGAGGTGGAGCCCGTTGTCGTCCCAGAGCCCTCTCTAACTCTATATCGAGCGGTCATTCCATAAATTAATCTATCAGCCCCCTTAGCCCCAAACAGAGACAATATTTCAGCGGCAGACAACGCCCGATTATAAATTCTAACATCTTCTAAATCGCCATTGAACCATTGATCACTCTCCGCACATATTGACCCAATTACCGACGCTAAATTGACCGTGTTTGAGCAATTACCTGCGGTCCAGGTCTGAGTTCCAGAGGTCTCAACTAAAAGGCCATTCTTATAAATTCTGAAAACCCGCCCAGCAAAATCCATAACTACAGCTATGAAATACCCCACTCCACTTGTAAATATAGTAGCAGTAGACATGTAACTAGCTGAGCCATCGGCATCTAGAGCTTTACCTTCCATATATATTTTCCCGGAATTTACGCCATTACCTATGCCTATGGCAAACCGAGAATCAGTAGAGAGGCCCGTAGACAAGGACACAATACGAGCTGTATAGCCAACCCCTACCGAGCTGTCCCATTTTATATGAAAAGATATCGTAGCTCCCGAAGTATTACGCACAAAGCTCTTAGACGCCGGAAGACGTATATATTGCTTTTGAGCTGCACTAAGAGATATTGCCATACATTAGCACCTCTCAAAGGTTATTTCTATCATAATGTACGCCTCTCAAAAGTTATTTCTATCATGCTCAGCAAAAAATCCCCCACCAGGGTATCAGTGGAATCAGAAGCATTGCGTGCATATTCCAACTGAATGGTATCTCCAGCAGAAAAGCCACTCCAAAATGATAGGGGTAAACCGGTAGTCACACCAACAAATTTTCTGTTAGTTTCAATTGTAATGGGGTCCAGAGTTATTGCCTGCCAAGACTTGGGAGAAGTTGTATCACTAGTATTTAACGTACGTGAAAAAATTTTATGGGCAACCTTTTTCTGTGTTGCGGGCAGAGTTTCAGCTCGACCAAATACTCTCACAATGAAATAATTTAAAAAAGTGTCAGTAGGTGTTATAATTTTTCTTAAACACCCCTCTGGAGCAGAGTCATCAAAACGCCTGACAATCAAATCAATATTAGTAGGATCTACGTCCAATGGGGCTGTAGTACTAACAGTAGCATCAGCCGAAACAGGGTCATCCATGTCCTCAGCGGCCAACTGAAAAATATAGCCCCCTAAAGTGGCTCTGGTTGTTGCAGTAGTTATATAGGACACCTCAGATGAGTCAAGGCCACCAGAAAACCCCAGAAGATCACTGAAACCCGAAGTGGGTAATGGATTAGGACGAGCCAGCGTATACAAGTACGGAGTACCTATACCCTGAGCTGTCAAAATATCCCCACGAACCAAGCTTATAGCAGAAGTATCGCTATGAGTCGCCGACAAAATATTATGAGCGAGGGCATAACCTACACCAGTAATGCCCTGGAATCCTGTTGATCCATAAGTTCCAGTTATACCCCTTAATCCAGTCAAACCCAGAATACCCTGAGTTCCAGTTATACCCTGAAAACCAGTGATACCTTGTGACCCACCAAGGCCTTTAACTCCGGTATCTCCTTGAATTCCCTGAATACCGGTTATGCCATGAAACCCAGTTATTCCATGAAACCCAGTTATTCCCATTATACCTGTTATTCCATGAATTCCCGTTATTCCTTGAATTCCGATAATTCCTGTTATTCCTTGAGTTCCTGTTATTCCTTGAGTTCCCTGAACACCCGTTATACCTTCAATACCAGTATATCCTTGTATACCTATTAAACCAGTTATTCCTTGATGACCGGTTATTCCATAAAAGCCTGTCAAGCCAGAAATTCCCGTATTTCCTTGAACTCCAGTTATTCCCTGATAACCTGTAGCACTTCCAGGAACTCCCTGAAGACCAGTAACTCCATCAATACCAAGAATTCCAGTTACTCCAGCCATCCCTTGTATGCCCGTATCACCCTGAATTCCTGTTGGGCCACCAATTCCAGTAGCTCCAAGAGCGAGACCTGTTAATCCCTGAACACCCGTCCCGCCCTGAAGACCCATACCAGTTAATCCCTGAAACCCAGTCTCTCCACGGATTCCAGTTATGCCCTGAACTCCTGTATTCCCCTGAATACCCTGAAAACCTGTTATTCCCTGGTGGCCAGTTATTCCATGAAAACCAGTTATTCCATGAAAACCAGTTGCCCCATTAAAACCTGTTATTCCATGAAATCCAGTTATTCCCTGAAAGCCTGTTATGCCAAATCCCGTGCTTCCCTGGATTCCAGTTAAGCCCTGAAGACCTGTAATTCCTTGAAGTCCCGTTCCACCAGGAAGGCCAAGAATTCCAGTGACTCCGGCTATTCCAGTGCCACCCTGTACTCCAAGTCCTGTTTGACCCTGAAGACCTAAAATTCCTGTTCTGCCCTGAATACCAGTTTGGCCCTGAATTCCTGTGACTCCATTAAACCCAAGCCCCGTAACTCCCTGCAAACCGGTCATTCCGAGAGCCAACCCAGTTGATCCCTGAATTCCGGTAGATCCTTCAGGACCTGCCATACCTGTCACTCCCTGTCCAAAAGGAGGAGGAGGAGTTACGCCATCGCTAATTCGAAGAAGCCCGTATTCTTTATAAACCTGGCCTGGAACTCCGGGATTTGAAGAATCCATGAGACCCGTATTCAACCACATAGAACTTGCGTCTATGTGATAGTTTCCACCAAAATAAACAGAGCTAGCAACGAATTTTCCAGTACTATCCACACTCCATCGATCGGAGCTCATATCTAGATGAGGAGCAGTGTTTCCACTATGAATTCTAATGATGGCGGCTGAAGAATCATGAGCTGAGGAATCCTGAGTAATGAATAAGGATTCACTATAGCCCTGGTTCCATATCTTAATGGCCTCACCTGTTGTGTCATTTGACTTATTAATCCTAAATGCAGGGCCACTTTCAGTCCCAGCCACAAATATATCAAGTCCTGGACTTGTGGAATCACCAACATGAGAAATCAACTGTCCAATTCCAGACCCCTCATTATAAACCCCAAGGCCCACATCCCAACCATAATTATTAATCTCAAGACCTCGACCTTGACCAGTCCCATCTTTTGTCAGAGTCAAGACCGTTTCATTAGCCTGCTGGGTCAGAGTCACAGTAGGACCAGAGGTAGTTGTTATGTTGACGGTACTAACAAGGCTATCACTTTCAACAACAATGGCACTACCAGTTGCTCCGGAATGCTCAATCCGAATGTCTTCCCCACCATATGCTGACCGAATAGCAACTCCAGTAGCATCGGTAGAGGTACTAAGACTGATTATCTCCCCATGCGTTTGGTCAATCGAAATAGAGTTGGAACCAGGAGCAATATTAATAATCTCTATGATAGGATCAGAGCTATTACTCGTGATTTTGATAACCGATCCGGCATTACTGGTAGAGTCCTTTACTATCTCAATCGTATTGTTACTTGCATCATCATAAAGACTTAAAATTCCACCGGCTGACCCTAAATGGCTGAAATTAAAATCATAGCCCTTTCCATAACTTGTAACATCCATTATAGCTTGGGTAGTATCGGATGTTCGAATAACATTAAAAACTTTTCCAGATCCATCAGACTGAATGTCAAAAACGGAGAAAGAACTGGTAGAAGCCCCCACCGTAAGAGAGTAAGCCGATACAGGTGAGTTAATCTGTTGAACAATTGGCCCATAAATCTCAACAGTGCTATCAAGAACAGTTGCCCCGGACACCGAAAGACTGCTGACTGTTGTATCGCCAACATTCAAGTCAGCTTGAACGACTAGGCTACCACCAACCGTAGCATCCCCGGTAGTGCTGAAAGTTCCTACCAGATAGTCCGCCGTAGGATCCAGTTTGTCCGGAGTAACAGACCCGGGAGCAAAAGCAGAAGAATCCAATCCACCAGAGGTGAAAAGATTGTCGATTTCAGAAACTGTCCGAACGACTTTCCGCAGGTCAAGAATGTCCGCAGAAAGAATATTTGGCTCAGCGATAGCTCTCTGAATCGTTGCAAGAGATATTGTATAATGCTGATTAGTCCCATCAGGCGTATAATCCGAGGGTGTTGGCCAGCCTTCCGAAACTTTCACGTCGGACACAACTCTGAGCCTATTGGCCCGAGGTAAACCTACAAGGGCATCATTGAGACCTGTATCAATATATTCACTACCGGAGGTCGCATCTGCGTTTGTTTCAGCAAGATGAAAATCTATGTAAACATGATCGGTTCTGTACCGCTCCCATACTGTGGCATCAAGAGTTCGATAGATCTGTCCGTTATCACCGGCTGCAAACCCTGTTGTGTCCTGAAAAACAACGGCATAGAAATTTATCCCTGAAGCAATACTCGTTGAACTCCAATTTACTCCTGCATTTATTGTCCGAGAAACAGTTCCGTTATTACCGACTGCCCAGCCATTATTTGTATCGGTGAAATATAAGGAATTGAGGTTAGCAGTTGTATCCGTAGTTAGGAGTGACCATGTCGCCCCGGCATCAGTTGATTTTACAATAGTACCCAAATTACCAACGGCATACAAAACAGTACCATTGACAGAGAATACTCTATTCAGATTCTGAGTTGTAGGACTATCAGGAACTCCCCAGTTAGCTC
>Ga0315285_10007389_pt1 | contig 11280 bp, 7 predicted proteins | sample YL17G09_36_MG_FD_203698 | JGI IMG/M metagenome (GOLD analysis project Ga0315285, IMG submission 203698) | Sediment microbial communities from Yellowstone Lake, YNP, Wyoming, USA - YL17G09_36 | ecosystem: Environmental > Aquatic > Freshwater > Lake > Sediment | place: USA: Wyoming | collected... | reverse complement strand
CGGCTTTGTTCAACTCCTCGAATTCCTTCAAGCTCGGCAATTCGCTGAGGTCGTTCAGGCCGAACTGGACCAGGAACTCGCGGGTGGTGCGGTACAGAATCGGCCTGCCCATGACTTCCTTCCGGCCCGCGGTGGTGATCAGCTTCTTTTCCAGGAGCGTCTTGATGACGGCGGTGGCATTGACCCCCCGCACCTCCTGGATTTCCGGGATAGTCACCGGCTGGCGGTAGGCGATGACCGCCAGAGTTTCCAGAGCCGCCAGCGACAGCTTCACCGGCGGCCGCAGCGATTTGACGAAAAGGCGGACCGCCTCGTGGTGCTGGGGCTTGGTGGCCATCTTGTAGCCGCCGGCGACTTGCTTGATCTCCAACCCCCGCGCCTCGCCCCGATAGTCCTCGAGCAGCGCGTCGATCGCCGCCTGCACTTCCTGTTTGCCCGGCGGGTTCTCGGCCGCCACTTCTTTCAAAGCGTTCGTGATCTGGTCGGGCGTGACCGGCTCGTCGGCCACGTAGACGATCGCTTCAATAACGGGCTTCCAGTCCATGGGTCAGGTCCAAGGTCCAAGGTCCAAAGTCCAAAGTCCAAAGTGAGGGGTCATTGCTTTGCCTGATCCGAATCTGTGGAATCTGCGAAATCTGCGGATTCCGCGTTTCCCTCATTTGGCGCGCCGAACAACTGCGGCAGCGGCCCGGAATACAAGAGGTCGAAGCCGCGGTGTTTGCGCAGAAAGATCTCGCCGAACATTTCTTTCTGGCGCAGCACGATGGCTTGCAGCCGCACCATTTCCAGGATGACCAGGAACAGGGTGATGAGGTTGCGGCGGTTGTCGGCGTAGATTGCGAACAGCTCGCCCAAGGGCAGGCCGCCGCGGCATTCAGCCAGCCGGTCGCGCACCCGCTCGATCATCTGCACCGTGGTGACCTCTTCCGGTTCGATGTCCAGCCGCGGCCTGGTTCGCGCCCGCTCCAGGACTTCCTGGAACGTCTTCACCAGGTCGTAGAGGCCGACCGCCAGGCCCGGCTCGCCGGAGTCGTCAACGAATTCCTTGAGCGCCGGATTGGACCATGCCGCCGCTTCCAGCATCTGCTTTTCGTGAAGCATCTGCGCGGCATTCCTGAATTTCTCGTGCTCCAGCAACTGGTTGACCAACTCCGCGCGCGGGTCCTCCTGCAGCTCCGCCGGCAGGTCCGGGTCCTTGGGCAGGAGCATCTTCGATTTGATGTAGATCAGGGTTGCCGCCATGTAGATGAACTCGCCCGCTACGTCGATGTTCTGTTCCTGAGCGCGCTGGATACACTCCAGGTACTGCGCGGTGATCGTGGCGATAGGGATGTCGTAGATGTCGATCTCCTGCTTGCGGATCAAGTCCAGCAGCAGGTCGAGCGGGCCTTGGTAGGCCTCCAGGGTGACGTTGAGGGACGCGTCCACGCCGTCAATTCTATCAGGCTACAGCCGTTTCACCACGGCGTAGTACGCGCCGACCACATCCTGGCCCTGGGCGTCGGTAAACCAGCCGTGCATCTGGGTGCGGACGCCGCCCTGGAGCTTCACGCGGAACACCGCTTTGGTGTCGGCAGGCGCGGTCTTGACGGTCTGCTCCTGCCCGGCGATCTTCAATCCGGCGCCGGCGATGGGCAGCGCCTTGCCCTCGGGCAGCTCGCCGGCCGTCATCTTCTGCGGGGGACGCCCGGCGTTGAGCGGCAGGCCGGTAAAGGCAGGCCAGCGCGACAGCGCAACCTCGTATTCCCCGCCGCGCTCCACAAACACGTTCCAGGGGCCGCCGCGGGTGCCTCCCAGCCGGCCGTTCGTTCCCCCCAGAACGTCCTGCATGTTGTCGCAATACACTTCCTGCCAATCGGAGCAGCACAACGTGGCTGGATTCTCCTGCGCGGCGCCGATGCTGATGGGCTGGAAGTCGCGCAGGCCCGGCTGGATGTCGGCCCACCAGGCCTCGTAGTGGTCGCGCATCTTGCCGAACACGCCGGGATTCTGCGCCGCGATGTCCTTCTGCTGGCCGGGATCGGCCTGGATGTCGTACAGCTCTTTGCCGTACACCAGGCGCCACTTGTCCCAGATCACGCAGGAGTCCCACTTTTCCGGGATCTGCCCGTATTGGACCACGAGCATGCGGTCGGCGATGGAGTTTGATCCGCGCAGCAAAGGAGCCAGGCTGGCGCCATCGAAGCGGGCTTTCTCCGGCTTCTTCAGCGCGCACAGCTCGATCAGGGTGGGGAGGATATCCTGCATCTGGGCCTGCACCGGCACGTCGCCCGGGGCCCGCAGCTTCCCCGCCGGCCAGCGGACAAAGCAGGGCACGCGGTGGCCGCCGTCATAGAGCTGGGTCTTGGCGGCGCGCATGCCGGCGTTGAATACCTTCACGCCGGCGGTGCCGCCGTTGTCGGTCATGAGGATGACGATAGTGTTCTCCCGCAGCCCGGCCTCGCGCAGAAACGCTTCCATCTTGCCCAGGTTTTCGTCGAGGTTGGCGATCATGCCGAAGAAGGGCGCGGGCAGCCCCGGCTTCCTGTAGGGCGCCGCGTACTTCTCGGCAACCCAGGAGGGCCCGTGCGGCGCGTTGGTCGGCAGGTAGCAAAGGAACGGCTCACCCTTCTGCCGGCGCTCGCGCATCCAACTCATGGCTTCGGAAAACCAGAAGTCGGTGCAGTAACCGGAAAAGCGCTTCATCACGCCCTTGTCGCGGCAGCGCCCATCGAAGTAGTCGTTGTCGAATTCCGGCGCCGAGGAGATGCCGTAACCGAGGTGGTACCGGGCCTCCTGGAAGCCGCGGTCCATGGGCCGGTAAGGGTAGTTGTCGCCCAGGTGCCACTTGCCGAAAATGCCGGTGCGATAGCCGCCGGCTCCGAAGATGTCGGCCATGGTGGGAAGGTCGCGGCGCAGCACGGCGCGGCCGGCGGTGACCGATGTGGCTTTGTTGCGCAGCGCGTCCACGCCGCTCATCAGTTGCCCGCGCGTCGGCGTACACATGGGCGCCGAATGGTACTGCGTGAAGCGCACGCTCTCGCTGTGCAGGCGGTCCATGTTGGGCGTCTGCAGCACCGGGTTGCCGTGGCAGGAGAAGTCCCCGTAGCCCTGGTCGTCGGTCAGAATCACCAGGACATTGGGCCGCGGCGGCGCAGCGCCGCGCAGGGCGCCCGCCGTGCCGAGGCCGGCGGCCACGGCCGCGCCGCCCGAGGCCATCATCTTCAGAAGATCGCGACGATTGCAGTCCGCCATGAACGAAACTCCTTTCGGCTGTCTCTTTATGGTTGCGGCCTGCATTTTAACACCGGCATTCGGCGCGCGTCCTGCTAAACTGCCTCCGGCCTGCGGCTGGCGAGTGACGGCTGACGGGGGCCGCCGGCCGCCAACCGTCAGCCGGTTTAAGGAGTTTCATATGGATTCTCCGCATCGACTGTCTGTTCTCTCCCGGCGGCGCTTTCTGAGCGGCTGCGCCGCGGCCGCCGCCTGTGCTTCCTGTCCCGGTTTGTGCGCCTCCGCTGCGGCCGATTCTTCGCCGCAATCGCTGCTGCCGGACGTGAAGACCCGCGTCCGGCTGGTCTATGCGCATCCGTCGCCCGAGCGGCAGGGCTGGCCCTACCAGGGCTATGACTATGAGAGCCGAAAGAAAGAACTGAGCGCGCGCTTCACCAAGGCCTGCCCGAACGTCGAGTTCCTGCCCGTCTGGGCGAAGGACGAGGAGGAGGCGAAGAAAGTGCTCGAGGCGGGCGAGGTGGACGGATACCTGGTGTACATCCTGGGGATTCCCTCCAGCGCCGCCCGGCCGATCACCTTGTCCAACCAGCCCACCATCCTGGTGGACGACCTGTACGGCGGCACCGGCCAGTTCCTGGGGGTCTACAGCGAAGCGGTGCGCAAGGGCCTGCGGGTGGCCGGGGTATCCTCCACGCGCTTTGAAGACGTAGCGGCGGCGGTGCGGGCGCTGGAATCCATCCGGAAAATGCGCGCGTCCACGCTGTTGGATGTTGTGGACCGCGACCTGGGGGAGGTCCCGAAGATTTTCCGCGACACGATGGGCGTTGCCATCCAGACCGTGACGGCCGAGGAGCTGAATGCGGCTTACCAGAAGGCCGACGCCGCCGAGTCCCGCCGCTGGGCAAAGACCTGGAGCAGCCAGGCGGCCAGGGTGCTGGAACCGTCGGCGGCCGAGATCGAGAAATCGGCCGCCATGTACCTCGGGATGCGCAGCCTGTTGGCCGGCCAGAAGGCCCAGGGGATTGCCATCGACTGTCTGCGCCTGTTCTACGGCGGAAAGATGGCCGCCTATCCCTGCCTGGGCTTCTTCCAGTTGAACAACGACGGGCTGGTGGGGGCCTGCGAGGCCGACCTGCAGTCGGCGGCCACCATGCTGCTGATGACCTACCTGGCGGGACGCCCCGGTTACGTCTCCGACCCGGTGATCGACACTTCCAAGAACCAGATCATTTACGCGCACTGCGTGGCCCCCAGCAAGGTCTTCGGCCCCTCGGGACCGAGCAACCCCTACCACATCCGCGACCACTCCGAGGACCGCAAAGGCGCGGCCGTCCGTTCCTTGATGCCGTTGAACCACATGACCACCACGCTCAAGTTCGTTCCCCAACAGAAAACCGTGGTCCTGCACCAGGGCAGGACGGTGGCCAATATCGACGAGGACAAAGCGTGCCGCACCAAGCTCGCCGCCGAGGTCAAGGACGCGCGCAAACTGGCGGCCGGCTGGGCCTGGGGCTGGCACCGGGTCACGTTCTACGGCGACCTGAAAACCCAGGTGGAAACCGTCAGCGCCTTGATGGGCTTCAAGGTCGTGGAAGAAGGATAGCCTGGATAATTCACCACGGATGAAGTCGCCGCGGCGACATGAACACGGATGCCGCACCGCTTTTCTCCCCCTCCGGCAGCGAGACATTCGCCCGCGCTTCCGGGTTAGTGTTCAGAAGAGCAGTCTGACAACTGAGTGAAAGGAACGAGATCGCATGAAACGTGCCCTGGTGGTCACCTTGATCGTGTTCGCGGTTATTTCCGCCGCTGTCGCGCAGCGGCGCGGCCCCGGCCCCGGCCGCTTTTCCGATGCCGCCAACCCGCCGCTGGCCAAGACGGAAACAGAAAAGAAGATCCTGGGAGTGCTCGACGCCATGGTGAAGGTCAACGAGATGTACGCCAACGTTCCGATGGGTGACGGCAGGATATTGCGGCTGCTCACCGAGTCGATCGGCGCCAAACAGGTGGCCGAGTTTGGCACCTCGACCGGCTATTCCGGCCTGTGGTTCTCGATGGCGCTGGAAAAGACCGGCGGCAAGCTGACCACCTTTGATATCGATCCCGGCCGCATTGCCATGGCCCGCAAGCACTTCCAGCAGGCCGGTGTCGAGCAGATGGTTACGCTTGTGGAGGGCGACGCCCACCAGACCATCGGCAAACTGAAGGGGCCGCTGGACCTGGTCTTCATCGACGCCGACAAGGAAGGCTACGTCGATTACCTGAACAAGGTGCTGCCGCTGGTGCGTCCCGGCGGCCTGATTCTGGCGCACAACAGCAACTCGGCTCCCGACTACGTCAGGGCCGTCACCGCCAACCCCGACCTCGACACCGTTTTCGCGGGCGAAGGCAACACCCTGAGCATCACCCTGAAAAAGCGCTGAAGCACAACAGCCCGCTTGCCCGTGGTTTGCTGCAATGTTATCATGTTTGAGAAAGGTGATAACATGATCCGCACGCAGATTAGCCTCGACGAGGAAGAGTACGAACTGGCAAAGCGTCAGGCGGCCTCGCTGCGCATATCGGTCGCCGAGCTGGTGCGGCGCGCCATTCGGGAAACACTCCGGCCGCCGGGCAATCCGCCGTGGATGCGCTATGCCGGCTTGGTCGAATCGGGCGACCAACGGTCGAGCCAAGCGATCGACGAGGTAGTCTATGGCTCGAAAGGATGAGTGTTACGTAGACACTTCGGCGCTCATCGCCTTCCTCGACAAATCCGACAGTCACCACCCGCTGTTCCGCCGCCTCTTCTCGGCCCCTCCCCCACTGGTCACCTCCGCGCTGGTGGTCGCCGAAGGGCACGGCTGGTTCCTGCGCCGCTACGACCAGCGCCGTGCCGTGCAGTTCCTGGCCTTTATCGAAGAACTGTCGCCGCTGACCGTGTTGGCTTTCGACCGCGAACAGCTACGCAAGGCCGCAGCACTGCTTATGAAGTTCGGTGACCAGGCGCTGACGCTGGCCGACGCGCACGGCTTGGTGATCATGGCCGAACGGCGGACCAGAAACTGCTGGTCCACGGACCGCCACCTCGGGCTCACAGGCGCAGCGCTGGCAATCTGATCCGAGGCGGCGGGATTCACCACCAAGACACAAGGCACCAAGTCTTGGTGCCTTGGTGTCTTGGTGGTGAACGGAACTTCAGAAGTAAAGCTTCATCGAAAGCTGGATGTTGCGCGGGTCGCGGGTGGTGGTCACCTGCCCGGAGGTGCCGCGCGAGCCCTGCGTGACCGGGGAGCCCGGGTTGTTGCCGCTCACCGTCGTATTCACCCCGTACCACTGCGTGTGGTTCAGCACGTTGAACGTCTCCAGCCGGAACTGCACGCTGTAGCGCTCCCCGATCTTCGTGTTCTTGAACAGCGAGAAATCCCAGTTGTTCACGCCCGGGCCTCTCAGGATGCCCTTGCCGGTATCGCCCAGTTGGCCGTCGAACGGACGCCCGAACACCAGCGGAGTGAAGTACTCGTTGCGCGTCCTGGTCTCCGGATAGACGGGCCCGCCGAGGTAGTTGGAGCGGACACTGCCGGAGAGCGTGCCGGCATTGCCGTTGGAGTTGATGGTCAAAGGCAGGCCGTCCCAGAAGCGGGTGATGCCGGAGACCTGCCAGCCGTCCAGCAGCTTCCGCGCCGGCGCCCAGTGCGTCAACCTGGTGCCGACCTTTGGCAGGTAGTAGACGTAATCGATGTTGAGCACGCGGGTACGGTCGAACCCCGCCGGCCCCCACTCGCGGGTGCGGTCCGCGTAATAATTGATCACCGTGGTATCCACATCCACGCAGTCCAGCGTCTTCGCCCAGGTGAAGTTGGCGTTGGCGGTGAAGATGGAGCTGAAGCGGCGGCTGACGCGCGCCTGCAGCGCATGGTAGTTGCTGTTGGCGCCGTAGTCAGTGTAGTACACGTTGCTGTAGCCCTTGTAAGGCCGCACGGCGTTGTTGACGTTGTTGTTGGCCGCCAGGATGGTGGTGCTGGTTGTCGTGCCCAGCGGCAACTGGTTCAGGTCCATCCGGTACTGCAGGTGCCGCGCCGTGTTCCCCACGTAGGCCACGTCCAGGCTGGTCTTCTTGGGCAGCTCTTTCTGGATGCCGAACTGCCAACTGTAAACGGTCGGCGTGAAGTAGTGCTTGTTGAAGGCCGTGACACTGACCGGGAAGCGCGTGCCGCCGGCCACCAGCGCCGAACTCATGGTATCGATGTTGCCGGCGTAGACTTGCGGCGTGTAAGTCAGCGGCGGGTTGCCTAGGGCGTCGAAGCTGTTGACGTTCTGACGCATGCGCTCGTAGAAGATGCCGAAGCCGCCGCGCAGCGCCATTTTGCCTTGGCGGAAGGGCGACCAGGCGAACCCCGCCCGCGGTGCATACTGGTTCTTGTGGTGCGCCCCGAAACCGTTCGTGATGCCCGCCGAATTCTCCTCCACCATGCCGTTGAAGGGGTTGCCCGATCCGGGGATGATGCTGCCCTTGGTCAGCCCCTCGGCGGTCTGCAGCTTCACCGCCTGCGCGGGGTCGTAGCGGGTCGCGTCGAAGTAGTTCATCAGGAACTTGTGGCGCGTGTACGTGGGGCCGAAGTAGCTGTAGCGGAGGCCGTATTCAAGCGTAAAGCGCCGCCAGAGCTTCCAACTATCCTGCGCGTACCACTCCCACCCGATATAGCGGAAGTCCCCGTAAAAAATGCCGTTGGCCTGCTGCACGCTGGTGTAATAGCCGGTAATCAGGTTGCCCAGGCCGTTGTTGGTGCCGTTGGGGTTCACGTTGGTGGTGCTGGTCGTGAAGTCAAACGTGCCGGCGTCGTTCCAGGACGGCTGCTGCTGCTTGTCGTCCAGGTTGAACATCAACCCGAACTTGTAGGTATGCGATTTCCGGATCAGCGTCAGGTTTTCGGTCCAGGTGTAATCCTTGCCGTCGTTGAGCCAGTTGGACGAAAAACCCGCGAAGTTGCAGGAGCCGACGCCGCAGTTGAAGCGCGGGAAGCGGTTGCGCACATTCGACTTGGGGAACAACTGTGTGTACGTGAAGCCGAGCTTGTCGCGGTCGTAGGTGGCCGGATCCGCGTCCTCGGCCACATCCACCTTCTGCGACTGGTGCGTGTAGGCGAAGATGAACTCGCTGATCATGTTCCGCCCGATCATGTTGACCGAGTTCCAGGACCAACTCGCGCCCGGCTTCTTGTGCATCATCGGGTAGGCCGCGTAGGGCGCGCTGGCCCAGATGCCGAAACCGTTGCGTTCCCACTGCTTGTCATCGGCCCAGCGGAAGAACAGGTTGTTGCGGGGGTTCAGGTTCCAGTCGGCACGCAACAACTCGCTGTCTTTTTTCAACCGGTAGGTCTCACGCATCGGCACGCGCACCTGCCCCAGCGTGTTCGGCGTCACCGTGGCCTTCGAGCGGTCCAGGCTCTTCAGGATTTTAAGGAAGGCCGGAGCGTTCTTGCTCCAGTAGGCCTGCGGAATGATGTTGTCCGCGAAGGGAACGCCGTTGGTGATGTTGCCTCCGCTGTTGAAGGTGACCGTGCCGGGAACAAAAATCTGCCCGGCGTGGAATGTCTGCGGCGGCGCAGTCGTGATCCAGCCGCTTTGCAGCATGGAACGGAAATCGCCTTCCAGCAGCGCCGAGTTCGGCACATCGACGTACTGCCCGCCCTGCGGCCGGATGCCGCGCGTGGATTCGTGATTGAAGAAGAAGAACGCCTTCTTATTGATTCTGGAGGTGAGCCCCGGAATCACCAGCGGCCCGCCGATGTTGCCGCCGAACTGGTTGAAGCGCAGCTTGGTCTTCAGCCCGGTGGTGTCGAACGGGGGGCGCGCGTCCAGTGCGTCGTTCCTCAAAAAGTCAAACAACGTCCCGTGGTAGGCCTTGCCGCCGGCCTTGGTGCTGGCCGAGATCATGACGCCGGAGTTGCGGCCGTGCTCGGCGGCAAAGGCGCTGGTCTTCACTTTGAACTCGCCGATGGCATCGAGGCTGGGCTGCGTGTACTGGCTGCCGTTGTCGCCCACGTCCAGGTTGGGGCTGCCGTCGAAGGCCACGTTGTTCATGCTGGTGCGCTGGCCATTCACGTTGAACCCGGTGGTCAGGTTGAAACCCATGCGGAAGTCGGACTGGTCGCTGGTGGCCACGCCGGGCAGCGTCAGGATCAGCGAAGCGAAATCACGCCCGTTCAGGCTCAGTTCGCTGATCTGCTGCGCGGTGACAACGTACGACTTGTCGAAGGTGGCGTCCTCGACCAGCGGCACCTGCGCTTCCACCGTAACCGACGTGGATGTCGCGCCGACCTGCAGCGTGATGGTGCCGAGATTCATCTGTTGGTTGGGATCCAGCACCAGGCCCTTGCGCTCGAGTTTCGTGAAGCCCTCGCGTTCCACCTGGACGGTATAAAGACCATCGAGCAGGGGCATGAGTTGGAAGAAACCCTCGGACGAGGTGACGGCTTCGCGCACGACGATGCCCTTGGCTTCGTCGAAGGCCACCACCTTGGCCGCCGGAATGGCGGCGCCCGACGGGTCCACCACGGTCCCCTGAATGCCGCCGGTTTGGGAGAACGCGGGAAGTGCTGCGAACAGCAGGAAAAGACCAAAGAACAGGACGGGACGGAATTTCACGATCATGCCCCACCTCCCTTTCTGGGCTGGATTGTACGCCTAAAGGCGGTCCGTCGCCAACACCGAAAATCAACGGCCCCCGCACCGCCAGAACCGGGGCGCGGAGCGTGCCCAAGGCGGCCACCAGGCGGCCCCTGCGACTGCGCTTGCCAAGGCCGCGGGGAGTTGTTAGAGTGGCGCGCTTGGTGTCCCAGTTTCCCATTTCGGAGGTCTCATGAAGAAAGCCGCTTCCGTTGCCGTCCTGGCGCTGTTGCTGCTCTGCCTGCTGGCCGCGGCCCCGCCGAACATCGCGCCGGTGAAGTTTACCGACACGCGCCTGCCCAACGGCCTGCGGGTGATCATCGCCGAAGACCACTACGCGCCGGTCTTCTCGATCGCCGTCACCTACAACGTGGGTGCGCGCGACGAGCGGCCGGGGCGCACCGGCTTCGCTCACCTGTTCGAGCACATGATGTTCAAGGGCTCCGAGAAGGTGGGGCCCGGCGAGCACTTCTTCCTGATCTACAACAACGGCGGCAACATGAACGGCTCCACCAATCCCGACCGCACCAACTATTACGAGACGCTGCCGAAGAACCAGCTTGACCTGGGGCTTTTCCTGGAATCCGACCGCATGCGCTCGCTGGCCATCACCAGGGAGAACCTCGACAACCAGCGGAATGCGGTGCAGGAGGAGCGGCGGCTGGGGGTCGATAACGTGGCCTATGGCCAGACCGCGGAGAAGATGCTGGAGCTGGCCTACGAGAACTTCGCTTACAAGCACTCGACCATCGGCTCGATGACGGACCTGAATGCCGCGACGGTGGAGGATGTGAAGGCCTTCTTCAAGACCTACTACGCCCCGAACAACGCGGTGCTGACGCTGGCCGGCGACCTGAACACGGCCGACACTCTGGCGCGGGTGAAGAAATACTTCGGCGACATTCCGCGGCAAGCGCCGCCGCCCCCGGTCGATATGACCGAACCGCCGCAGACCGCGGAGAAGCGCGCGACGCTGGAGGACAAGCTGGCGCGCCTGACCCGCATGGACATCGCCTACAAGATCCCGCCGGGCAACACCGCCGACAGCCGCGCCCTGAGCATGATGGGCGGCATCCTGGGCGGCGGCGGGGGCTTTGGCGGCCGCGTGGTCCCCGACCAGCGGCAGCGCCGCGGCGGAGGGGGCCCGGGTGGTGTGGCGAACCCGTCACGTCTCTATCAGAAGCTGGTCAGGGAAAAGGAAGCGGTGGTCAGCATCTTCGCCGGCGCCGGTGAGACCCGCGGTCCGGGGCTCTTCCGGATCACCGCGGTGGTCCGCCCCGGCAAGACGCCCGAGGAAGTCGAGGCGCTGATCTACGAAGAAGTGGAGAAGGTGCGCAACGAAGCGGTGACCGACGAAGAGCTGCAGCGGGCGCGCAGCGGCGTCCGGCGCAGGCAGGTGCAGACGCGCGAAAGCTCGCT
>Ga0315285_10007387_pt1 | contig 11282 bp, 6 predicted proteins | sample YL17G09_36_MG_FD_203698 | JGI IMG/M metagenome (GOLD analysis project Ga0315285, IMG submission 203698) | Sediment microbial communities from Yellowstone Lake, YNP, Wyoming, USA - YL17G09_36 | ecosystem: Environmental > Aquatic > Freshwater > Lake > Sediment | place: USA: Wyoming | collected... | reverse complement strand
CAGAAGGGACGGCAGATACGACGGGCGGTTCGACGACACCCCAAGTGAATTACGTTCAGCCGGGTGATGGGGTGGAAGATGGGGTTGGCAATGACGTGCCGTCAGCTTCTAATGTAAATGTCACCGACAGCGCCAACCCTATTCTACTTTCTGCTGTGCTCAGTAAACCAGCCAAGAACCGTCTCACGTTCACTTATTCAGAAAATGTGGTTGTTACAGCGGGGGCCAGCACCAGCGCTCGCGGTGACATCACAATCGCTGGCGAAGTCAAAGGATTTGGCGACTTTCAGATTGATGGTGATGTTACGGTTCCTACAACCATGAACACCATTTCTCATGCCGCTGGCACTCCTACCGTGACAATTGACCTAGCGGGTCAGCCCGGCGGCACCCTGGATTCAACGTCTACTACAGAACCCGGTGGAATATTTACTCCATTCGCCAGTGCTGAAGTTAAAGACGCTGTTGATCTTCAGGTTAATACGGCACATACCGTGCTGGCCACAGGCGCTCTCACTTGGGACCTCACAAAACCCATAGTCACCGCCTCCCGCCTTATCATCGATGATTCCGGTTGTAGCGGCGGAACAGCTGGAGTCTGTGAAATCAGTGAGGCGATGAAATTTTTATGGCAGAACAATCTGGAAGGAAATACGGATGAAGCAACCGTAGTCGCGGATATTAGTAATTTTGGCGGCAGCGCCACCCAAACCCTTTATGACAATGGCACGAACGGCGATGCAACATCCGGGGATAATATTTATACTTTCCAATACACCGTGGTGGCTGGATCCAATAATGGCACCTATCCTTTTACCGCTACCGTCACCGATACAGCGGGCAATGCAACGGGCCCGGTCACCTCAACCGACATAGCCCAGATTTATAACATCGAATCCGGAGAACTCACATTACCCAATGTTGAACCTGCAAATCTGGCCGCGGGCGTGACCGGCCAGGTGACGGTAACGTTTACGAATGAGACTGCTATTCCGACCACGGGTAAGATAAAGGTTACATTCCCGTCAGGATTTTTGGTAAGCGGTGCAACGGGGGGTGTCTGTTCAAGCATGGATGGTTCGATTTCGACTTCAGTTGCGGGTCAGGTGGTGACACTGACTCGAAGTGGTGTCACATCAGAGGATCCCGGAGCCCAAAGCTGCACTATCAACGGCATCCGGAACCCGCAGGTTTCAGGATTAACCTTAACCTATGCAATTCAAACGACAACGAACGCCAATGTGATCATTGATAGTACAGTGCCTCCTGAAGTCACAGGTGACACGATCTCGGCAGGTACTTTGAGCAGCACATCCGTTAGCCTGACCAATTGGGTAGCGGGTGGCACAGGCGCTGTAACATTAAACTTCACGACTTCAAACCCAATTCCCGCGAACGGGAAAATCAGAGTCACTTTCCCGACCGTGGGCGGAGTGCCGTTTAATCTGACAGGCGTTACAACCGCTACTTGCGATTCCATGACCGGCACCGTAAGTGTTGGGGTCGCCGCGCCGGTGATCACCCTGGTTCGCGGCGGGCCAAGCACGATAGCCCCGGCCGCGGCCCACACGTGCACCATCCAAAACGTGGTGAATCCAAATATCAGCGGTTCCTCGCTTGAATTTGGCCTACAAACTCAAACCAATGCCGGGGTAGATATTGATCAAAATCTGGCCGCGGGAACAGTGTCGCTTTCACCACATCCATTATCTGGTACAAGAAGCGTGGTTCCCTCGCCCCTGGGCGCAGGCGCAACAAGCCAGACAACCGTTACATTTACCACATTCACCGATTTGCTGAATAACGGCAAAATCAAGGTGACATTCCCATCGGGTTTCGATGTAACAGGGGCTACCGGCGGCACATGCAGCACCATGGACGGAAATTTTACGACAACATTTGTTGATCAGACGGTAACGCTTACGCGTGATGGAGGATCAACTGAATCCGGAGGCGCCCAGCTATGCACAATCAACGGAATTGTGAATCCTACAACGAGCGGCCTCACGGCGAATTTCCAGATCGCCACGACCGACTCGGCTGATATAAAACTCGACGAAGATACCAATGTGTCGCCAGTTACGATTACGGCTGGCGCGCTCACGGCCACAAATGTAGAACCCGCCACCTTTAACAAAGGAGATACCGGAACCGCGACCATCACGTTTACCAATACCAACACCATCCCCGCGAACGGAAAAATTAAAGTGACGTTTGGTGCGGGGTTTGATTTAACAAGCGTGGGAACAACCGCAGGCTCATGTTCCATGGATGGTACTTTTGCTACCTCAGTTACCGGTCACGTCGTGACCATTGCACGTACGGGTATCACTCCAGTGGCCAGTGCCGTACAAACCTGCACCATCGCGAATGTGAAAAATCCTATGACCCCCGGTTCGACCGGCTTGTATACGATTGAAACAACAACCTCCACCGATGGGGTGATTGATCGCGACGCGGCGGTATCCGCTGATCCGATCATTGGGCTTAGGGGGGCATCGGTTACCCTGACCAATAATATTATCAGCCAGGTGACGAGCCTGCGTGTCTCATTCCAGATCGCGCAAACATTGCCAGCGTTGGGTCAGATCGTGGTAGTCGTTCCGGCTGAAATCAATGTGAGCGCTGCCGATGGCCAGGTTGCCACCAATTTAAGCGCCGCCCTCACCGGCACGCTGACCGCATCCCGCTCGGGTCAGACGCTTACGTTTACACGCTCAGGCGGGTCGGCAGTGGCGCCTGATGCAACCGTATCCTTTACGATCGCGGGCGGCCTTAATGGCCCCACGGCAGGAATTACAGGCACTTTTACAATTCAAACCAAAACCACGGGCGGTATTAGTATTTTAGATGAAGAAACCGCTGTCCCCGGAGTCTCGCTCATTGTGGTTCCCCCGCCCCCGGCGCCTCAGCAGCCACAACAAACAGGCGGTGGAGGAGGTGGTGGTGGAGGAGGTGGAGCGCCGCCGCCACCAACGAATTCCAACACTGTCACTTCAACCGTGGCGTCAGCGATTGTTGCGGTGATTAATAAAGACGTGACTTACAATAGGCCGATTCTTGTCCCTTCAAACCTCATCACCACCAACGCCGTAGACCAGATTAAAGAGGCACAGATCACCACCAACCAAGGCTCTATCACTCTTAAGCCCAATAAAGATTCCACAATTTCGGCGTTGATTCCGGCAGATACTAAAATCACGGCCCCTGTGGCATGGGACGGCAAGATCAGCCCGCCGCTCATACAGACAATGACTAAAGTTTCGGCTTCAGGCGATATGATCGAGAATTCAAAATCTAAATTATTGCGTGAAAATGTCGCGGTGGTTGTAAGGGTAGGGTCTGATAAAGCGGTGCTCACGTTATCAAATAAGGTGAAACTCGAAATCCCTGTTGAAAACTTAGCCGATGGAACGAGTCTGGCGGTTTATTCTTCTGCCGACAGCCACACGTGGACGTTTGAGGGCGACACAACGGTTGTGGGTGGAAAGGCCGTGATTGAAACCAATCATTTCACCTATTTCGCGCTTGAAATAAAAGGAGGAGGGCTGCACGGGGCCGCCCCCATTGAGCGCGTGGTTGAAAAGACCATCCACTTCACGGATATCGCGGACCATTGGGCCGAAACATTCATTCAGCAGATCGCGGATATGGGTATTGTGACAGGCAAGGGCGAGGGGATGTTCGCCCCGAATGACCCGATCACCCGCGCGGAACTCACCAAAATTGCGGTCAATGCTTTTGGCATCGAAGTCCCGGAATCGGTCGGGTTCAGTCCATTCGACGATGTCGAGGCTGAAGCCTGGTACGCGCCTTTCGTCGCGGCCGCTCAGGAGAAGGGGATTGTTAGTGGGGTAGAAGGTAAGTTCAGCCCCAATATTCCGGTGACCCGCGCCGAGGCGCTCAAGATACTCATCGGCGCGGCCGGGTTTGAGGATGTAAACCAGAATTTTGAGGAAAATTATCTCAGCCAACAGGGTTGGTATTACGTTGGTTTTAAAGATGTGCCCATGGAATCCTGGTTTGGTCAGTTCGTGGCTTACGCCAAGGATTTTGGAATCGTGGCGGGCTATGGCGACGGGCTCTTCCATCCGGGTAGCTCCATGACTCGCGCTGAGGTCGCCAAGGTGGTGCTCAAGGCGATGGAACTGAAAGGAAAATAGGAATTTAAGAAAAACAGCCCCGATGGCCATCGGGGCTGTTTTTCTAGATTTCAAAATTTTAACGCGTTTTCGGGTTTGGGTTTCGTTGGGCCTGGATGCAGGAAATAAACTCTTTAGTGGATAACTCGGTAGAAGAACTCCCTTTGAGTAATATTTCTGGATAAAGGGTAGAGGAATCGGGTTTAAAGGGCGGAGCGGAGGGGAGTTCGCTGATAGCAGTCCGGTTTTCTTTTAAAGTTTGCAGTACATTAATAATAGCCATGCTCATAGCCATATCAGGTTGAGGGGCGATTTCACATTCAACAATACTGCCATCGGCCTGAAATCCCAATTTAGAATAAGGCCCGAGTACTTCAATCACGTCGCGAATTTTTTGGATCACCTCTTCTTGTGATGCGCCCATCATGGAAAACGGCAGAGAATCCGCTGGCCTGTCAATTCTCGATCCTTGATTCGGATAAGGAGAACGATTAGCGGTCAGCCCGGAAGCGCATGCTCCGGCCATAAGCCCTAGAATAAGCGCTGGAGTTTTAAGAAAAGAGGGGAATTCGGAGGGTTTGAACATAAAAAAACGTTTATTATAGGTACGCTATTATAAACCATTTAGTTCATAATGTCCACGTTTTTATCCCCACCCGATACCTTTTAGTTATAAATTTGGTAAAATGAATGCGTTTGTGTTTTGGATTTGGGTTTTGTTTCGTATTTCGGATTTCGTGCTTCGGATTTCAAGTTTTGGGTTTAATTGGTCATTGGTCATTTAAGTAATCAAATTATGTCCTTTTTATTCACCTCAGAATCCGTCACCGAAGGTCACCCCGACAAAATCGCCGATCAGATCAGCGATGGGATCCTCGATGCCATTTTAGCTAAAGACCCAAAGGGCCGCGTAGCCGCTGAAACCATGGTTACGACCGGCTTGGTCCTCGTTGCCGGCGAGATCACGACGACGTGTTACGTCGAAATCCCTAAGATTGTACGCGAAACCATCCGTAAAATCGGTTACGACGACGCCACCTACGGCTTTGACTCCAAAGCCTGCGCCGTGCTTATCGCCATCGATGAGCAGAGTCCTGATATCGCTAAAGGGGTAAACCCGGGGGGCGCAGGCGACCAGGGCATGATGATGGGCTTTGCCTGCAAAGAAACGCCCGAGCTCATGCCACTTCCTATCATGCTGGCCCATAAACTCACCATGCGCCTCGCTGAAGTCCGCAAAAAAGGAATTCTCAAATACCTTCGGCCCGACGGAAAGTCACAGGTCACCGTTGAATATACATCCGTCAGCAAACCCAAACGCGTGCACACCGTCGTTGTTTCGGCTCAGCACGGGCCTGAGGCTACGCACGCGCGGATCAAAAAAGACATCCTTGAGCATGTAATCAAACCGGTCTGCGGCAAGCTGATGGATAAAGAAACCATTATCCACGTGAATCCCACCGGCCGGTTTATCGTCGGCGGCCCTCCGGGTGATTCCGGAGTCACGGGCCGCAAGATCATGGTCGACACCTATGGCGGCATGGCCCGCCACGGCGGCGGATGTTTTTCAGGCAAAGACCCAACCAAGGTCGACCGCAGCGCGGCTTACATGGCTCGTTATATTGCCAAAAATCTGGTGGCCGCGGGCGTGGCTGAACGGCTCGAAGTCCAGTTGGCCTACGCCATAGGCGTGGCGGAGCCTGTCTCCATTTTTGTGGAAACGTTTGGCACCTCAAAATATTCCAACGACAAAATCGCGGCGGTGATCAAAAAGGTGTTTCCGCTAACCCCCCAGGGCATCATCAAACACCTCGACCTCCGAAAGCCCATTTACCAAAAAACCGCGGCTTACGGCCACTTCGGCCGCCGTGAGTTTACGTGGGAGAAAACAGATAAAGTGAAAGAGATCAAGGCAGTTTTATGAAACCTGATGACTTCAGGTCTCTTGATGGAGTGGTAAAATAACCGTAAAACAGACTCCATCAGCCGTGTTCTCAGCCTTAATAGTTCCCCCATATTCACCAACGATTTCTTTGCAGGTATAAAGTCCGACCCCCCTCGATTCTCCGGCTACGGAGCTTTTGGTCGTAAATTGATAATTGAAAATTTGGTGAAGATGTTCGGGGGCTATCGGGGGGCCGTTATTAATGCATTGAATCTGAAGTTTAGAGTCAACAACCGCTGTTTTTAAGGTGATTTTTTTATCACGGTCTTTCGTTTGTTCCAGGGCTTCATGGGCATTTTTGACCAAAATTTCAAAGACACGGATGATATCGCTCTTATTCGCCTTGACGAGTAAATCGACGTCAGTTTCGGAACAATGCTCAAATTGTACAGAATCGGAAAAGGAACGGGAATAATCCGCGAGATCATGTATGAATCGATGGATGTCCAGGGTTTCAAATTGACTTCGTTTTCCGCCGGTATCCTTCTGGAAATCGATCATAAAGGCGCTGAGGCATTTGATCGCGACGCTGGTGTTGATGATATAAGCTCTTGTTTGAGCAGGAAGATCGTTGATGAGCAGATGGGTCAGATACAACTCATAGTCATTGAATTGAGGTAGAATTTCATTTAAGTAGTTAAAAAATTCACCTAAATTGTTATAATGGAGATTTTTAATGGACTGATTAAATTGGGTAATGGCAGCCTCGATGGCCGTCAAATGTGATAACTCAGAGGGTAGGTCGGTTCTCGCCAATCCCAGGTTCCCAAGAATGAAAGTTAGTTTATTCCGAATGTCATGAACCCAGGAACCAATTTTTCTGGCACTCAAAACCCTTAATTCTTCCAGGGTTAAAAGGATAAGGTTGACCTTATCCGACAAATGGGCAGGGATGTCATCGGAAGGACCCGCCCCATCACCTTTTCGATATAAAAAAGATGCCTTACGATAAGCTTCAATGCCCTCAACCATTTCAGGATATTGTGACAATTTTGAATGGTCGGGCAAGTGTCCGATCCATCCCTTTTCATTGTCGATAGCAGAAGAAATCTGATGGTGGATCGCCTGAGAGAATTCTAAGGAGGCCACGAAAAACTCAGGAGGATCAGGATGTTCAGTGATTTTGCGGCCTAGGTTGAGCAGTCCGGCTTCGTCCAACAAAAAACTCAGGCGTTGCTCGGCGGCACGCCAAAGATCGCACCCCAGGATGAAATGATCGCTGAGCTTCAGATCGGGGAACTGGGTAGCATTTTTTCTTAATAAATCAGAAAAACGATACTGTAAATTTCGATCCTTGGTTTCGGGGAGCTTGGTTTCTGAGGGCACTGATTAAATATTTTATGGGGTAAGGCAAATTAGGCAAATAATATTATACGATATATTTAAAAATGTCAACTCCCGCTTCAATCATCGAATAAATGGCATTCGATCGTATTTAAAATTGAAGGGTTTGAGCTCCTATCCTTTGACCTAAAAACCGGCTTCCAAGTTCAGAAAACCGCTCTGGATCGTCCGTGGTGTAATAGGTCCTCGTCCCTCCCCGCGTTAATTTTTTTTCAATCGCCGGATGCCGCTTAAACCAATCTCCGATTGTATCCACCGCGGCCTGTGAGGAAGAGATTAGGGTGCATTGTTTTCCCATGATTTGCTGAATGTCTTTTTGAAGCAGGGGATAGTGCGTGCATCCGAGGATCAACGTATCCACATGGGCGTGTTTCAGGGACATCAGGTATTTTTTGAGGATCATCCGCGTGGGCGCTGAGTTAGTCATGCCCTCTTCCACCAGCGGAACCAAAAGCGGGCAGGCCTGGCTCACGATTCGGATTTTGGGTAAAGCCCGTCGGTCCTTGGGTTTATATAAGGAAAGTTCAAGCTTTTTAAGCTCCCGTTCATACGCGCCGCTCTGAATGGTCAAACGCGTTCCGATGACACCCAATGTTCCAAATCGAGTGGCCTTAAGCGCTGCCTCAGCCACAGGAATAAGCACGCCTAAAATAGGCGGATTTCCTTTATAGATTTGTTGAACATGTTTCAGCGCACCTGCAGACGCAGTATTGCACGCGATGATTATTAGTTTGCAACCCGTCTTCACCAAAAATTCCATATTCTGAACAACTAATTTGTTCAAGCGATCCGGCGTATGATTCCCATACGGCGCGTTCGCCTGGTCCCCTAAATAAATATAATCATATTCAGGGTACTGTTTAAGGTATTCCTTCATCACTGTAAGCCCGCCGAAGCCGGAATCAAAAATACCGATCATGGGAAGTGCTAAGGGTTATCTGTTCAATAATGATATATAATGCTTTCAAAATCAACAATCGTTCCATCTAATATTTTAATGCCTTCAGTCCTCAGTCGCCTCATTTTTTTCACTTGTCCACCGGCATAACCGCCCAATGTTCCATCCGATCTCACCACTTTAAAACAGGGGTATCGATCCGGTTCAGGATTTTGGTGAAGGAGCTGACCTATATATCGGTATCCTTTCGTCCCCATAGCCCGCGCCAGTTCCTTGTAGGTGGTCACTTGCCCGCGGGGGATTTGGAGGAGGAGTTGCTGCATTCGTTTGAGGTCATCGTGTTTCATGATCTTAGGATAAGCTGTAGCGAAGATTTTGCGCAATGGCCATTCCCCAATATTCATTGGACATATAGAGGGGGATTGGCTATTCTTTTTTCGTCACATAAAAATAAAATGTATGAATTCAACATTCACTCATATCCTGGCCCGCGAAGTCCTGGATTCCCGAGGGAGCCCTACGGTAGAGGTCGAGGTGGGCACAGGTGATTTTATGGCGAGCGCTATTGTGCCAAGCGGCGCTTCGACCGGTATCCACGAGGCTTTGGAGCTCCGTGACGGCGACAAGAAACGGTATGGCGGGAATGGCGTTTTAAATGCGGTCCGGAATGTGAATTCCGAGATCAAGAAAGAATTTTTAGGAGCCCAGGTCCGCAATCAGCGGGGCATTGATACGCGTTTGATCCAAATGGATGGCACTCCCAATAAAGGCCGATTGGGCGCCAATGCGATTCTCGGGTTTTCGCTCGCCGCATCCAAAGTCGCCGCCATGGTCGAGGGGATCCCATACTTCCAATATCTCGGCAATTTGGGGAACAAGGGCGAAAGTTATCTTTTGCCAACGCCCATGATGAATATTTTGAATGGTGGAAAGCACGCCATCAAATCCACCGATCTTCAGGAATTCATGATCATGCCGGTGGGCGCGCCGAGTTTTAAAGAAGCGCTAAGGTACGGCGCCGAAACTTTTCAGGCACTTAAAAAAATCATCGCGGCCAAGGGGTTTTCCACCACGGTCGGCGACGAAGGCGGTTTTGCGCCGAGCCTGCCCAAAAACGAGGACGCGCTCAAGGTGATCGTTGAGGCCATTGAAAAGGCCGGATTTAAGCCTGGCAAGGATATCTGCATCGCACTCGATCCCGCCTCATCCGAATTTTACGAGGATGGGAAGTATAATCTGAAGTCCGAAAATCGTTCGCTGCCATCAGAGGAAATGATTAGTTTTTACGAGGGTCTCGTAGCCAAGTATCCCATCATTTCCATTGAGGACGGTTTGGCCGAAGACGATTGGGACGGATGGAAAAAACTCATGGCCAAGCTGGGTGAAAAAATTCAGCTCGTCGGCGATGACCTTTTGGTGACGAACACCGAGCGCCTCAAGAAAGCGATCAAAGGCAAAAATTGCAACTCGATCCTCATCAAGCTGAACCAGATCGGCACGCTCACTGAAACCCTTGATGCGATCCAGATGGCTCACGACGCAGGGTTCACCGCCATTGTTTCGCACCGGAGCGGCGAGACGGAGGATACGACCATCGCTGATCTGGTGGTCGGCATGGCTACCGGGCAAATCAAAACCGGTTCCCTGTGCCGCACCGACCGTGTGTGCAAGTACAACCAGCTTTTGCGGATTGAGGAGCGATTGGGGAAAAGGGCGAAGTACCAGGGAGCGATACGATAAATGACGAATGTCGAATTTCCAATTTCCAATGAAATGACGAATTTTTTTTAATTTCGAATGATATTTATATGCTAATTATTCGACATTGGACATTTCGAAATTGGAAATTAATTGGACATTGGAAATTAAGTTCATGCTGATTAAGAAATAAAGATGGGCGTTTTGCAATTCAGTTTACTCTCGGCTCATTGTCGGGTTCAGCCTTTGGTAGTAAAATTCCCTCGCATTTTTTATCCCTAAACTCTAGTCCATGAAAACCCAAAGCTCCTTTTTGAAATTTGTTCTACTTTCAATCACTCTCCTTTTTGTATTAGCAGGCTGCAATTCAGTGACCCCCGAAGCGCCTAAAGACGTCATCCAGGAATTCAAAGAAACCATCAAAGAAATCAACGCGGCTGATTTTGCCGTCGGCGTCACCATGAAAGGCGAGGAACAGAAAGACAACATCGATCTGACCGCAGAGGTGGCCGCCAAATTTGACCGCCGTGAAGAAGAAGATCGGAAAGGGGATTTCCGGGTGAAATTAGACGGTGCCCTGAATGCAGCGGGTAAAAGTCTGAACGGAAATCTCGACCTCGGCCTCAAGAGCATTGGAGATAATTTTTATTTTAACATTGAAAAACTCGATTCCAATGATCCCAGCATGGCGGCTTATAAACAATTGATTGATGGATATAAAGGCAAGTGGCTGCACCTTTCCAGTGATTTTTTGCCGGAAAGCGTGAAGAACCTCCAGAAAAAAGATGAAAAGACCCTGGAACGCGAAAAAAAACTAAAAGACCTGTTTGTGAACACCAACCTTTTTGAGGTGAATAAAGAATTTGGTATCGAAAGCCTCAATGGGGTCAAGGTCTATCACTATGGGGTTAAGCTCAACGAAAACGGGGTTAAAGACTACGTTCAGAAATCAGCCGAAATCGATGGTCGCGAAATGTCTGACGCGGAAGTGGAACAATCCATTTCCTTTTTAAGCTCAATTGAAAACATTGAAATGTGGATTGGGGTGAAAGACCATTACCTTTATAAAGGAGTCATGTCCATGGCAGGCAAAAATGCCCAGGGCGAAAAAAAGACCAATTTCACCATCTCCTTTACCGGAAACAGCTATAATAAAGATCCCAAAATCAGTGCGCCTGAAAAACCCGAGGAATTCAACCCCATCACCCTGATGATGCAACTCCAGATGATGAATCCTCCAGCGGAAGAAAAAACC
>Ga0315285_10007386_pt1 | contig 11282 bp, 9 predicted proteins | sample YL17G09_36_MG_FD_203698 | JGI IMG/M metagenome (GOLD analysis project Ga0315285, IMG submission 203698) | Sediment microbial communities from Yellowstone Lake, YNP, Wyoming, USA - YL17G09_36 | ecosystem: Environmental > Aquatic > Freshwater > Lake > Sediment | place: USA: Wyoming | collected... | reverse complement strand
AATTTATGGTAATGAGATAAATCTCGATGAGAACAGTCCTGATGGGCAAATGATAAACTTATTTGCACAAGCAAAAATAGATATTCTCGAATGCATTGCATCAGTTTATAACTCGTTTTCACCGACAAATTGCAGCGGTATTGTATTAGATCAAAGATGTGCATTAAATGGTATATATCGTCGTGCTGGTGTAAAAACAACTCTATATATGACAATTGTAACTGATAGAGTAGTCAATCTAGTTGGAGTATCCTCTGGAACAGGAACACCATTTACTGTTTCAGATCCATCAGGTAATCAATTTTATTTAAAAACAAATAAAACGACAGTGAATGGATCGAATACAAGCGTTGAATTTGAAGCTTCTAACATCGGAGATATATCAATATCTCCTGGGACAATAATAACGATAGTAACACCCACTCTAGGGGTTCTAAGCGTTACAAATCCAGGTGGAGCATTGATCCAAGGATCGGCAGAAGAAACAGACGCTTCTTTAAGATATAGACGTTCTATTTCAGTCTCAAATCCATCTACAGGTTATTTAGAAGGTTTACAGGGATCTATTCTAGCATTAGATAATGTTAATTATGCAAAGATTTATGAGAATGATACAGGTACAACTGATTCATTTGGAATACCTGGGCATTCAATTTGGCCTGTAATTGATGGCGGTGATGAGACTGAAATTGCTAATCTGATCTATTTAAAACGAAATGCAGGCTGTGGGATATGGGGTGGAACAGGCTCTACAGGAATTACAGGTACTCAACATATTGTCGGTGTTACTCAAGTTAATGGATTAATTTTTGATGTTAAATATTCAGATGCAACTTACCAAAATATCTTTATAAATATGAATGTTACAAAATATGAATCAAGCCATACAATTGATCAAGCATTTTTAAAAAATGCAATATATGAGCAAATAGTTTTTGATATAAATCAAGTGGCAGACTTTACTTATATATCGTCTATTGTTAAAGCGGCTGATCCATATACTGTAATAGTCTCTGGTGGTGTCGGAATTACAGGTGGTACCGGAGCATCTTATCCATATCTAGCAACATCAGCAATAAATAATCGATGGATAATTTCAACATCAAATATCACAATGACAGAGGTATAAAAATATGTCTGTACTAGAAGACACAATTAAATACTATACTGATCTTTTATTGTATCAATATATTAATTCTACAAAAGCAAGAAGTACAATTTCATTGCTTGCATCACAAGCTTTAGTTGATCTTTTGCCCATAGAAATGAATTTAAAATTTGACATTGAAACCGCTATCGGTGATCAATTAGATATTCTAGGTGAATATATCGGGTTAAGTCGATATATCAATGCTGATGTTATTAGAGACTATTTTATATTTGCCAATCAAATAAGTTTACCCAGTTCTTATATTGGAATGACAGATTATTTAGATCCAATTATAAATATTAATTCGTCATTTTACTCTTATAAAATACAAAAAATGTCAATATATACTTTGATTGATGATGAATATCGCATACTTTTAAAACTTAAATTATTGATGAATGTATCTACAAATAGTTTGTCAGATATTGATAACAAATTATATTCAATTTTTTCAAATGATGTTTATACTATTGATCTTAAAAATATGACTATGGTTTATGTAGTTAATGAGATATGGAGTAGAATAATCAACATCGCTTTTGATAACAATATTTTACCAAAACCTATGGGTGTTGCTTTATTAGGTGTTTATCCTGAGACTGTATGGAATAGTTTTTGGTCGATTTATGATTATGGATATGCCAGTAATTTACTAATTAATTTTTATGGTGGTAATTTATTAAATGAAACACTTTCTAATAATTATCAGATTGGTCAAACATTTGTTGCTACAAGTATATATCTAAATTCCATAACAATAGAGGTATCAAATAAGGGAGCATGGAATTTAATAGGCAGCATTGGAGCTAAAATTTATGATGTTGATTCAAATGGGTTTCCGGTAAATTTAATAAAAACAAGCATAAATTCATTAGACGCAAGTATATGTAAAGGCATAAGAGAAATTGACTTTGCATTAATTGAATCAACTTTCAATTTTGATAATATAATAAAATTAAATATTGGAACTACATATGCAGTTGTATTCTATGTTATAACACCTTTAAGCACATATTATCTGACACCTTCAATTGGTTTATATACTAATGATTTAAATGGAACGGGAAGTATTAATTATCTCACCAACGGAACATCGGCTACTCTTATGGATGAACAGGGTGAGGTTATTGCAGCAACATTTCTAAATACTAGCTTTAATTTTTTGACATCGGTTGATATCTGGTTGAAGACGCTTAGTGGTGAAACTAATTGGGATTTACGTGGTAAAATTTATGCTTTTAATAATTCAACGCATCTACCTGGAGCTTTGATAGGTGAAATTTCTGATATAGTAAAAGCACCATCATCAGGTGATTATTCAAAATTTACATTTATTTTTAATCCTGTTCCATTAAGCATTGATACAAGATATTATTTCGGCTTTTATTTTTATTATAGGCATGCTGGTTATGGTAAAATTAACGTTTTAACCGATCCTAATGAATTAGAAACAACTGAATATTCTGCCATACTTGTTAACGGTTCATGGTATGTAAGGCAATACGACAGGATGAGAATGGGAATCAACTTAGCCGCTGGAACAGATAGTCTATATACTAATGGTAAAATCATTATTAACAACGGATCAGGATGGGCTAACAGAAGCTATAATGCTGATTTAAAATTTAATTTAAATTTTAATTTTAATTTAAATACACCATTTAGTGACTACATAACAGGATATACTGATTCTATTTTTTTAGATGAACAAGATGATTATTTGGGGATATAAATGAATAAAATAGAAAGAAAGTATCAAAAAATATTTGGTGAAACTGGCATTATTGGACCGACAGGCGAAGGCTTTATTGGACCGACAGGAATATTAGGTCAATTTGGTTCATATAAGGCTGGTGCAATAGCGTACTCAGACGATACTGATATCCTGCAAGCACTTACATATTGGGGATTAGGTATTGAAGGTTCTAGTATCAATTCATCACCACCAGCTATTCAAGATGTCAATTCAATATTTTATATTTTAACATCAATGTTACAGGACTTACTTTTTTCAGGTATACATGACTACGATTTTAGTAATGCCATAGGTATGACATATCATAAAGGATCAATTATAAAATATTTATATACTTCATCCAATGTAACAATTGATCCATATTCTATAATAGCGTTTTCAAATAAAGATAACGTTGAAGCAATAGAAGCAAATAATCCCTCAGATTCAACCTCTTGGGTAACAATATTAGAATCAGGAATGGATTATATATATATAGATACCGCTGGGAATTATATTATTAACCCCTGTGCTTTGACCACAGTAATAGGGATAGATATTAATGTAAGCAATCAAACAGTTTATATTTATTTACCTGAACCAGATGAATATACAATAAATAAAATTCATAAATTTATTTTAACGGACAGTCATGTTGGACAAGGTACACATCTAATATTTAGAACGTCTAATAGTGCATTAATTGATTCAGCAACATCTTTAGATATGAGAAAATACGAAGGTACTTCATATGTTTTTTATCCAAATAGTGGGATTTCTTTTATATCTAATGGGGTAAAATGGATTTCTTTAAATAGATGGGGATAGGCATTTTTTTATGGATAAGATTATTAGAAAAAATCAGCAAATTTTTGGAAATACTGGACCGACAGGTGTATTAGGTAAATTTGGTTCTTTTCGAGCAGGATCACCTGTATATTCAACTGACTTAGATATATTGCAAGAATTAGATGCCTTTATTAATGGTTGGCAATATGCAGGTCTAACAGGTAATGTTCCAGCTATTCAGGACATGAATACATTATGTCATATTATTTCCCGCCAAATTGCTTATATGTACCAAATGGGTATCGGTGAGCATAGTTATGACGGTAGCAGACCATGGGATGAATTTGATTTAATTTCAGATGCTCTTGGTGGTTTATATTCATCGATAGTAAATAATAATGCGACAGGACCTAATGATTCATTCAGTTGGTGGAAATTATTACATAGCAGAAAAATAACATTTGTCAATAATGTAAATTATACCGTCGATAAACAAGACCATATTATCTGTTATCCATCTTTTGGTGTAACAGGTGGTAATAAATATATTGATTTGCCTGATCCTGGTTTATATGCTGGTATCGGCAGAAAAATTACTTGTTTAGTTGGTTATAATGGTGTATTAGGAGCAACATCAAATTCTCCTATTTTTAGATATACTGGTAGTACAGGATATACAATTCCATTAACTGGGAGTTATATGTCTGTTAGATGTGATGAAAACTTTTGGCGAATTGATTTAAAATAGGTGATTTATGAAATATATAAGCCTTTTTGGTATTGATGGTACATCTGGAACAATAGGTCAATTTGGTTCATTGGCAAATGGTAGTTCAATTTACACTGATGATCCAGATGTCATCCAATCTTTGCCAGCATATACCAATGGATGGTCAGACGCTTTAATTGAAAATAAACCAACAATTCAAGATTTCAATGCTTTAATATATTTATTTACTAGGCAGATAGCGAAATTACAACAAATTGGTATTGGTGAATGGAATTCTACAACTGAATATTTTATTGGTTCAATTGTGTCAGATGGTTTTGGCGCCATATATATGAGCTTAATAGATAATAATTTAAATAAATCTATTACTGATTTAACAAAATGGTTCCATTATAAATCCCATAATATGCGGGAAATAGGTGCAACAACAGATTACACTGTTTTGAATTCTGATTATATTTTATTGTGGACATTGTCTCAAGTTGTATATGGTACAAATCATGTTATTTTACCAACACCATCATCTAATTTAGAAGGAAGAGAAATAATTGTTAAATTAGTAAATGGTACAACTGGAACCTCTAATAACAGATTATCTGTGATAGTATCAAATGGATCTATTATTAATAATCCAAGTGAAAAAGATGAAACCCCAACTTATATATCTAGTACTCATTCAACAGTTTATGTTCATAATAGTAAAACATATGTATGCGATGGAAATTCTTGGTATGCAAATAAAACTTTGACATGGCAGGCGCAATAATGAGAAATAAAATTGATTTTATAAATACTGATTGTGATGATTTGTCTTGCCACACAGGAGCAACATTCATTGTAGATTTGCTTATAAGTGATTTCTGTAGCGGTCTACCTGATGATCTATCAGGATATTCGGCAACCATGTTGATATTCGATGAAGATGAATCTGTAGTTATTGACACTATAACTGGTGTTATAGCTGAGCCGAGAAAAGGAATTGTTAATTTCACCATTCCAGCGGATGATACCGCTGATTATGTAGTAGGAATGTACAATCATCAAATTGATTTAACTATTGCTACAACTGTATATCGTCTTGGCCAAGGATATTTCGAGGTTGCTCAATGACAAAGATTATTATCGATTCAGAAAAAAAAATTGAAATTTTAAATAAGTCTGGAACGATGAAAAATAATAATGTTGATTTATCGTGTCCGCCTTATAAAAAAATTGAAGTTTTTTATAAAATGGGTCTGCAAGGTCCAATTGGATACACTGGACCGACAGGACCGACAGGATTAACAGGATTAACAGGATTGGATGGACCGACAGGACCGACAGGATTAACAGGAATCGATGGAATCGATGGACCGACAGGTCCGACTGGAGCCACTGGACCAACGGGTTCCATAGGCGCTACAGGTGAAACTGGAGTTACTGGTCCATCCGGTGGGCCAGTTGGTCCAACTGGCGCTACAGGAACGACCGGGGACCAGGGGAATACTGGCGCTACAGGTCCGACTGGAGCAAGCGGATTGAGTATCACCGGTGCCACAGGACCGACCGGGGACCAGGGGAATACTGGCGCTACAGGTCCGACTGGAGCAAGCGGATTGAGTATCACCGGCGCCACAGGACCGACCGGGGATCAGGGGAATACTGGCGCTACAGGTCCGACTGGAGCAAGCGGATTGAGTATCACCGGCGCCACAGGACCGACTGGGGATCAGGGGAATACTGGCGCCACAGGTCCTACAGGCGCAAGCGGATTGAGTATCACCGGTGCTACAGGACCAACTGGAGCAAGCGGATTGAGTATCACCGGCGCCACAGGACCGACCGGGGACCAGGGGAATACTGGCGCTACAGGTCCGACTGGAGCAAGCGGATTGAGTATCACCGGCGCCACAGGACCGACTGGGGATCAGGGGAATACTGGCGCCACAGGTCCTACAGGCGCAAGCGGATTGAGTATCACCGGCGCCACAGGTCCTACAGGCGCAAGCGGATTGAGTATCACCGGTGCTACAGGACCAACTGGAGCAAGCGGCTTAAGTATCACTGGCGCCACAGGTCCGACAGGACCAACCGGAACAACCGCTTATGGAATTATCGATTTTACGGCAGAACAAACATCTACAGTAAACCTAGACGCTGTTGATACATTTGCAGCAGGATCTTTTATAATAACAAATGCAAATATTTTAAATTCCGTTGATTGTTTCTTTAAAAGAAGTAGTGGTACAACTAGTAATTGGGATATAGTAGCGATGATTTACAGTTTTAACCCCGCTACTAATGAACCTCTAATCCAAGTTGGGACTACATCAGCGTCAATCAAAGGTCCGGTATCAGATACTATTTGGGTTACATCAACATTTACGTTTACACCCATCTCATTATCTGCAAATACAAGATATTATTTTATCGTCAGAGCTTCAAATAAACCAGCTAGCGGCGTTGTGCATTTAAGAATCAGAGATGATGCCGAAATACTCGAATGGAGTGCTTATAGTAGGGACGCAGGAGCGACTTGGTACACGCCTGAACATTCATATCATACAAGAATGTTGTTAAAATTTACTTACGGATTGAATGGTGTTACAGGTCCGACTGGTGCTACTGGTGCATCTGGATTGAGTATCACCGGTGCTACAGGTCCAACTGGCATAACCGGACCAATAGATACCAATCAATACCCAGGTAGTACAGGAGGTCAGCAAGGGCTTGCACTAGTAGCTTCTGGGACAACCGGAATAGCAACATGGGGAATACCGCAATCAGTTACCGATATGAATTTTTCAGGATTTATTTCCTGGGGGGGATCTGGAAATTATTATTCTTTTGTCCCATCGACAGGTGTTTTTACAATTTTAAGATCTGGTATTGGTCGAATTAAAGGTTCAAAAAAAACATGGGCTGGCGGTGAAAATACTACATTAACTCGTGGAAAATCATACATGATAGCCATGAGCGATACTAATACAATAGCTGCCATTGATTGGCGCAATATTTTTTCTGCTGACATTAAAACTTACATGGATAATATGGAATCAGCATTTAAGAATTATATATTTTTATTTGCAATTGCATATGATTCGATTGGTGATAGCTATCAGGTTGTCAAACAAGATCATCCATTCGATTACGGATCTGAAGTCGCCGCACATGATCATTTTAGATTAGGGCATGTGTTCATCGGATCTGGTGGTAAAATAAGTTTACTAAGCTCTGCAAATAGAACTATTCAAACTGAAGGGAATGCCGCTTTAGATGATCATGGTATTTTAACTGCTGTTGCAGATGCCACAGGTGCTGCGATGTCTTTAAATTGTCTTTATAATAATGCATCAGATACATTATCTCAGCTGAACAGAAAGGCTTTTATTGTAACTGGTGGTGCTGTACCCGTCGCTGGCGATGTTTATCGAGATTCAGGCAATACTTTTAGAGTTACAGTTTTATATTATGAAGCTGGCACTACTACAATGCATGCATATCAGTCTCTAGGAGTAGTTGATCCCACGAATACAACAACAGCATTAACTAGAGTTTCAGGTACAGGTACGACACCGCTTACATATTCAAGTTATACGGATGTAAGAACAGTACCATCAATTTATTTAAACTCTAAAATACCTACTCCATTGGCAGTCTCAGGTAATACGGCTCGATGGGGAATATTTACGATATATGCAACCCAAACAGATTTACAAGATCCAAATACAACAACGCCACTACCTAAATATTTTGTTGTGCCAAGTACGACCGCTTATGACGGTCCATCATCATCAGCGGCAATTGCATCTCTCGGTACTGGATCAATTCCAGATACTACTCAATTTTTATTGCCAGTTGAAATGGATGCATTAGAGCCTTGTCTTATGGGGTTTGTCCTTGTTGATGGTAACACTCGCATCATACCAAATGTAACATCATCAGGATTTATCAGTGGAGTTAGATCATATAAAAATACAGGTGCAGGGACAGGCGGTGGTGGTTCCAGTGCTGTATCAACTGCAATTAACGTAAGTCTTGACACAACTGGATTGACTGGATGGTTAGGTGCGACGGATGTAAACGTCCAAGTGGCATTGAATACAATTGGTACAAAATCTCTTGACCATAATACTCTTGGTGGTCGTTCGGGAATCTCTTGCCATCCGGCATCATCGATATCAGTTTCAGCGACCGGAAACCTTGGATCGACTGGATTACAAGCCGCACTAGAAGAAATTCAAGGTGATTTAAATAACACCTATATCTTGGGTGCCACAGGTAAAAATTGGATCATTAACGGTCTTTTTGAATCATGGCAAAGAGGTGTTATTGCGACAGGTAACAATTTTGGACCTGATAGATTTTATCAAAAAATATCTGGCACAACCGGAATATCTCAAATATCTAGATTAGGCACACCAAGGCCGGTGAACGAATCTCGATATAATTGCGCTATAAATATCGCAACACCAGATTCAACTGTTGCAGCGAACGATTATTTAAAAGTAGTCTATTCACTTGAGGGATATGATTTAAAATGGGTCGGAAACAAATATTTAACATTATCATTTTGGGTCTATTCATCAAAGACAGGAACATATTGTATTCAGTTTGCCAATGGCGGTAAAAACCGAACATATTGCATGGAATACACTATAAATTCAGCCAATACGTGGGAATTTAAGACTGTTACAATGTATATGGATGTCTCCACAGGAACATGGCAACTAGGTATTTTGCTCGGTGTAACCATCAAATGGATTTTGAGAGCGGGAACAACTTGGCAAGGAACAGCAAACCAGTGGAATACTACCGATATTTTATGTACATCAAATCAAGTTAATTTGATGGATACAACAGGAGCCTATTTTTATCTCAATAGTATTATGTTAAATGTTGGTCAAACCGCAGCGCCATACACATATTATGGATTGGGATATTCAGGGGAATTAGCTGCTTGTTTTCGTTATTATCAAGCTTTTTATGGTGCAACAGCTAATGCCTACGCTTTCATGAAAAGTAGATATGCTGGTGCAACAGGTGATATTGTGGCATTAACCATACCATATCGATGTAATATGAAAACGGCAACTCCTGGTGTTACTGGTGTTTGGACATTAGGTAATGTATCAGGATCGACAGGACCGAGTGTTTTATATAGTGATCTCGAAAAAGTTGTAATTGGAGTTACAGCATCAGCACCAGGAGACACCTATTTTTATTGTGCAACGGCAAACGCTGGTGTGACAATTGAAGGTGATTTTATCCCTTAATTACCAAATACCGCACACCAGTAATTACCCTTGATTTCCTCTGTTTTTAGGCGATATCCTGCTCCCATATATTTACTATTGGGATCGATGATATTGGCTCTTATTGAAGGGTTTTCCATCCAAGCTTCAATGATAGTTTTAACAGCATTGGGACCGCCTGGTCCTTTCATCAAAACTTCACCCATAGGAAAAATTTGAGGAGCAATTGTTTTACTTCTCTGTTCATATGTCATCCCATTCGATGATCCATGTCCCATAAAACTGTTTATAAACATATCATGAGCATGAGTATCGGCTGCTTTTTCAAGGAATTTATTGATTACGAGAGGTCTAACTTTATTGATTGATCTGCATATGTTGATTTCTTCGTACAATTGCTCTAGAATGGCATCACCATTTCTTATGTTGTCTTTAGTTTCTCTAATTTTTTCTTCATTTTGATTATTCGACAATAGAGATTCAAGAAGTCTTTTGACCTCTTGAATCTCATTAAAAATATCTTCGGTGGTTTTAAACATTAGATCTTCTTCAAAAATCTTATATCCCTTTTTATATATAACACTAGATGGCCATAAGCTTCTTTGTCGATATATAGATCCTCATCCCTGATAAAGCATCGAATAACGGTTGATGGATCATTTGCAAAGCCAAAATCCATACCATGATAAAATGCTTCTATCCCTTCTGAAGAGAAATGGTCATCAAGTTTAATCTTAAGAGATTCTATTTCATCTCTTAATGCCTGTTTATCTTCTTCAGCCAATGATATTCGTGGTCGTCCACCACCCATATGTCCGCCACCCATATGTCCGCCACCATGACCGTAACCAGGGCCATATCCACCACCATGCCCGTAACCAGGGCCATATCCACCACCATGCCCGTAACCAGGGCCGTAACCGCCACCATAAGGGGGATAATATGGACCTGGCATTGGAACAGGAATTGGAACAGGAATAGGAAACATCGGGTAATTATTTTGATTGTCCATTTTAATACTCCATTTTTGTTTTAAAAGTAAAAGCCCTATTGTACCATTAAAAAAATGGATCGGTATTAAGAATTTTTGGTTGGGTATATATTTTATTCGACAATAGAGATTCAAGAAGTCTTTTGACCTCTTGAATCTCATTAAAAATATCTTCGGTGGTTTTAAACATTAAATCTTCTTCAAAAGGTCATCAAGTTTAATCTTAAGAGATTCTATTTCATCTCTTAATGCCTGTTTATCTTCTTCAGCCAATGATATTCGTGGTCGTCCACCACCCATATGACCGCCAGGTCCACCAGGTCCACCATGTCCGCCACCCATATGACCGCCACCCATATGTCCGCCACCCATATGTCCGCCACCATGCCCGTAACCAGGGCCGTAACCACCACCATGACCGTAACCAGGGCCATAACCACCACCATGACCGTAACCAGGGCCATAACCACCACCGTAAGGGGGATAATATGGTCCAGGCATTGGAACAGGAATAGGAACAGGAATTGGAAACATCGGGTAATTATTTTGATTGTCCATTTTAATACTCCATTTTTGTTTTAAAAGTAAAAGCCCTATTGTACCATTAAAAAAATGGATCGGTATTAAGAATTTTTGGTTGGGTATATATTTTA
>Ga0315285_10007385_pt1 | contig 11283 bp, 16 predicted proteins | sample YL17G09_36_MG_FD_203698 | JGI IMG/M metagenome (GOLD analysis project Ga0315285, IMG submission 203698) | Sediment microbial communities from Yellowstone Lake, YNP, Wyoming, USA - YL17G09_36 | ecosystem: Environmental > Aquatic > Freshwater > Lake > Sediment | place: USA: Wyoming | collected... | reverse complement strand
TTCCTGTAACTTTTTAGCAAACTCTACTTTTTCTAAAATGTCTTTGCCACTGTTGATTTTGGCAGTGATATCCTTAATCACGGGCTCTTGCTTTTGAAATGTTGGACAATTTATTCTGGCTTCTTTTTTACGCATATGATTCCTGCATTACATTAAATTCCCTAAGGGGCCTAAATCTAAATTCAACTCTTGATCTTCGATGCCAAAAATTGCCTGAATCTCTTGTATCTTTTTTTTCACGGCCTTCAGGCTCAAGCCCAATTTTTGAATTTCGGCAGAAGAAAGACTTCCCTTCTTTACCCTTCTGTATGCCTCTTTCTCCATAAGTTTTCTTATAAGTTCAACTAAAGTCAAAACTAACTTAGCTAAACCTTGCTCTGTCTTTTTGGGATTACCCAAGTCAATAAGTTTAGGAATATTTTCTTCAGCTCTTTTTATCTCCCTTTGTAATTTCTGTATATATTCTATATCTTCAGGGGTGAATTCTTTATCTGGATTACTGAAATTCTTACCGGATACTTTTTCTGCCTTAGAAATAGAGGTAAGAATTAGCCGTAAGCCTAAAAAGACAAGGTCTACATCCGCTACCCTTATTACTAAATCTCCATTGATAACCACTCCTTTTTCTATAACTTTATCCAGAGCAGCTACTAACGTTACGTTCTCATTTCGATTAACGGTAGTAGTTAATAAGTCAGCCATTGCTTCAAAGGGAAGTGAAATTAAAAGCAGGCCAAGGCCCGCTGGATTCAAGGAAGACTCCTTTTGCGCACATTTGTTGTTTCAGGGATTCAATTTCCTTGTTGAATTCCTGGACCTTTTCTTCACAAACCAGATATGCTGAATTTAGAACCATGGGTTCACTTTTGCCTGTTAATTCCTTTGTCAGAACACGATTTTTCGCTGAATCTGCGGAGTGCTTTGCCAATGTTTCAAATAAGTCATTTAGAACATGACTTAGTTCCTTATCCACTTGCTCACTGATAATTTCTTTTAGTTCCTCCTCCATGAAAAAGGCCATGCCCTCCGGCAAAGAGGCTAATTCTTTCTTTTTTTCTCTTATAGCGTCATTTTTTTCGCCTGTCGTTTGCTCGAACTTACTTCTGTCTGCCAAATATACTTTTACGCTCCACTCCCGCTTGCCACGGACCTTTTCCAAAATCTCTTTGAACTTTGAATAATCTCTCGCCAAGACATTTTCTAACCCGGCCTTGTCCTTGAAAATGATGCCGAGTCTCATAGGTACCACGCTCAGGACTTTGCCGTTCTTTATCATCGCTTCTTCTATGACCTTTTCATGGTTGATGCTCTTTTGTGTAATCCAGTTGAGGTCCTCGTGAGCCTTTCTCTGAATCTGTTCGGAACCGAATTCATCCAAGGAAACCGTGCTGACTACCGCTTCCAGCTGGCGATAGGGAATGATAAAAGTCTCTCCCTTTTCATCAATGCCCTTTGCGGAAATAGCGGCAGGCCCTTCAGTTTTTTCCCTAAGACAATAAAGACATAATCCGTCCATTCTTGTTTCTCGTTTATTCTATGGCTCTATAGCAAATCATTCGGACATTACAGGGTGTTCCTGTTGACGCTCATAAGATTCAACGTCCAGGTTATCGCTTAGTCTTACCGTGTAGATATTTCTATCCTGCACTCTGGTGGGAAGTCCAAGCGACTTTAAAAAAGAGCTCTCCTCATACACCTCAGCTTGCGTATCCCAGCCACCGTCGACCTTCGTTATCCTAATTACCGTTACCTCGTCCACGTTGAGGGCCTCTTTGAGAAATCCCACGACAGTTTCCCGGGCTTGTCGTATATCGGTCATCTTTACAGCTCCTTTTCCTTGGCTTTTATGACAGCGTCTAACCTTGCCAAGAGTTCCTGCTCTTTCCGGTCGTATTCCTGCTCGCCAATCTGGTCCAATTCAAATTGCAATTGCAGCGCCATAAGCTCCTCTTTTATACGTCCTTCATCGGACAATTCATGTTCGGCCATCTCGCTAAGCTTCTCACCCAGCCAGACTACGCCTTTCAGCGGCGCGAGCAATATACTATCCAGTAGAAACATAGCTAATAGTTTGCCGTGTCAATCACCAGATTAACAAAGTTAAACGGTGGCACTGTCCCCACATAGTTAAATCTTATTTTCTCGCCAAATTTGTCCGCCAGCTTGTGAACCTGCTGGTCAAACTCCGGCTCCTTTTCCTTTTCTACCAAAAAGGCGGCATTGATAATCATGAGCTCACCGTAAGTGTCGTTAGTCCTGACTTCCACCGCTAATGGGCAAAGACAACTTAAAATATAGTCCCTGATAATCCCTTTCTCTTTTTGCAGAGCTTCCTCAACCATCCTGCCAATCTCCATACGCTGATAATGCGTCCTTTCAGGCTGAAGTGCTGCGAGCTTTTCTTTGAGCAGCCTTATATGTTCATACTTCTGGAGAATGTCTCTATATATAGCGTCTTCTTTGAATATTGCTTTAAGCCCAAGCTCCTTTTTGCCTCTCATCTTGTCTAACAGGTCTCTGAATCTATCATACTCTTTTTGCAATATCCTCCTGACCTTTTCTTCGTCTTCGGCAACCGTAGCAAATCTCACCGGCAAAACCGGGTACTCTGCCATTATTTTCTCGATCGCTCTTTCATGGGCAAGGGAGTTTTCCCTTGAAAGAGTGTATTTTCTAATTGGCGCATTACTGACCACAGCGGCTATATAATTGAAACAAACCGTGTGCAATTCATCACCTCGCCCGCCAATGCCCAACGGACCGAATGTTCGGGGTTGATTTGGCTCGATTATGCAGTAAATATATTTACCTTCCCTGAGGTCCGCCCCCATTTATTTCTCCCACTCGGCTGGGTAAATAACAATATTCACAAAATTAAATACGGGCAGTGGTCCCGCATACATAAACTTGATTCTGTCCTGATATTCATCACTTAGGTCATCCATAATATTGTCGAATTCCTTTTCTCTTCCCCTGTCCACCAGGAAGGCAGCGTTCATGAACATCTCGTCTCCGATGGCTCTGTTGAGCTTATATCCCAAAGATGTCCTTCTGAGCCTGTCTGCAATTTCCTCTGCCTGTCTTTCCTTTTTTTTATCCAGCTCTTTTTTAACCAGTTGTCCAAGCCGAGTTCTTGCCTGGATATTGTGAGTACCGTTTTCTATCAAGTATTGCCTTAGATTCCTTATCGCTTTGTTTTCTTCCACGATACCGTCAAAAATCGTGTCCATGTCTTTCCACATTGCCTTAACACCTAATTCCACTTTGTGGTCCATGTCCCTCAAGGCGTTTTTGAACTCTCTCCGCCTTCTATCCACCAGACTCCTAATTTCATCAGCATTGGACGCAATAGTGCCAAATCGAACAGGAAGGACACTATCAAACTCCCTCATTACCTCCTCGATCACCTTCTCATGGCCCACCATATTTTCTCGCGTTCCAGCAACTTCAGTCAGAGGATAGCTACTTACCACCATACTCAGATCGTCATAGCCTATAGTCAGGACTTCGTCGCCCCTACCACCAATGCCCAGAGGACCAAAGTTCCGGTCTTGCCTGGTGCCAATAATGCAGTAAATATACTTCCCTTCTTTTTCCATATCAGTCCATCGTCGTAACCAACATCGCGTCTTTTTCGAACAATTCCTCACCGAAGCGGCAACCGTTTGTCTGTCCTGTTGGGTTAGAAGCCCGGTAATAATCAAGAAGAATCTTGTAAGCCTTAGTCATATCATCAAACTTCTTTTCTATGCCTGCTACCTGAGGATTTTTATCCGGGTGACAGGCCAAGGCTACTCTGCGATGAGCTTTTTTAATGTCATTCGCGGTAATGAAATCATCCGTAAGACCTAATTTTTTCCGTGCCCAGTCAACTTCTTCGAATCGCGTTTTCTTTACCTCCAGTGTAAAGAAACTATATGGCGGAAGTGGACCGACACATCTAAAATTTAGCCTGTTCTTGAATTTTCTATTGAGCTCATCGACTTTCTGCTCGAAGTCCCTTTGCCTGGTCTGCTCGATAAGAAAGGCCGTGTTTAGGACCATCTTATCATCCATAAGGTCGTGAGCCTTAAAACTCTGAGCAAGCTCGCCTAAGGTCGACTGTATCTGATCAGCATACTTTGCTCTCTTTTTGTCTAAATGTTCCTTAACTAAAACACCAACCTTCATCTGATCGTCTACTGTAACACCCTCTTGCTTCTTTAAGAGCGATTGTTTGAGCTGCTTTACGTCCACTTCCTCGGAAATCTCACTGAGCACCGAATCAAGATCATTCCACGTCGCCGCAACATCAATCTCTATAGCATTCTTTGCCCTTTCAAACACGTCTTTAATCGCTCTGTAGCCTTTGGCCAAAATCTCCATGATTTCTTGATTGCTACCTGCAAACGTTCCAAACCTCATAGGGATAATGGTATGCTCGGCCATAATCTTTTCGATTACCTGCTGATGCCTGAGCAGATGCCTCACCAAAACGTCTTTGGGCATACGACTATAGTCGATCGCCTCTGCATTGCTGACCACTGCCGATATATCCTGGAAGGAAATGCTATAGACTTTAAACCCCGCGTTAGAACACGGAGCGAAATGTTTAGCCCCGCAATTTATCGGGGGGTCTGTCTCGGTTGTTTGCAGACTCTTAGCTAGGCAAATGCTGTCGGGAGGCACAATTTGATCCAGAGCGAAGAATTGTTCTTGACCGGAATTTATTACGCCATAAACATATTTGCCCATCTCACTCATAAGAAATCCTTTTACCTGATACTTTGGGCTTGCATAAGCGCAACAGCCCGTTCAAAGTGTTGCCGCGAAATCTTGAGCTCCGGCGCGGTGCTTTTGGTTTTTTCCAAACGCTTGTATTCAATATATTCTCTTATCGCAAACATTGAGGCCTTTCGAGATATGAATTCGATATCCGAGCCTGCCATGCCATTGGTCTTGTTGGCCAAATCCTTCAAATCAACATCCTGGGCAAGAGGTTTGTCCTTAGTGTGTATCCTGAATATCTCTTCTCTGGTACTTTCATCCGGCAGCGGCAGCTCGAACAGCAGGTCAAACCTGCCGCTTCGCAGTATTGCAGGATCCACCAAATCTAATCTATTTGTAGCAGCTAACACGACAACTCCTTTAAGCTCCTCAATTCCGTCCATCTCGGTCAGGAATTGACTTATCACTCGCTCAGTTACGTGAGCATCTGTAGAGCTTGAGCCCCTTCGGGGTATAAGACTGTCCACTTCGTCAAGAAACAGTATTGTTGGCGCAGCCTGCTTTGCCTTTCTAAATATCTCTCTAACCCCACGTTCGGATTCTCCCACGTAACGGTTGATAAGCTGAGGCCCTTTGATCGAGATAAAGTTGACGCCGCTTTCGTTAGCCACTGCCTTAGCCAAGAGGGTTTTTCCAGTCCCAGGCTTGCCGTAAAGTAAGATCCCCTTAGCAGGATGGGTATTGCACGCTCTAAAAACATCGGGATATTTGAGCGGCCATTCTATCGCTTCTTTGAGTTCCTGCTTGATATGGTCCAGGCCCCCCACATCGCTCCACCTTACATCGGGCACTTCGACAAATACCTCTCGAATTGCAGAAGGCTCGACCTCCTTCATAGCCTCTAAGAAATTATCCATTGTTACTTCTAATCTGAGCAAAGTTTCGTAAGGAACATCCGACATCTCAAAATCAATCTTGGGCAAAATTTTTCTCAGAGCCGACATGGCTGATTCTCTGGCCAATGCTTCTAAATCAGCTCCCACGAATCCATGTGTAATCTCCGCGAGTTTTTCCAAACTGACATCCTGTGCCAAAGGCATGCCCCTTGTATGAATCTCCAGTATCTCCAACCGCCCGTTTTTATCCGGTATAGGAATAGAGATTTCTCTGTCAAATCGGCCTGGCCTTCTTAGCGCGGAGTCTATAGTGTTGGGAATGTTTGTCGCCCCTATTACGATAACTTGTCCTCGGGACTCCAACCCATCCATCAATGCCAAAAGTTGAGATACAACGCGTCTTTCAACCTGTTTTTCACTACCCATATCCTCTCGCTTAGGTGCAATGGCATCTATCTCATCAATAAAGATTATGGCTGGGGCGTGACTGTGAGCATCCTCAAATACGCTTCTTAAGCGAGCTTCGGACTCGCCGTAAAATTTACCCATAATCTCAGGGCCGCTTATGCTGGTAAAATAAGCATCAGTTTCATTAGCTACCGCTCGGGCGATCAGAGTTTTTCCTGTTCCAGGAGGCCCGTACAAGAATACACCTTTAGGCGGCTCGATGCCCAGCCTCTGGAAAACCTCAGGGTATTTCAGAGGCAATTCAATCATCTCTCTGATTCTCTGTATTTGGGTGCTGAGTCCGCCGATGTCCTCGTAAGATATTTTAGCTTTTTCTACCCCGCCTCCCTTGGCTTCTACCTTGATTGCGGTAGCTGGGCTAACTAATACTACTCCTTCAGGCGCCGTATCCTCGACCATGAAGTCGCAGGTCCTGGTGCCGAATAATCTCGCCCTGACTTTATCACCAGCGGTCAAGGGCAATCCTTCAATCAGAGAACCGATGTACTTTGCATCTTTATCTTTTTGAAGCGCGCCTGCTACGGTTAAGGGAGAGAGTGTGATTTTCTGAGCTGGTTTGTGCTCTACTTTGCGAACGGTCACCTTCTCATCAATGCCTATTTTGGAATTCTCTCTTATAATGCCGTCTATCTGAATGATGTTTTGGCCCCTATCCTGGACGTAACAAGGCATGACCTTGGCGGCTGTTTTCCTTTTGCCTTCTACTTCTACTATTTCGCCCACTTCAAGACCTAAATTGTTCATGTGTTCCGGGTCTATTCGGGCGATAGCTCTGCCCACATCTTTCGGCAGGGCTTCCATCACCCTCAGGATTACTCGGTCATCAGCTATTATCTTACTCATGGCTCACTAAACAGCTCCTGGCTGAAGGCTCTTAATGCCTCTATTCCTTTGATTTCTCCGGCTTGCGAAGGCATAACCGTTACTGTTAAATCGCTAAACTTGCTTCGTATCTCTTTTATATACCGCTGATGTTCTTCCTTTTTCTTGCTGCAAAAATCGCAACCGCTTGATTGCAGGACGTTGTTTATGACCAATTGCTTCACTTTTATCCCATATTTGCTCAAACCACCTATCAACCTCTCTGTTTCCAGAATGACCATAGCCTCTGGGACTGTCACCGCTACAAACTCGGCTCTACCTTGGTTGCGAAGCAGGTCTTCTATCCTCTTAACTGCTTTCTTGGTGGTCAGGAGAAAATCGTCGCCTTGGTCCGGAGTATATCTGCCGGCAAATGTCTCAACCACGTACCTGTACTTCCATCTAATTTTTGCCAGCACCTTAATCCAGTCGTCCAAAAGCTGGGGCGAAGCCAGGAGTCTCAAGGCATGGCCGGTAGGTGCTGTATCTACCACGTATTTATCGAATGTCGCCTGGTCTATCAGGTCTACTATCGTCTTGAAGCCCATTACTTCATCCATACCCGGAATAGGTAACGCAAGAACAGAGTTGATATCATCTGCGTCCAAGCTGGTGCCTGTGTCTAGAATTTTTTTTATTTGTTCGTCATGTTCGCTCTTAAATCTCGCCAGAGCTTTTTCTGCGTTGATTTCAAGAGCGCTCAAGTTCGCTACTCCTTTTACTTCTGTAACCTGGCCGCCGATCTTCTGGCCCAAACTGTCACTAAGTGAATGGGCTGGGTCGGCTGAAACAAGCACGGTCTTGAAACCCCTGTTTAACGCAGGGGTAGCCAGATAAAGGGCTGTGCCGCAAGCACAGGTTGTTTTTCCTACGCCGCCTTTTCCGCCAAATAGAATTAATCTTAGCGAAGGCTCTTTCAGCCCTTTCAAGGCCATTCACTTTTCCACCTTGATTTCCAGGATGCCGTTGTTATAAGAAGAAGTCATCGTTTCGGCTTTTACCTTTGCCGGCAGCAAGATCTCCTTATGATATTTCCTGTCCCCTGTCTGTGCAGATATGTCCAGGATATCCTCTTTGATTTCCATTTTTATGTCTTGCTGCCTTACACCCGGCATTTCTGCATAGATTCGAATTTCTTTTTCTTCGTCAAAAACATCTATTAGCGGCTCTCTCTCTTCTTCAACCGTAGGTCCTTTGGGGGTCTTTTTAACGTTTCCAAAAGATTCAACTATTGGTTTGCCTCCAACCGCTGTCTTTATGGAAACCCCAAATACCCCCTTCATTCCTTTCTTGAGGTTGCTTAAGTCTATCTCGCCTTCTTTATTGATTTCACCGCCTGCTTCTTTTAACTTGGCAGCCAGGTCAATCAAGTTTCCGATGCCATTCAATAGTCCCCCAAGCCCGAGGCTCAACTTTCCTATACCAAAGTCGATATCCGAACCTTCATTTTCTTTATCTTTTTCCTTTTTCCCTTTGGCCATTGACGAATCTCCTTTTCTTGTTATCTTATCTTTGCTTCTACTCGCTCTAATCTGCTCTTCAAGATTTTATTTTCTTTTTCTAACCTTGCCTCTTTTGCACCTGAAGAAACATAAGAATCTTTTGCTTCTGAAGAAAGATAAGAATCCTGCTGCCACCAGTTTATCCCCATCTCCATTGCCTTATCAACAGAGGCAATCAAGAGCCTTATTTTGATAGTGAGAAGGTCGATATCGGCAATTTGAATTTTAATATCACCGGCAATAACAATACCCTTATCTAAAACCCGCTCCAAGATATCAGCGAGATTAGTCGCTTCGATAGCATGCATCATTTTTTGTTCGGCCATTTTTACTGCCTGTTATTTTTATCCCAAACCTTTTTAGAATGTCGCTTTCACTATCGGCGTGGGTTTAACCCACAGAAAGGCGCTGGTTTACCTTTGTGCTATGACCTCCTCTTTTCGTGCATAAGAAGTCACTTCCAGGGTATTGCTCAAATTAATCTCATAGGTATTTCTATCTTGAACTCTGCTGGGTAGGCCTAAAGATTTAATAAATGCACTCTCCTCATAAATCTCTGCTTCACCTATCCAGCCATCCTCGGATTTTGTTATTTTTATTACTTTGGCGTTTCTACCAAGAGTCTTTTCAAAAAAGTCTCTAATTACCTTGCTTACCTTTTCTATTTCCATAATACTGCTCCTGACTATTTATTTTGTGAGCACACCTTTGCCTTGACACTTTAAACAAGGCAGCTTATTACCTGGCTCAGCGCCGGTTCCCTTGCAATGACTACATACTTCAATAGGCTTGGTAATACTCACTACTCCCTTTCCTCTGCAGACGGTGCAGGTAATATTCGTTCTGGGTGGATACTCGCCTCTGCCTTTGCAATAAGCACATACTACGGCTGGTCCGGTTAAAGAAACCATACCAGCGCCCCTACATACAGGGCATTTTATTCCTTTGCTTCTGGGTAATATCCCTGTGCCGGAACATAAGGAGCATTCAAAAGTATCGCCTTCCAAAATCTCGCCTATTTTTCGGCCCAACCTCGTTCTGCCACCCTTAAAGTCCATTGTCTTCCATTCCATAATGAGAATCCCTTTTCTCTAATAATTTAAAGCCATCTTCTTCCACTCTTTCTCTGCGCCACCTTTTTGCGCATAAGAGCACCCTGAAGTGCTTATGTTTGTGCGGGCTTCAGCAGCAGTTTCCACTTCCTGCAGCTTGCTTACCTCCCGATCTATTTCTTCCAGGCGCTTTTTAATGAGAGTGGCCCTCATGCCCAGTCTCTCGTTCTCCTTCAGAAGCCTTTCTTTCTCTTTGCCCAGCATATACAAATCTAAATAGGCTGAACTCTGAACACTTGGCATGGAACGCTTCTTGGTGCTAAACATACTCCTTAAGGCATGGAGGCCTGGCAGATTATTAACATCTCTCATTGTTATGTCCTCTATATCAGAAATCTTTTTGGCCTATCTTGTGTTACCTCTGGCCGAAACTAAAACGTTCTTCTTTTTGCTCGCTCCCGTAATCTTTAATTCAACCAATTGGCCTTCCTTAAGTTCTGCTGCTCGCTGGATATTGCCGGGAAGCCTAATCTTCCCATCTTTATCCACTCTGGAAAATGCTCGCATAAGAGTCATTTCATTATCCCCTACTATTGATTTTTTCATTAGCCGGATACGCCAACTAAACTTTCGCTTTCTTCTTTCTGTGTTCCATCTTCTTCTACATTCTTACTTTCATCAGTCTCAATGACAGCGGTACCTCTCTCGGCTTTCTCTGGAACATCAACGGTTTTTCCCATGCCAAGCTCTTTGGCAACAAGCTCTCTTACTATTTCTTTAACTCTCTCTTGATTTGTCTTTGAGCCAACCCGGCTTGTTTCAGAAGCCAGAATATCCTGACACATCTGCATAAACGTGCTGCTTGATTTGGAAGGAGTTAATTTTTGAGCCTTAAGCGTCTTTGCGATCATAATGCAGGCGCGCACGGTGGGTGCAAACTCACACTTCCCGGATTCCCTCAAGCCTCCTACGATGTTCACTATTATTTGAGAGTCTTGCTTGGATAGTTTAGATTTAGCCTGGGTTACAGCCACTTCAGTATCATAATCAAAGTGGTCCAAATCCAGGGTTATCATCCTGTCCCTTAAGGCATCCTGGCTCCTGTGAACGCCGGCATATTCCTCCGGGTTAGATGTAAAAATTGCGGTAAAATCAGGGTCAACCCTTAAATATGGCTCCTCACCACCCCTTCCCACCGGCAAATCCATCATCTTCTCCTGTAAGATAGAAAGCAGAATATTATTTGCCTCCGGCCGGGACCGCGTGAACTCATCGTATATCAAGGTGAACCCATATTTACAGGCAACGGTTAAGCGGTTATCGACCCAGTGCTTCACCATGTCCTCTTCCACCTTCAAAACTCGGGATACGAAGCGGTCAATAACCTTTCTAAACCTGTAGCCCTGTTGACCACCTACAAGGTCAGAGGTGCTGAACTCCTCATCTCCGTGAATCATTACCACCGGCCTTTCAATCTTACTTGCCAGGTGCATCGCCAGTGTCGTCTTACCGGTCCCAGAAGGCCCTCTGAAATGGACGGGAAAGCCGGCCTTAATATAGGAAAGAGCCCTGCTTGTAATATCCTTTACATACCTTGTTTCCACAAAATCCGGCAGAGGAGCTGGTTCCAATACGGTTGTCATCTCATCGATCATTTTGATAGACCTCCTGTCTTTTAAAGTTTTTGTTTTCTTTTCTTTATGGCAACGATCCCCACCATCTGAATCTTTGGCCTAATTTTTTCCAGATTCTGCCTGCTTTTTCTAAATCTGCCCTTATTCGTTTTTCTCTCTTTCG
>Ga0315285_10007383_pt1 | contig 11285 bp, 8 predicted proteins | sample YL17G09_36_MG_FD_203698 | JGI IMG/M metagenome (GOLD analysis project Ga0315285, IMG submission 203698) | Sediment microbial communities from Yellowstone Lake, YNP, Wyoming, USA - YL17G09_36 | ecosystem: Environmental > Aquatic > Freshwater > Lake > Sediment | place: USA: Wyoming | collected... | reverse complement strand
TTGGTGGATGGGTCTGCCGACAATGGTGTATGGTGCCCGTTGTGAAGCCTGGTTCCCGCAACAGTCGATACAGCGACGGCTCCAGTCAACAGGATGCAGCACAGAGTTGTCCGACGGGAACGGAGCTGCAAACGAAGCGATTTTTGGTTCATAGCGTGAACGGCGTGCATGAGTTTGCAAGCAGACACTTTGCTCGAAATTGTCGGGAATGTCATTGATAATGCACGAAAGTCTTTTGCTCTCTGGTTCCCTTTTTATTATTGCACGATGTGCTTTTGCGCCACGAAAGTTATACTGACCTTGCGTTTTACAGCGTGTTTTGAGCGGTGCGAATCAAGAGGATAGAACGCAATGTATTTAAAATCACCGTTGACTCGTACGCCCACCCTACGTTGGACGCAGAGTTCTAGACACGCCCTTCTGTCATTGTTTGACACATGCAACTCTTTTTGATGTACACACGCAACGTCCGTTGAAGACACACGCCTCGTGCATGTCGCAGTCGACGGCGCAAAAGGTTGAGGCGGCAATGCGGCTCCGATCTGACGCGCTCCCGCCATGGCACGCCGTCGGCCTTTCTAGCTGCAACTCGTGGTACTCTAGTGATTGTTTGAGAAGGGAGCACATACTAGCGTCCGCCTGCGTCGATGCTGCGCATTCGCGCTGAGTTTTGGCGGCCAGCTTCTCAATCCAGTGTTTGCGCAGCGCATCGCGATAGCGCGAAAGACCCACCCCCACGTCAGTCATTTGGGCTTTGAAATCCAGCACCGATGCTGCCTTTGATGGGTCGGCCTCGTAATGACCCGGAAACCGGTCGTCCTGCGGCACAAACTCGACCGTCGACACACATCCTGTAGTTGCTTGCACGAGCTGGACGAGATCGCCCACTTTGGTCGCATTGCCAGACACAACGTTGAGCGAATCGTACAACGGAGTCTCTTGTGCCGACGCGGTTTGGCTGCGCCCCTCCCTGTGCAGCCTGTCCGCGGCCAGCACAAATGCCGACACAACGTCGGACACGTGCGAAAAATCCATGGTCTGATTGCCTCCCGTCACCAGCATGGGCTGGTTGAGCATGCCTTTGGTCAGCAAAGACGGAATGAGTCGCTCAACATGGTCGTTGAGTCCGCCGTACACATTGGACAGACGCAGCACGATGGTGGGCTTGCGGAAGCCGGCTTCGAGGATAGATTCGGCGCTGCTTTTTGTGCGGCCGTACACGTTGAGAGGCGCCCGAGGTGTGCTCTCGTTCACAGGGAACGTGGGCGACGCGCCGTACACTTCCCGCGACGACGCAAAGATGAACCATTTGACGCTGGACAGAGCGTTGGCGACGTTCATTACGGCGCGCGTGCCCATGACGTTGACGTGGTTGCAGTACTGTTCGTCGTCAAGACACCACTGAACCCTGGAGACGGCGGCCAGGTGGATGACTCCTTGGACGCGCTCATGCTTTGCAATCGCGGCGACGCTCCGCTCGTCCGTCACGTCCTGCCTGTAAAAGGAGACGGACCTGTGCTGGCGCACTGCGTCGGGTGGAGGTCGGACATCGACCACGACAGCAGACGCTCGGTAAGTGGTCAACTGAAGGACGAGCTCGCTGCCTATGTTGCCGCTGCCGCCCGTCACCATTACTTTGAAGCGGCCATGTGGCGCGCTTTTGTGCGTCGACGCGGCATGTCCAGGCAGCCACACGAGCGCTAGACACATGCATGTTAGCACAATCATTGCATATGTTGAGACGCTATTCGATGAAGCTGATTTATAGTTGGTAGCCTTTGTTGTGCTTATTTTATGCATCTTTTTTTTTTAAGTGCGGGTCTGCTACACAAAGCACCCCGCCTGACATCACCGTTCCATAACAAACGAAATGCACACACAAAAACATGCACGCCAAACGCAGTCGCAATCATTTGGCGTGCCGTTGCACAGCGTAGTACATGGACGAACCAAACGTAAGCACGCCTCCAGCCACAAACTGGGGAGACATACCGCCCCCCTCCACCCAGGTGGACGCCGAGATGAGTACCCAGTCTTTGGTGACGCCTGCCATCGACAGCGTCAATACTTTGAACATTTTGAGAACGTGCAGCTGCATAAAGTTGAACAGAACTGCGACACCGACGTTCGCAAACAGAGCGCAAAAGAATGGGGCACCCCGGTTCGGCAAGTCTTTGGCGAGTGGGCCCGACTCAAAGAAGGCGCACGAGAGCGCTGTCAACGCGAAGCACGGCAGCGAAAGGCACTGCAACGACTCGGTGGCGGTCATGTCGGGCTCCACCTTGCGCAAGAAAACGTTGAGCAGCACTCCCCTCAGTGTCTCGCACAGAACACCAGCCAGCTGCAACGCCAAACCGAACGTCGTGTGGGCGACGGAACCAGTCACGCAGAGCGCGGCGCCAACGGCGATTGCGCACACGTTGAAGAGCAGCTTCAGCTTGGGGGCCTCCAGACCAAACGCCACCGAGAACGCGTACACAAACAAGGGCGCAAACGCGACCAACAGCTGGGCGCTTGCAATGGAGATGTGGATTAGGGCGACGTTGCGCAGGCACAGGCTGACGGAGTACAGACAGGCCACCGGCAAGAAGAACGTCCAGCTGCGCTGCAGGCGATGCAGCGACTGTTTGATGGACGATTTTGCGGCATGTGCGGTGGCAGCGCACGTGGCGATGTACGATCCGAGCATGTGCAGACTGGCCATAAACATGGGAAACCTGAACCCGACATAGCCCAGCAAGCCTTTGTTGAGGCACGCCAGCGACACGCTGAGCCCAAGCCAGGTGAGCAGCGTCAACGTGTTCCGAGGCGAAGTGACGGGAGCGGTGCCAGCGTCACCGTGTTTTGCGCTGATGTCAAGTGGTGGCGTGATGGTGGCTCCATTTTTGGTGCGCGTCAAAAGTACGTCGTGAGAGCTCATTCGGGGCCTAAACGTCTTCGTTCAAAGCTGCACGCACGCGTGCTTGATTTTTATTGATTGGAAAAACACGGGTTTGAGGGTGCGCGGAGCAACCGCGCATTTTTAATGACCTCACCTGGTGGCAATAATTCTTTTTCGCAAAGTCCCATCCTCATTTAACTTTCTTTTTTACACAGTCCGCGCTCTCGACAGCACCAGGCAGAACTGCATAACGAGTCACATGAATGCGTCTCCGAGAAAAAGAGGAGTCGTCCTTCCCGACTCCCAAGTTCTGAAGCCTCGCAACGTCGCGGAAGACAATCGTCCGGCCGCGGACACCATAACGTGGTGTCCAGTCAAACCGTTTGATGCGACCCGGTTTTCGAAGTACCTGGCCGCCTCGCTCGCTAAAAGACAGTTGACCAACGGGGGGCCTCTGCAGTCGACCCTGGAAAAGCGGCTCCAACACCTGACCGGCTCCCGCAGGCCCGTCCTGCCCGCCGCCAGCGGCACAGCTGCTCTGCATGCTCTGGCGTCGGCGTGGTCCATTCAGCGAGGTCGCCGGCTGCGGTGGGCGACCCAGTCATTTACGTTCCCTCCTGCTGTTCAAGGGCCGTTGGCCAACTCGGTCGTCGTCGACCTCGACCCCGTCCACTGGGGACCCTGTCTTTCTGGCCTTGCCGCCGCTGCCCCCGACATCGATGGGGTCATCGTTACCAACGTGTTTGGCCTGTCCGCCAGCGTGACCGTGTACGTGGACTGGTGCAGGGCGCACGGCAAGCTGCTCATTTTCGACAACGCGGCGACCCCTTTGGGCAACATCGGCGGCACATGCATCCACGACTTTGGGGATGGAGCGGCGATCAGCCTGCATGAGACGAAGCCGCTGGGGCGTGGGGAGGGAGGCGCCGTGTTCTACCCGCCCGAGTTAAAACGGAAGCTGTCCATGGCCATGAACTTTGGGTTTGACGTCGCCTCCAACACGAGGGTGGGGTCGTCGCTGGCGAGCAACTACAGAATGTCGGACGTGGCGGCGGCAGCGATACTGGACCGTCTGGACTACCTGCAGGAGAACGACCTTTTTCGGGAGCATGCGGCCTTGGTCAACCATGCGCTCGCCCAGCTCAAAGAAAGAGGGCTCACCATCGGTGCCAACATGCACACGCCCACGTTTTGGCCGTGCCTGTTTGTGAAGCTTCCGTCCGACTTCTCGGCCGACGCGGTGTGCGCGCAGATGACCGGCCTGTGCCGCGCGGTCGACGCCAAACACTACTACAGGCCCCTCGGCGACAAAGATGCGATGCCGACCGCGTGGAAAGTGTTCGAGTCGCACGTCTGCCTGCCTCTACATTTCGACATGACCGACGTCGACGTCGACTACATGGTGGCGGCTCTATGCAAAATCATTTCAAAAAACACGCTCGGTAGCTCCAAGTGATGGCGTGCGCGCTGCGATGCTGTCGGTTTCGGTTTGTTGTCGGCCAACTCCCATCTTGTGAAATCCCTCAAAAAAGTGGCAGCATTCATTTCTCTGCCGCATCGAATGTTGCGATGGGTCCCATGCGCGTACGCACTCGCCCTGCATCTACTGTCACGCTCCTACGTTTCTCCGAGAATACGCGCCCTGAATCAACGTAAGCAAGCAACAACCTGCCTTCGGTGACCGGCGCCATCGCCAGTTTCTACAACATTTTGCGATAAACACCGTACGGTTTCGCTGCAGCATTATTCGTAAACAAGAGAGTTAGCAACGTGTCTAACCCTCGGTGAGTGACACAGACTCGGATCGAACAAAAAACTACATAGAAAAAAATGATCAGCAAACGTTGGTCCTACGGGGCCACATGCCCCAAACTCAGCGACTCTACGCAGTCCACGTCAAACGCCAGGACGTTGTTTTTGGCGCACTCCATTCGCTCGTGAAAGCTGTCGTCCACCAGCATGGCGGCGGCCGCGTCCGGCATGAAATCGACCTTGCGCGCGTCGCGTGGCACGTGAATGATGCCGTCGAACAGGCGCTCGCACAGACGGACCTTGCTCAAAGTGGCCAACGGGCAGTGGGCGTGCTTGGTGATGAGCGTGACCCGGCGCCCCGTCTCGATGGCGCTGTAAAGGAAGCCGACCACGCGCGCGTTGACGGCGGGCCGGCTGTCCCGCCACTTGATGAGCGTGTCGTCAAGATCGACGTACACGTGGGTTCTCGCGGCCAGGCACGGCGCTGTGACGGTGTTGCCATACACTTTGTAGAGCGTTGCATTCTCGATCTGGGCGTTGAACACGACGTCCACCGTGTGCTGCAGATGGATGAACGAGGTCAGCATTGCAAAATTGACGCCGATGAACCTGTGCAGCGCCATCGCGCCCGCAATGCGCGGCGCTACCTCCATCAGGCACAGGTGCCCGTCCGCGTCCCGCTTGACCTGGAAAAACCAGGCGCCCACCAACTGCAGCGTGCCCGCGATGTTGGCGGCCATCGTTTTGCACAGCTCCTGCACGTCGCGATTGGCCGTCTCCGTGATGACACTGATGCCGCCCCTGGCCAGCGTGCGCTTTCGGGCCGCGCAAAACAGCAGGCCGCCTTCCTGGTCGGACAAGCAGTCGACCGTAAACTCGTCGCCGGGTAGGTACTCGGTCACCACGTACTCCTCGCTCGCCAGCACGGCCTGCTTGCTGTCCAGATCTTCCTTGGTGCGCAGCACAAAGCAACCGCGCGACCCTTCGCCACAGTCGGGCTTGGCAAACGCTGGAAAGGTGGGGCGGTCGGCCGGGAACACGGTGGGAACGCGGACCACGTCCCGCAGCAGGTCGTACGTTCTGCGCTTGGACCGGCACGTCTGTGTGGTGAGAACGGGGGACGTGGCCACTGGGACGCCAAGCTCAGTCTCGCGGCTTTTGAGGTAGACTTGGGCGTCGTCAAACGCGGGGAAGATGAGGTCGATGCCGTGGCGCACGACCAGGGTGCGAATGGCGGCGGCCAGCTTGTCCGGCGTCTTGACAATGTCATATTCGGTTTCGTGGTAGTTGTCGAACAGGGACCGGCCCACGTTGGCGCCGGCCCGGTTCAAACCGTGCAGTTCGAACTCTTTTTTGTCGCGCAACGCAAAGAACACTTCTTGCGCGATGCCACTGGCGCACGGAAAGACGAGCACATTGTACTTACTAGGCTGAGGCGGCGACATGGGTGGAAAATGGTTTTTGATGGGGAGCGGGGACTGTGCTGTCAAAAAGGCGCAGTGTGCCCGACTACAAAATTTGCAAAAAGGCAAAAAATCACAGCTACGAGCGTCACGACGAGTTTGCACACAATCCCTGCTTTTGAACGAATCACGCTCTATGCGGACATCGGACATGAAGTGCCTCATATGCAAGGGTGATTACGCCCCTTTAATGACCAAAGACTTTTCGAAAAGTCACTACGGTTTCCTTATGCGCGACACCCCGCTCGTGCACTACATCAAATGCGCCGTCTGCGGTTTTACGCTGTCTGAGACGCACGCGGCCATGGACGCTGCCAGGTGGAGCGAACTCAACGTCGAGTTTCACGACTACATCGAGAGCGGGCGCAGTCCCATCAACCAGCCGCCCTACATCGATCAAGCCGTCATGCTCCGCATTCTCAGCGCGCACGGTGTCATCACCTTCGACAGTGTGGTCGACTACGCTGGCGGGCACGGCACGCTGAGCCGTATCCTGCGCAAATACTTCGACATGCGGTTGCCTGTGTTTGAGCCGTACATGCAGGCGTCCGACGGCGTCGACTACATTGCGGAGCGGGACTTGCAAACATACGACGTCGTCATCAACAGCGCCCTGTTTGAGCACCTGTTCACGCGGGACGCGTTTGACAAAATCAACGGCCTCGTGTCGAGCCGCGGCTGCATGATTGTGCACACGGTCGTGTGCGAGTCGGTGCCCCGCGACGAAAATTGGTTCTACATGGACCCTCCCGTCCACTGCGCTTTTCACACAAACAAGAGCATGCAGCTGTTGATGGACCAGTGGCAGTACGAGGCATCCATTTACTGTCCGCCGGCCAGGTGCTGGGTGCTGCTAAAAAAGGCGAGCCCTGACTTGGAGAGCGTAATTGCGGGCGTCAACAACGAATTACAGAAAGAATACTTGTTGTTTAAAAGGGGGTTTGTGGACTACTGGAAGTAGGGTTTGTTGGAAACGGCAAGGCTACCCGCTCAGTGGACCGAACCGTGCCGGCTCAGCCACCTTTTGGACTCGCTTGTTGATGACCGCTTGTCGTAAATATTTTGATGGTTTGCCAGAAGACGGGCAATCTTAGTGTCTCGTCAATTACAGCGGACTGAAAAGTGCAAAAAAGAAAAAGAGATGACAGGGGCCTTGTTACTCTATTTTCGCCCTGTTTCCAGTTCTCGCCGACGGATTAAGACAGCCTACAAATCAAGTGAGTCCGATGACGCGGCATCTTATTGTTCTCTTGCTTTGTCTGTTGGCGCTGTCAACCTTCTGCAGATCGGAGCGGTGGCAGACTCGAATTGAGCGGCGCTCTAAAGCAGAACGCAACGGCATCAAGTTTGGCGTCGTGTTGAGCACATGGGAGAGACCGGGGGATCCCGACTTTCTTATTCCGTGCGCAAACAGCCTGTACACGATTTCTCGTCAAACGTTCTCCAATTGGGCGCTATTTTTACATGGAGACGGTTTATCAAGCAAAGCAGTGGGCAATCTGTTCAACGCGCTCGACTTGGCTTCCATTCCTAGGCACAAAGTAATGTTTCGAAACCTGGACGCCAGCCTGAGTGAACGCAATTTGCACGCCAACGACACGCTGAAAACGGCATACTACTCGGGCCTCAATTCTATCGTCGGTGCTCTTAACCTTGCCTACTCAACCAGCGACATCACGCACATCGCAAAAATTGATGAAGACGACGCGTGGAGTGTTTATCATCTTCAGAACTTGGCGGATGCGTATGCTGCGGTTCCACTCTCAAAGTTTGCTTTTTCTTCGGCACACACACCACCGAACGGCACGTTGCCGGACATCTCGCCCGACACGTCTAAGCTGACGTTGACGCAACAGCACTGGAACTTGCCCAAGAATGTGTCCATTATGCCTCCCATACCGTGCCACGTTGTGCACTCCGCTGTGTCGTGGTCTGCATCTTTGAAGCTGACGTACCACGGCGCCAACATACAGGGGCACCTTGCCTATCGCAGAACAATGGATCGTTGTTGTGACAGGGACTGCACCGGCATGTTGTGGGGCGACGCAGACATGTTGGCTCGGGTGCACGGGATGGTTCAAGCGAAGGAGGTCGTCTCCGTGTTTGTGCCGACGATTGACGTGTTCTACACAGGGCGTCCTGAAACTTCCTGCTTGTTGGACGCGCTGTATCGCGGTAGCAACGACATGTCATGCGTTGGCATTCAAAGTCACAGAACAGATTTAGTCAGTGCCGTGACGGCGTGTAAAAAAGCGTAGAGTCCACATCATGATCAAAATTACTGTGCTTTGCAGGTTGATCAATGTCTCGCCGCGTCTCGCCTGGACTTCTCTATGTCATGTTATGGCGCGGCCGCGCGGGGACGGTGGATTGGGGGGAGGAGAGCATGTATTTGTTTTGGCAGAAAAAGGAAAGCCCCGAGTCTTGATTACGACGATGCAACCAACAGAATGAACGCATCACCTCTCGACCCTTGCAGACGCTGCGTGTGATATTTCAATCTCAAGTTTCACCATGCCCTCTTCCGGCAAAGCCCAGCTGGCGCAGGCGCTCAACCCTGCCCGCCCGCCTTCCTCCCGCGATGGCGCCGCCGCCGCCTCACCCTCACAAGCCGCCACACGTACCACCGTCACCGTCGTGCTCGTCCTGTACTGCATGTCCGGCACCATGATGACGCTGGCCAACAAGCTGGCCGTGCGCCTGTTCCCCTTTCCCAACGCGATCGCCTGCCTGCAAAACTGCGTCACGGTGGCCCTGCTGTCCACGGGGGCCGCCGTCGCGCCCGCCACGTTTGGCGCCATGCCGAAGCTGACGCGGGACACGCTGCGCGACTGGCTGCCCCTGACCGCCCTGTTTGTGGGCATGCTGGTTAGCAGCCTGCTGGCTCTGATGCACGTCAGCGCGGTGACCCTGATCGTGATTCGCAACCTGACCAGCCTGACGGTGGCCGCTCTGGAGGCGGCCGTGCTGGGCACGCGCGTCCCACCCGCCGGCGTCGCCTCCCTTGCCGGCATGCTGGTTGGCGCCACCATGTACGGCCTGCACGACATCACCTTCTCCCCGGCTGGCTACGCCTGGCTGGCCGTCAACCTGGCTTCCACGTCGGCCTACCAGGTGCACGTCAAGCGCGTCATCTCGTCCGACGCGGCGCGCGCCATCGGGCCGCTGGGGTTCTCCTACATCAACAACGTGCTGAGCCTGCCCATGCTGGTGCTTGTGGCTGTCGCTTCGGGGGAGCTGGGGCGCATGGTGGCGGCTGCGACGTCGGGGGCGGCAGCCGCCGTGCTGTTGGCGTCGGGAGTGCTGGGCTTTTGCTTGAGCGCGACCGCGTTCAAACTCAACACTATAATCAGTGCGACGTCCATGATGGTGGCCAACAACGTGAACAAGGTAGATGGTGATTTGGGAGAGAGGCAAACACAAGAGTGGCCTGGTTGGGGTGGCCATTCAACCCACGCTCCCCTTTTTCCCCCTCTCTTTCAGTTCCTCGTCATCATCGCCAGCGAAGTCTTCATCCAGCGCACGCTGGACGCGGTGGCCACGTCGGGCACGCTGGCTGTGACCATGTTTGGGTGGCTGTACTCTCGTGCACGCAAGTGAGGTTGCGGAAACGAGTGACGGCGGTTGCTGGAGGGGGGGGAAGGGGGGGCGGTGTTAGATCGTTGTGCCTGGTGTTGTCGAAAGAGATGCCCAGCCAGGCCAGCGTTGTGTTGAAAAAGTCGACTTTGATTCTTGTTTAGGACAGAGCCTACAAAGATGCTTTCTTTACTAAAAGACAACAGCACGCCAACCTCTTCGACCGCGCGCCCATAAACCCAGCGCCTATGCAAAAGCATAACCGCCTTTCAACTATAGTTGACACGACCTGCGCCAAACATAACGCCACCCACCCTCCTACCCCTTTCTATCCACCCTCACAGCAATCTCGCCCGGCCGGCCGCGACACCGCTCAAACACGACGTCGTCCTTGGTGGCCACCCCGTTGGCCCTGCAGAAGCTGGCCACCCGCCCACTAGCCGGCAGTGCAGCTTGCCTTGCGCCAGAGAGCAATTACACAGAGTGGGCCACCTCTTGCCACCAGTACCCGGAACCTTTGATTTCTATGGTTGAGTTTATTTTGTATCAATCAAACGGCAGCCAGCGCCGCCTTGGCTGGCCTCCCTTTGTCGTGTCTCAGCGGCGGCTGCTTGTAGGCCGTGCTGGCCATCAAACAGCACAGCAGTGCCACAGTGCCTTTGGCGGCTGCAAGGGAGAGGAGGGAAAGGGGGGGTCGATCGCTGCGTTTTGCACAACATGAGCCCCCCCCCCCCCTCCCCTCACACAAAAAACAACTTACTCGCGTGCTGCTCCAGCACCAGACAGCTAACCAGAATGGTGCCCACTTTGCACACGTTGCCCACGACCGAGAACGAGGTCGCCGAAATGATAGACCGCAGCGCGAACGAGTAATACGACATGCCCAGCCCCGCCACGCACGACGCCAGCAGCACGGCCACGGCGGTTGGCGTCAACGAGGCTCGAGTGACGTGCGACGCCTCGTTGGTGGCCAGCGCGATGGCGGTGAGGGGGACGATCGCCAGCACGTTTTGGTAGTACGACCGCGACCACGTCGTCATGCGCACCGAGTCCACCACCTGCTTCACAAACACCATCTCGCCCACGCCGCACGCGTACCAGATGCCCAGCCACAGGTAGCCGATGGCGCTGAAGTTGATGTCGAGCGCGGTGTAGCCGACGACGCCCAGCAGCACGCCCCCCAGCGCGCACCACGACCGCGCGCACGGCAGCTCCCGCCCCATGAACGCGTACTCGATGCAGGCGATGACGAGCGGCATGGAGGCACGAAAGCAGATGATGGTGTCCACGGGCACGTAGCTGAGGGCGGTCACGTTGGCGTACAGCGTGGCGATGAAGCCGCCCACGATGACCGCAAACTGCCGCGCTTTGGCGGGGCGCAGCCGCTCGCACTCCACCACGCCGGCCGCCGCCAGCACCCGGATGAACAGGGCGCACGACGACAGTTGGCACAGCAGGATGAAGGATGGCGCCGGGACGGCGGCGATGGCCAGCTTGTTGATGACGAGCAGCAGGGACGAGCTGACGGAGTAGGCCAGAATGAGGAACGAGACGCGGGTGGGGCGGCGCATGGTTGTTGTTTTGGGGGAGGAAAAAGGGGGGGGGGGGGGAGG
>Ga0315285_10007381_pt1 | contig 11286 bp, 3 predicted proteins | sample YL17G09_36_MG_FD_203698 | JGI IMG/M metagenome (GOLD analysis project Ga0315285, IMG submission 203698) | Sediment microbial communities from Yellowstone Lake, YNP, Wyoming, USA - YL17G09_36 | ecosystem: Environmental > Aquatic > Freshwater > Lake > Sediment | place: USA: Wyoming | collected... | reverse complement strand
GAGCGGCGGCAGATGGAGGTCCGGGAACTGGAGGCGCGGTTGAGCGAGCTGCAATCGCGATTGTCGGAATCGGAAAAGATGCGTCCCGCGCTGATCCGGCAGCGGGCCTCGGAACTGTTGGAGCGTCCGGCGCCGCAACCCGGCGGCGACGAGGGCCCCGACGGAGGGGAATCCGAGTCGGATTAGTTCACACCGGGGGCTCGTCTCCCTTGGAGCGGACGGCGTGTCGCGCGTCCAAGCTCCGTCGTGGGTGATCGGTGGCGAGTCCCGGCAGGGCGGTGCGGGGCGCGGACGCTGGACACGTTGACGCCCGCAGGCAAAGCTCCTACCCTCGGTCCATGCCCCGAAAGCCGAAGTCACCGAAGGCGACGCGGCGCTCACTGAAAAGACGGGGGCGGTCAAATCGAAACGGAAAGGTGCTCGAATGCACGAATCCGCAGTGCTCGCGCGTCCGCCGGCTCAGAGACAACGCCGGTCGTCGTTGATCGACACGCGCATCGTCTATTGCGGCGACTGCCTCGACCAGCTTCGCAAGCTGCCGGAGGGCTGCGTCGATCTGATCTACATCGACCCGCCGTTCAACAGCAACCGCAACTACGAGGTGTTCTGGGGCGAGACCAAGGAAAGGCGGGCCTTCGAGGACCGGCACGAGTCAACCCGCGCCTATATCGACTACATGCGACCGCGATGCGTCGAGCTGGCCCGCGTCCTCAAGAAAACCGGCAGCTTCTACTACCACTGCGACTGGCACGCCAGCCACTACGTCAAGGTGATGCTGGATCAGACGTTCGGTGAGAATTCGTTTCAGAATGAGATCGTTTGGAAGAGAACCACCGCACACAGTGACGCTAAGCAAGGCTCGACACACTACGGACGCATCCACGACACGATCTTCTTCTATACGAGCGGCGGAGAACCGACTTGGCATCCACTTTACCGACCGTTCGACCAGGGCTACGTGGAGGAGTTTTTCCAAATTGAACCCAAGACCGGTCGCCGATTCCAGTTGTACGACATCACAGGCCCCGGCGGCGCGGCTAAGGGAAATCCATCCTATGAGTTCCTTGGCATCACCCGCCATTGGCGGTTCAGCAAGGCGAGAATGCAAGAGCTGTACAAAGAGGGGCGGATCATTCAGACGCGTCCGGGAACCGTTCCACGAGAGAGACGCTATCTTGATGAGTTGAAGGGTGTGCCGGTTGGGTCCGTTTGGGATGACATCCCGCCTATCGGGGCGCGTTCCTGGGAACGCCTCGGATACCCCACGCAAAAGCCTCTTGCATTACTTGAGCGTATTATCAACGCGAGCAGCGACCCGAACGATATCGTCCTCGATGCCTTCTGTGGTTGCGGAACGGCGATCGTCGGGGCCCAGAACCTTGGACGTCAATGGATCGGGATCGACATTTCGCCGACGGCCTGTCGCGTGATGGCCAAGCGCCTCAAAGACGTATGCAAGCTCCGTGAAGACGAAGCCCTCTGGCGGGCCGGTCGTGGGTTCATCGTCCGTGACCTCCCCAAGACGGAAGACGAACTGCGCAAGTACCCTCACTTCGAGTTCGAGAACTGGGCGATCAATGCGCTTGGAGGGGTGCCCAACAAGACCAAGGTCGGCGACATGGGCATCGACGGGCGAATCTATCCGGTATCCGCCTTACCCGAAAAAACCGCCAAAGAATCAGGCGAACTGGCCTTCATGGATAATTATTATCCAGTGCAGGTCAAGCAAAAAGACAGGGTCGGCCGGCCCGAAATCGACGCATTTGAGGCCGTGATGATGCGCGTCCCGCCGACCAAGGGATTCATTGTCGGATTCGGCTTTTCCTCCGATGCGATGACGGAGATCAGCCAGTTTTTCAAACGCAGCGGTAAGGTGATCGTCCCGCTAACCGTCCGCGAAATCCTCGACGAGGAAATCGCACAAAAGCTGGTGTAATCACACAAGAAGGACCGCTCCATGTTGCTCGCATCCTGCTATCGCGTTCACGACGCTGCCGCGTTTCTCGACGCGTTCATCGGGGCCGCAGCGGCGTCGAAGGATTGGGCGCTGGATTACATCAAGTTCGATTACGGCTTCCAGTTTGTCTACGTGAAATACATCGGACGCCGGTTCCAGGGCAAGGGCCTGAAGGCGTCAGTCTTCTACCGGCTCAGTGACCCGACAACGCTCCATGCCACGCTCCGCGCCGACGAGTGGCCGACGCATGTCCATGGGGACGAATCGGCCAAGCGGCTCGTCAAACCGTTGTTGGAGGCCGCCCACGAAGCGTCCCGCCCGAAGCTGAAAATCGTCCAACCCCCGCCCGCGCGGACGCCCGCGCGACCTAAACGTCGCCGCTCGCTGGGGCAAAGAGTTCCGCGTCTCGACTTGGTCTAAACCGCGTCGTCCAAAAGAACACCGGCCGGAGGCGCTGCGAGCGATCCTCCGGCCGGTTCGCGTTCTTTCCCCATCCGGAAAGCACGCGAGCTTTCAGTCGTGGGACACCTTCGATCGCGTCGATCGATCCGGCCCTTCGACCTCACCCCGCGATGAGGCGCTCCTGTTTCGTTTTCGTTCTGGGACGTTTCCGTCCGTCGAGGGACGGTGTGACGCCGGGGCCGATGTGCTCGGCCGTTTTTCCGGTCGTGCACGCCTTGATGCCGGCGGCGTGCGGCGGACGGTTCGATCGGGGCGGCCGTCGAACGCGATACCCAACTCTAAGATACGGCGCGGCGTAGGCCAAACCGAAAGAGCGGATTACTCCCGATGCGTTGGGTTATCCGGGTTTGACCTTATCGAACCACGCCGGCGGACGCATCCCATTAAGGGGGGCGGGGGTAATCGTTTCGCGTCATGCTGAGCGGAGCGAAGCATCTGGACGCGTAAGAAGATTCTTCGCTCCGCTCAGAATGACATCCCGTGGGCATTTTCGCCACCCCAAACGGGATGCACCCCACGCCGGCGACGGTGGCAGGCACCCGTGGACCAGGCTATTCTAAAATCCCATGGCCGGTACGCCGATCCACGACGGCGATCGAACCGAAACGCAAGAGTGGATCGGCTCGCTTCAAGCCGTCGCCCAAACCGCGGGCCGCGGGCGGGCGATGTTCCTGCTGGGGCGGTTGATCGAATGGGGGCAGCGCAACCAGATCGTCGCGCCCTTCACGGCCAATACCGCCTACGTCAACACGATCCCCGCGGAGCGCCAGCCGCCTTACCCCGGCGATCGGGCGATCGAGCGGCGTCAAGAGCTTGATCCGCTGGAATGCGATGGCCATGGTGGTTGGAGCGAACCGCAGTTCCGCGGGGATCGGCGGACACATCTCCACCTTCGCGTCGGCGGCGACGCTGCTGGAGGTCGGGTTCGAGCATTTCTTCCGCGGCAACACGCCGGAACAAGTCGGCGATCAGATTTACTTCCAGGGGCATTCGTCGCCCGGCATCTATGCACGGGCGTACCTGCTGCGACGGCTGAAGACGCGACAGCTCGAGAACTTTCGACGCGAGCTGCAGCCGGGCGGCGGACTCTCCTCTTATCCCCACCCCTGGCTGATGCCCGATTTTTGGGAGTTTCCCACGGTCTCGATGGGTCTCTCGCCGATCACGGCCATCTATCAAGCGCGGTTCAATCGCTATCTCCAGGACCGCGGTTTGAAGGACACGTCCGACGGGCGTAACGGCAAGGCCTCTACCCCGACAACTTGCCGGGTGAGTCGCATGTCTGGGCGTTCCTCGGCGATGGGGAGATGGATGAACCCGAGGCCCTGGGCATCAATCCGGAAAAACTCGACCCCGTCGCCGAGCCGAAGCCGGAGACGTTGCAGGAAAAATAGAGACGATCACGTCACGGGGGGCTGGACTACACCTGCCTCCGGTGGGCGAAGAGGCCAACGACCCCTTCGTTGTTGACACCGCTGCGCGGCTGTCCCCACCGCGCCCAAGCCTGCCAGTGCGATCGAGAGGGGCTCCGGCACGACGTTCTCCCTACTCTCGATAAGGCTTCCTCGATGTTTCCGGTCCTCGAGTACCCGTAGACTCACGAAGACACGCGGACCCGGATCTTCATTTTGGCGTCCTGGTTACCGTCCAAAATATAAACACTCACAGCAATTTGCTCAGTATACATGCCCTGGCCTACCACGGGTTGGCACGTTCGGGTACGCTATTCCGTACCCAAAATCCACCGCGGACCGACCACCCCAAGTCCAACCAGATTTCTGCAAAAGAACTACGATTGGGTCTTGCAATGAAGGGGGCGGTTGGAGTAAACTACCGTAGGTTTACCGGACTCGGTCGAAGACCAAACACGGGTCGTGCCCCGCCAACGACGACCCGTTTTGCCGAGCGTTGCTCTTCAGCACGTGTGCGGCCGGCGTCCTGCGAGGAGGCTCGCGGGGTCGGGCGTGCGGCGTGCCGGGGGCGTTTGGGTGGGAACGCTGGGGGACTGCGGCGACGCGTGACACACGGGTGACACCGCGCGTCGCACGCATGGGTTGGTAACAATCTGACGCCGCGGGTGAACCATCGGAGGAGTCAAACAAGAAGCACGATGCCGATGGTCCATTCCCGCGGATTCCGTAACGATTTTGTTTCAGGTGGTGGGTTCCGAGGTGTGGAGGTAAAGGAATTATGAGAGCAGCGAAAGATGTGTTGGCGCGGCGACGCGCATGGCTGGGCGTGGCGGTGTTGGGAACGGTGGCGTACAGCTTGGCTCTGGCCGGTGGGCCGTTAGCGCGTCCGTCGTCGAACGGAGAGCGAAGCGGGGATCGAGAGTCAAAATCGACGCCAACGACGCCGCAGAACATCGGCGCTGAGCGCGTCGCGCCGCTCACGCGCGAGACGGGTACTCAGCGGACCAACGCGGCTGCGGCGCCCGACGCAAGCCCAATCACCGCTGGTTCGCGGGCGGGCACGTCGGTAACGCGTGCGGAACCGCCGCCTACTTTCACCTCGGCCCGCCAACACGTGGTTGCGGGACAAATGCCGGAGGGTGACTTCCCCTTAATCGCCTACATGGTCGTGGACTATCGCGACGATGAGATGTCTAAGGCTCGGCGCGAGGGCCGACTGGTCGGACCGCTTCCCCTTACAACCCAACTCGGGGGAGTGGCCACCGCGGGCGGTTGCTCCTTCGCCGTCGAATGCGACGATGGGAACCCGTGCACGGTGGACACGTGTAACTTCCCGCCGGGCGGGATCCTGGGGTCTGGAAAGTGCGAGAACACCCCCGTCGCCGACGGGCAGAACCTGGCTGTCGCTGTCCTCGGGTGCGACGACGGCGACTTCTGCAACGGGGCCGAGACCTGCAAAACGCTGGTCTGCCACGGCGGGACCAATCCCGGCGCTGCCTGCACCGCGAATACCGACTGCCTGGGCGGGGGCTCGTGCTACGGCACATGCACCGCCGGTACCTCGGCCACCTGCTGTTCCACAGACGTATGCCTGCCGGAGTTCGCGACGTGCTCCGACACGAGCGACAACCCCGGCGACGCGTGCAAGACCGACGCGGAATGCCGGGGCGCCGGCGCCAGGTGCGATCGTTGTATGGCGCTGTGCGCGACGGACTCCGATTGCCAGGAAAAACCTGTAGTAACCAAGTGCAACGGCGCCGAGACATGCCCGAATGCGACCAAGAAATGCCGCGGCGGCACGGCCCCCCCTAACACCCCCTGCACGAGCGATAACACGTGCACCGGCGGCGGAAAGTGCCTGGGAACGTGCACTCGCACTGTAAATCCCTGTGGCGCCGACGCGGCTTGCTTTGAAGGCCGCTGCTTCGCCGGTCAGTGCACCAATGGTGTCGCCTGCATGTCGGACCTGCAGTGTGTGAATAATAATGAGCCGTGCACTGCGAACGATCCGTGCACGCAGGACAGCCAGTGCCCGAAGGGCACATGCGTCTTTACGATTTGCTCGAACGACAATACGATTGCGTGCAAGGTTAATGGGGATTGTTCGGGGGGTGGGACCTGTGCGCCCGCCACCGCTATTTGCGTCGAAGGGCGTTGCTGCAGCACGGCCCTCGAACCGTTGTGCAGCAAAAGCGCACTCGCCGACTGCCCTTTGACTTTTCGCTGGTATTCAGGCGACGGCGGTCGCCAAGAGCTTATGCAGGGCGCACAGGGGTGCGGGGGCAGTCCTGTTGACCTCAGCGAGGACTACGGCTGTCCGAAATACTCCAGCGGTATCACCCAGACCAGAACCAGCGGTCCGCCGCAGCATCCGCTGACGGTGGGTCCGGTCTCCGACTCGTCCGTGACCATCCCGCTGCCCGGCGGGCCGGGCCTGCCCCTCAACAAGTTGGGCGACGACTACACCATCCTCAACAACTCCTTCATCGGCCTGGACGTCGTGCGCTGGGTGGGTGGGATGGTTGTTCCGAACCGGATCATCATGGAGTTTTATGACGACCTCAACAATTTTATCGAGGACATCATCCTGGAGCCTATCACCACCACGACCATCGGCGTCATCCGAGTCGATTTCCGTCCCGCGTTGACCATCCCGCCCCACGGGTACATCGTGATGCGCGCGGCGAGCAACTTCTCGCCGAACACGCGATTCGTGTGGTTGTCCGCGACCGGCGCAACCGTCGGCCAGGCGCCCACCCCGAACGACCTGGCCAAGCTGTGGGTCAACGACGGCCCGGCGGCGAACTTCCTCTCGCCGAACCCGGGCGTCCTGTCCTTCGAACTCGTCGGCGACAAGCCCACGACCGGCACGCCGGCCGGCGCCTGCTGCGATTCCGCCACCGGCGACTGTGTAGACGGCGTTCTGTCCTGGGTCTGCCAAGGACAAGAAGGCCACCTTTTCAAAGGGATCGGGATTCTTTGCGCCGCGTGCAACGGGGGTACCAACGCCGGGAAGAAGTGCCGTACCTGTTCACTTGATCCCCATGCGCCCTGTGACAGCGACGCGCAGTGCGCCCCGGGCACTTGCGAGCCCGACACCAACCTGTGCCCAGGCGCGCAAGATACGTGCTCCACGGGAAAGGTTGGGGACCCGTGTGACACCGATGACGAGTGCGATTTCAGCGGCCTGTGCGACCGCTTCGACACGTTAACCTGCTTGACCGGGAGAGTGGGCGAGGTGTGCGCAGAGAATTCCGACTGCGACGTAGAGGGAACCTGCGTACCCCGCGCATGCGTGGCTCTCGAAAGCTGCGCCCAAGGGGCATGTTGCGACCCGCTGACGGCGACTTGCGCGATCACAACCGGTCCGGGGGGCTGTACCACCGGCAGTTGGAAAGGATACGGCACGACCTGCGATCCGAACTGCTGTCCCGTGCCGGATTTGTCGGGTCAACGCTGCATGGGCGGACCGAAAAATCTGCAGACTTGTCCAGACGAGGCGTTCTGCCGCAAGTGCGTGGAAGGACCCAATAACGGCAACGCGTGCGATGTGCACGCCGATTGCGCGCGGTGCGTCGGCGGCACCAACAACAACGAAGTATGCTCGATCGACACGGATTGCCCCGACGACTTCGCGGGATCGTGCGTGGGACATTGCCTCGGTCACTGCGTGACGCGCAACACCGGGGCCGACAATTGCGCTGACGCCCAGGTGCACGTTATCACCGTGCCCCCGGTGGGCGCCCCCGTGACGATCACGATCACGGGCAACAACGACGGCGCGACCAGCACGGTGGAGAACCCCGACTCCTGCTGGGGGGTCGCCACTGGGGCGGATAGCGAACCCGGCTGGTGGGAGGCGTTCTCGATCAATGCCTGCGCCTGGGTGCGGATCGACTTCTGCTGCAGCGAACCGGTCCATAAGCCCGCCTGGGCGTTTCTCTCGGAGGACTGCGCTTGCAACAATACGCTCGGCAATACGGCGAACCCCTATCACTTCGGCGAGGCGTCGTATTTCCGTGGACCGCCGTACTGCAACGAGGACAACCTTTGGCAGTCGTTCGGTCCGCTACAGGCCGGCACCTACTACTATCCGATCCACTCGGCCTTGGCCGGAAGCCACGGGGACTACCAGGTGCACATCACCGTGGAGGCGTGCCCCAACGCCGCGTGCTGCCATTTAGGAGCGTGTAACGGCGGACCCAACGACACACAGGCGTGTACAGTGAATACGCAGTGTTGGGAGTGTAGCGCCGGCAGTCCCGTTCCAGGGTCGCCATGTACGGTCGATAGTAACTGCACGCCGGGGGGAACCTGTTTGCGAGGGCGCTGCAGTATCACCACCACCACTGCTTGCGACGTCGACGCGGACTGTCCGTCGACTCCGACGACCGAAAAATGCAATCCGTGGATATGCGGCTCCGTCTGCGATCTGACGAACCAGACCGAATGCGACGCCCTGGACGGGCTCTTCCTAGCCCGCCCGCAGCGCACGCCTATACCGCTTTGTGCGGGGGACCCGTGCGAGCATGGCTCTTGCTGCGTGGGGCCGGGTGTCTGCAAGGACTATACCGTCCTGAATGAACGGATGACCAAGGCGCTCTGCGATGACGAGCCCGGAACCTTCGTCGGCGGAATCCGTTGCGGCGGCGGGACGTGCGCCGGAGGCGGTAACGAAGGCCACTCGTGCAGGGGGGACAGCTTTCCCCAGGACTGCCCGGGTTCTGACTGCATCGGGGACGCGGAGGACTTCGCCCAGGTGAACCCCTGCCCGATTTGCGAGCACTCCGCCGGTGCTACGTGTGACTTCGCGGGCACGACCAGTAGGTACGTCTGGCTCTCGGACACGTCGTCGGTGGCCAACCCCACCCGACAATGTAATGACATCAAGCCCACGGTGACGCGTGTACTCGAAGACATCTGCCTCCAAGGTGTTTACCTGGAGACCATCGGGCCGGGCGTTAACTGTTCCGCGACCAATGGCGGCGTGACCGACGCCTTTACCGTGCGGTTGTACGCCCCCGACCCCACACGGTACTTCCCCGGAGCGGTTCTCGGCAAATGGGCGACAAACCACTCCACGAATCGTCCCAATGGTCACACGCTGAATGGCACACCGTGCGACATGCGGACGCCGTCGGGGGCCTTCTGTTATGCCGATTTCCAGCTCACCCTCATCCCTACGCCGCAATATCCGCTCGTGCAGTTGCAGACCGGGGAAATCTATTTCGTCGAGGTTAGCAACAATACCACCGGCGGTGAACTGGATTGCGATTTCTGGATGCTGGATTCCATGAGCGGGCAAGGGAATGGCTACGCGTTCCTGGATACTTGCGGGACAACCTACACGGAGGACTCCGTCAAGTTGTACACCGACATCTTGGCCATGCAGGACCCGGCGTGGTGCCTGAACGTGCCGTTCGATCCCCCGCCGAGCCCGGTCCGCGCTTGCTGCACGGGCGATCCGCTGAACCCGTGCGTCGAGTCGACGATTCGGGAATGCGCCGCGGTTGTGGGGAACTGGCAGTTTGACCAGCCCTCGTGTTCCGGGGGGTTCGTCTGTCCAGTGGCGGCGAACGACCTTTGCGGGCGTGCGCCGTTCGTCCATGAAGGCGCCTTTGAGTTCAACCTGTTCGGGGCCAATCGCGACGGATCGGCGAGCGAACAATGTGAAGGTACGGGTCCGACGGCCATGGGCGGCGACATCTGGTACCGTTACCAGCCGTCGGAGTCGCGCATGGCCTACATCGGGACCTGCGACTGCGAGCGGAGCGCCGATGAGGTGGTCGCGATCTACACGGGGCCCGACCCGACGGTGTGCCCGTGCCCGGGCGACGCCGGATTTACCTTGCTGTCGTGTCACGACGGTGGGAACGCCACTGGCAATTGGCTCTTCCCGAATGGGTGCCCGTACTTCGGCGACGCCGGGGAGGAGCTCGTGGACGTGACCTCCGGGAACTGTTACCTGGTTCGCGTGGCCACGTTCGGCGCTTCGGTGCCGGCGCGCGGGACTTTGCGGATCGCTCTCGCCTCGGCGAAGTGCGGCAACCCCAGCGTCGAGAACGTGAGGGTGTGCCGGGGCGGCACGAATCCGGGTGCGCCGTGCACGAGCGAAACGTGCGGTGAAGGCGGAAAGTGCGTTTTCTCGGGCGGCGAGCAGTGCGACGGGACCGCCGCCGGTTCGCTCTGTCCGGGCGAGTGCACTTACGATTGCCTCTGTCCGCCGCCGGTGTGCGGGCTCCAGTGCGTCGGCGGAATTAGAGCCGGTCTAGCGTGTGTTTCCATCGCAGACTGCCCAAGCGGCACGGCGTGCGCGGGTAAGTGGGATTCTGCTCTCGGCGAAGAGTGCGACGGCGCGTTGCCGGGCGGCGACGCTTTCTGTCTCGGGTTGTGCCGTGCGTCGGGCGACACCGACGGACGTTGCAGTTTGCACAACGAGACCCACTGCGCCACAGCCGCTGGTTGTTTTCCAGGGGAGACATGCGTTTTCACCGGGCCCTGCACGTGTATTCCATCCTGCGGGAACGGCCGCCAGGAGAGCGGCGAACTTTGTGACGGCGACGATGACGCCGCTTGCCAAGGGGCCCTCTGTACCGATCAGTGCAAGTGCGAGGCGACCTGCGGGAACGGCACCCTCGAGATCGGTGAGGACTGCGACACGGACGCCCACTGCGTCGGCGCGCCTCATGCGGGCGATCCTTGCACGAGCGACGCAACATGCGCGCCGGGAACCTGCGAGGCGGGACTTCACCCCAAGGACGCGAATTGTCCGGGGCATTGCCTGGCGAATTGCTTCTGTCCGACGCCTTTCTGCGGGAACGGCGTGTGGGATGTCGGCGCCGGCGAGGAGTGTGAAGCGGCTGCCGATTGCGGGGCCGGGGCTCCGTGTCGTCCTCCCGGCGATCCCGCGGGCGAGTGCACTTGTGCCTGCGCCACTGCGGGACCGCCGCCGGGCGTCATCGCGTGGGCGCCGGCTAAGACGTGTAATAACCCCGTGACTAATCCCGACAAGGCCTGCACGGCCGATGCGGACTGCGGGCGATGCAGCCTAAAGAAGTGCAGTGGATTGCCGGCGAATACGACCTGCATCGGCACGGGACAAGGCAATTGCCCTTCTGGTCAGACGTGCAATTTCGTCGAATGTACCACTACCGCGGAGTGCACGCCTGTCTCCGCGGGGACGTGTGACCCGGGACCGGCCGGGAGTTGCTCGTGGCCGAACAGCAGCACACAGGCGACCACTCGGTCGCTCAAGTTCAAGGTGACCGGCGCGGCAGCGCTAAACGCCATCAAGGTGACGATGGTCGATCTGCAGACCCCGGTTCCGGCCAACGCACCGGGGCGTGATCCGCAGAACTTCCATGCGTGGGACGTGGGCGGCAGGTGCAGCGGCGCCCCCGCCAATACGGTGTGCACCGGGACTGGTCAGGGTACGTGCCCAACCGGTCAAACCTG
>Ga0315285_10007379_pt1 | contig 11287 bp, 7 predicted proteins | sample YL17G09_36_MG_FD_203698 | JGI IMG/M metagenome (GOLD analysis project Ga0315285, IMG submission 203698) | Sediment microbial communities from Yellowstone Lake, YNP, Wyoming, USA - YL17G09_36 | ecosystem: Environmental > Aquatic > Freshwater > Lake > Sediment | place: USA: Wyoming | collected... | reverse complement strand
TACACCGCTGTGTTAAAGGAGCTATACGATCAAAAGTTCCGCGGAGTGATGACTATAGAGTATGAGTATCAGTCACCTCAGCTTGTCGAAGATGTCGCCAAGTGCGTCAAATTCGTAGAGGATTTTGCGCGATCACAAAAGACCTGATCCTTAAGAAAAACGAGAGTAGCTCTGTCGGTAGGTCCATTTGTGTTATAGGTGTCTTCAGGATGTTTGTGTTGGTTTAGAAACCCTAAAAACACATCAGAGAAAACCATCTTAACGCTCCGGCCCACGCAGACCTCTTATGCTTACCAACACCCAAGTGTCGGACCTTTCGCCGTTAAAGAACCTTACTAATCCTCAATACCTTTGGGGTACAGGATTTTCCGAACAGATTCTAAAGGCTTGAAATTGTTTTAGCACCTACAACCACAATACAACTGCGCAGGCCATTATCTGCCAATTCAGCAAAAATGTTCATTTTGCAAGTGCTTTTGTATTAAGTGCTTAGAAAAAGTGAAAAATTTGTAAACGTTTTATAGTGCGCCAAGCGAAGCTGGTGCAGACAAGCTGGATAGTCCAGCCTGGCTAAAGCCTAACCAGCAGGCCAGAACATAACTTTGCACATATGGAGGCAACGAAATATGTGGAGCCAAAGGAATGGCAGATTGTCGACCATAACGAAAGTGAAGGTATTGAGCCTCGAAATGTTCATTGCATTGGGTCAGGGCTTTATAAAGTCTGAAACCAGTATTGCTGCATGCGTTATCCGTTTAACTTTGGCATAGCTATCGCTGAGTTTTGGTATAGTAGCATTCATAGCTAAGGCAACGGGAACGGTAAGAATAATTGTTGCTAATCAACAGGGAGTTGTTCCTGAGTTGAGATATGTTGCAGGTCGCTGGCAGATGGATTACAATCACTACCTGCCTCATAGCAACCTGGTCTATATGATGTCGGCAGGCTTTGCCGAACTGTGTCGTAAAGCCGGTTGCATCAGGCCGTATATGCCAGTGCTCGATGGAGTACTGGACTTTGGAATCCTCTAATAGAGACTGGACCAAAAAAAAGGGGCAGATCAAGTTGCCGGTTGGCTATTGAATCCTATGTGGAGATTGGGACATGGAATGGACACGTAGAGAGGTGTTCGGTGCCGTGGGTATCGCAGTGGGAACTTGCATGCTGTCCTCCTGCATGCGTCAGGAGACGAAGACCACTCAAGGCAAAACAGGCCCGGATGTTGCTCCCTGGCCATATCATGAGTTGGACCCCCAGACGACGGCCGAGCGGGCCTATCTTTATCACTACGAGGGCCACTGCATGTATGGCGTCTTCAAGAGCATCATCTGGCAACTGGCCGAGCGATATGGCGAACCCTATCGATCTTTCCCATGTGGGATGATGACCTACGGCGCCGGCGGGGTCGCAAGCTGGGGCTCCCTGTGCGGTGCTCTCAATGGTGCGGCAGCCGTCATCGGACTTTTCGCATCAAGAAAAGAGCAGCAGGCGAGCCTGGTCAACCAGGTATTCCTCTGGTACGAGCAGACGGAACTCCCCGTTCATGTACCCGCCCAACCCAAGCTGGACATGGAGATGCCGGCATCCGTCGCCCACTCGGTTCTCTGCCACCCCTCTGTGGGCGCGTGGAGTAAGGCCTCCAGATATCCGGTGGCGGGCAAGGAACACATGGAGAGGTGTGCGCGTCTCACGGCTGATACCGCTAGACAGACTGTCATCGTACTCAATGAAGGTCTGTCAGTAAGGGTCGCCCGTCCGATGCTTGCAGATGAGCAAGTGAGTCAGTGCAACGCCTGTCATGGACGAGATAGCGAGCGAAGGGACGCGTTGGCCGGAATGACATGCGGCAGTTGCCACTCCTCGCTGTCCGATAAGCATCCTGACGTATCGATCAAGCCGCGAAAGCCTTTGTAACCTATGGCCTTCAGCCTTGATACTGCCAACCGGGCACACTCTTGTGCATCAGCAGGTATCAACGCAATAGCCTCGATGGGACGGGCTCTAAGCACGCGCAGGGCTTGCCGATGCTACCGGGATTCGCGAATCCACTACGAGAGGCTCAACAGATGAGGTTAAAGGCCTCTCACAGGCACCGTGAGGTACCATTCGTAAAACTGAAAGGTAAAAATTAAAATCCAAAACGCGAAACTTCAACAAATAAATGTCCCCAAAGCGAATGCGAACAAAATTAGTGATGAATTATGAACTGCTTACATGGTAACATGGTCTTGAGAAAAAAAGACTAAAAAGAAGTCGAGTAGACGTAATATAGATCTCTCATTTAGGCATACTTTGTATTCCCTGTTTCTCAGTTTTTTGGGCTTGATGCTCCTACAACCGCAATACAACCATACAACCTCTTATCTGCCAATTCCACAAAAATTACCACCCCATAACCCCTCAATTATCAGCGACTTATGAAAAAGTGAAAATTTAGCAACGTTTTATATATCCGTGTTCAAAACATCTTCTTGGCCATGCGGATTTACAAATGGCAACAAGGTATGTTCAGGATGTTTCTGCACAAACGGACAGAGCTATTGAAAATAGCAGGATATATGTTTGTCAGATGAATAAGTAGTGCACTTTGTGCCCTGTGGCAAAAATGTTGGGTCATCAGAACCTAAAGAGGCGTTGCATCAAGAACAATTACCTCATAGGGCTTCAGCTCGAAAGTATGTACCAGACCCACAGATAACACAATTTCGCCTTTATCAACATCCTTCTTCCAGGGTCTGGCCTTCGCAGCCGCTATAGCGGAGCAGGCACTTCTCAGAGCATATTTCTCAGCGGCACCTTTAGGCAGTTCGAACGTTTTGCTGATATCAATTGCAATTTTGCCCGGCTTGTCATAAGGATTACGCAGCGACAAGATGCCTTTTCGCATAGACCACGATGCCCAGCCGTAAACCTGCCCTTCAGCTGGGTCGCCACCTACCCAGTGCGTGTCCACAAGCACATCTTTATTGTCACGGGACCATTTTGCCGCTTCAGCTAAAGCATCCCAGTGCTCCGCCCGCATCAAGGATGGAGTAATATATAATTCCTGGCAGTTTGTCCCACTGGCGAAGAAAGCTCGTATATCATCTACAAGGTCATTAACCTCATCCGGAAGTCCATGATTGGCGAACATAACACCCTGTGTCATAAGTGAATTCAACGGATACAACGGTGCGCGTGTCACGACATTATGATAGGTTTCTTTATCTCTGTAAGTGATTTGTTGCTGACGTTTTGAGCCCCAGCCGTAAGTGCTCCAGTCTGACCCTGAACGCCAGGTCGAGTCACCATACCACAACCAATAAGGTGAAGGCCATGTGCCCGTAGTAATGTTCACGAAGATATCAGGTTTGACCTGGCGCAGCTCATCAACAAGTCGCAACAGGGCTTGCACATCCTGGACAAATTCACCGCCTGCCCCGGCAGGTGTGCCGCCTGCGCCAATGCCATCGAACTTAAAGTAATTCAAGCCGTATGCACGAATCATTTTCACGCATACATCGCGAAATCTGGCGTAGTAGTTGGGACTAGCTAGTGAAAAACCGCTCTGGTTCGCTTCGAAATCCTGCTGGAGACCGTATTTTATCCTTTCCTGTTTGGCCTCGCCGTAGCCGCCAAAAGGAGAAAGCCAGGCGCCCAAAGCAGAATCATATTTTTTTGCCGCTTTCTGCAGAGTGGAAAACCCGTTGGGAAAACCCTTGTGAAACTGCCACAGTGAAGCAGTATCATCCCACCCATCATCCAGAGCGAATGAGTCCATTGTTACTTTTCGCCGGTTGACCAGTTCTCTTGCGAACAGCTCAATTACATCCATACATTGACTCTCTTGTATCTTTTCACCGCCATAGCCGATGTCATACCAACTGTTGTAATGTAGAAATGGCCGATACGGGTGTGCCCTCTCACGTTCAATATAATATAAAAAGGCACGGCGCAACTGTCCCTCTGGAGCAACGCCAATAACGCAGCTTGCTGTCAGCAAGTCTCCGGGCTTTAGCATCATAGAACAAGGCAAACTACAACGAAATTGCGCTAATTTACCTTGCAGTATTTGACTTTTTGACATAGGATGCTCAAGAGCGAAGAACATATTACCTACTGCTACTGGCGAACCATCCACACTACCCATTACGCTGGCGCCTGATTCTGAGTAATCAAATAGCACAATCTCTCTTATCTCAAGTTCAACCTTCTCGGTTGCAATTTGTATCTCCTGCCGAACGTAATTTGAGCCATCGCGCAAAATCGCACACCATTCGACTTGGATGTTGCCATTAGATGAAGCCAGGATAGCAGTAATTTGTTTCCCCCCAAATCGTTTGGCAAGGCGCGGAGATTTTGGCTCAGGTTCAAGATTATTTAATTCCGGTAAACCGATGATTTTCAGGTCCGAACACTTCACAATCGGTCCGCCGTCTAATACAAGCTGGAAGCATTCGGCCTTCTGCAATTGGAGCCTGTTCGCTGAGAGCTTGTCGTTTACACTCTTTGGCTTGAGCCCTCCATCTGTGACAGCCCACTTGAATGCTAAAACATTATTCTCCAAAACAAGCGCATCCTGGCTCACACTACCTTTGGCATCACCAGGTGCCGGCCCTGGAAACTCGAAATATGACTCAGCCCACGCATCACTGGTTAGAAGTAACGCGATTAGGGACGTAATATACGCAAGCCGGCATTTCCCAATCCTTCCTGTCATCCGTCTTTACCTTTTTACTATGCAAGTGTTGTTATATTGTGAATCGAATGAATACGCCGCTCCATTTTGTGGTGCTCGCTTCATAATAATGGCGGCCGTCGTTTTATGATTACTGAATGTCATTACTGTCGATCATCGTCGTGACTGGCAATGCGCTTGGTCTGTCGGCTGCTCTCTGCCTTTATTCTTCTCATTCGGCAGCATAATACTTTCACCAATCAGAAAATTAAAAGCCGAGGTCTTCGCCATCGTGAATCGCAAGGCCAATCTGTTCTACCGTACTCTTGCGGCCGTTGTACCAGAGCAGCCAGCGATTGTTATTGCCCTCAAAGATAGCAAACGGCTTGTAGCAGGCATCTGCATCCCAGCTACCCGTGACTGGGAAAATAATGGGATTATTAGCGTGGCGCTGCCAGCCGGTTATGCCGTCTCTGGAACGAGCCAGGCCTATTTGGGCATAGTGTTCGTTACGAAAGCCAATGTAAAACATCAGGAACCATTGACCTTGCTGTATTACCTGGCACCCTGTTACTTTGTGCTGCTCCCATGGTTTGTTCGGGTCGGCGGTGAAGACAGGGTTGCTCGGCAGCTTGCTCCAGTGCCTACCATCTGAGCTGGTAGCATACCCGATTGCATTCGGCTCATATTGCTCTCCTGCCGAGTACCATATTCGATACAAACCTTCTTTTGCGTCCCACAGGACGTGAGGGCACATAACCGCTACATTTTCCCACGGCTCCTCAGGTGATAGTACAGGTTTGTAGCTAGTCCTCTGCCACTTGTGGCCGTCGGGGCTGGTGGCATACCCAATCCAAGAGTGGCCGTTTGCCTGGCCCGTGTACCACATATGATAGAGGTTGTTGTTCTTTACTACCACCGGCCGGTTGACCTGGTGTTCCCAAGTCGAATCCGGCCTGGGTCCCAGCACGATTTCCGGGTCGCCCCAGTGGATACCGTCGGTGCTTTCAACCAAGGCAATAGACTTTTTTGGACGCCAAGAGAACCACATAAGGTATTTGCTCTTTTCCTTGAGGACAGCCACATCGAAGCAGGTACCAAGGTTACCACCGAGAATAGGATTCTTCTCATACTTGCGCCAACCTGCAGCCGCTCCTTGCACTGCACGGAAGTCTTGTGTCGGGGAAATTGAGGTGTCGCCGACGTCTGCTGGTCGTAACTTACCAGTGACACGCTGCAATGAATCTGCTTGAGCTACCTCTTTGCCATCTGCGAATACATGCAGGCCTTTGCCTTTGCCGTACTTGGTTCCGATTCTGTCCCAAAGAATGGTGATTACTCTTTCATGATACAGTATGTTGTCCAAGCAGAACCAATCCCACGTATCAATAGGCACCAGCGGGTTAACTTCGACAATATTATCAGGCCGCGGGCGCAGACCGACCAGGCCAGAAATAATCAAATCACAATAGCTTGAGTGATTGTAATCCTTGCCTCGCACATTAGGAGCCAGGCGAGTTCGAGCAATCCAGTCTCCGGTATAAGGATTAAGGTTCTCGTCAATCCAGGGAACGACTTGGCCGTCTTGGTGCTTCAGGCGATGACTCTTTGTGTAAATCTTTAGAGTCTCGAAATAGTCAGCTTTGCTTATGACATCCTGTTTATAATTGTTCAGCACGTTGGCAAGTGCCGTCAGGGTTGTCGCAGTTGCGTAAGGCCAGCTTGGACCATTCCACTGGCAGGAATGACCCTCGTAGCGAATAGCGAACTGCGGGTGACGCTGCTCTGCGGTCGTAGGACCGAATGGTGCGTAAAAGCCATTAGAGTCCATCAACTGCTTCCACGCCTTTTCATAACCCGAATCCGGCAAATTGAAGTACCAAGGTGTAAAACCGATTTCCTCACGGACATTAACAAGAGTCTGGGCATTACAAGGGAGTGTCATAAAAAACTTTGCTTCGTCATTCCACAGCTTTGACTGGATGAGCTTCTTGAGCATTTCGGCCTTCGCTTCGTACTCTTTTGCAATGTCCTTACGTCCGGCAAGTTCAGCAATTTTTGCGATAGCAGCAGCATCACCGAACATATAAGAGTTTATCGAAGGCCGCTTACCTGGCTCACCCAACATTCTAAGGCCTACCGAGCCCGAAATGGAAAATTCCATTCCGTCCTTGTCATCTATCTGCCAAAACAACCCATCAGGTGCGAGCTTCTCTTTTTCCCATTCTTTGTAATTATGGACCAAATTTTCGAGAAGGCCTGTAATGAGTTTTTTGTCCGGCTGCACGAGATATCGAGCGTAAAGTGCATCGGCAATCCAGCAACTGTATTGCCTGGGGCTGCCGCCTTTTTGAAACCAGAAGACGGTGTAATCGTCCAGATACTTCGGGTCGTGGAGCCAGCGTCCTTCATAGAAGTGATGGCCTGCAGGACAACTGATTGTGTTGTGCTTGCCTGACCAGGACACGTTCGGCAGAAATTCAGTAATCACAAACCCATCCAGGGTATTCTTAATGTGCTTACGGTAGGTCCACCACCGAAAGTAATAAGTTTTCTCGAAGTCCTTGTCTGGGCACTAAAAAGTGGGATATTTTCTTTCAGAAATTCACAAGCCCTTTCGTTGGAAATGTGTTGAATGTACAGTTCCTCGTCGTTTTGGTTGAATGTATCAACATAATGCTTAAGCGAATCCCAGTTCAGTACAAGTGGACCTCGCCGCTCATCGGCTGCGGTCGCCATCACAACGAAATATGTTGTTGACAGAACCCAAATGAGAGCCCGGGACAGAGTCTCTTTTTTCTTCGTTGCTGTCACAATGTTCACCTCTTTTGGGGCGGAAAGGAGATTAACCATTCATGACTTCTCAGTAAACTTGCTCAACCATGATACAAGTTTAGTAGAATATCACGTTCGCGCTGGTGCTACAATCATTGTATGTCTTCAGCGGCTGTTAGTGGTTGCGCTGCAAACCTACCGGATAGCAGGATGCTGCCCGCAGCGGTGGATATGCTAAAAAACTCTCGCCTCAAAATCTTGTCCATAGCCAATATCTCCTTGTGATACTGCTAACACGCAAAACCATTTTGTCTGCTGCTACATAACAACACCCGGTATGCAGAAATACTCATCCGCGTCTTAACCGAGAGGAACTATGTATCCGAAACCTCTCAAGTTAGGCACACCGGCTGTAGACCTTCACTCTGGCAGTGTAATCCGCAGGTCAAAAGGCTTGTATTCGATAAAATCGAGAACCTGAACCTCACTTAATGTCAACGTGCGCTCAGCTATTATCCTATATTGGACATAACGAGCCTTAACTGGAACCTTAGGAATCAATTCGTATGTAAAACCAGTAGCGGTTTCATCGTCGGGCATTATATGATTAACTGGAATATCCTTCCAATGCAAGTTTAACTCAAAGAAACCCTGGCTTATATACTGCTTTGCGTCCGCAGAGGTAAGTACCTCAATCTTGTCCTTGACCTTTCCTTTCATCGCATCCCACCAGGGCCAGCCCGCACTGAGGTGAATACGAAAAGCGCCGCAGGATTCGACTCTGCCGAGGTCAACTGTTATCACCGCGTTATCCCCTTTATCCCAGCAAAGCCCGTATGTCGGACAAATTCCACCGGCATAAGGTGGCCCAACTATCCCATCGGTGAGTTTTTTCCCCTTCGGGTCGCCGGCACCCCAATGGTCTTTCGAGGGCACAGAAACCGTATAGTTTTTCCCCTCCGCTAAATTATTCCCATAGCTCACCCAGAGAGGGACATATTTCTGGCCGCCGATATCTTTCCCATCCGAATAACCATACCTGACCCCAGCAACAGCACCTTTAAGATTCAACCGCAGCCAATTCATCACGGAATGGTCTTCGCCGCCAACGTTTATCGTGTATTTGTGAGGCACTTTCTTAACCAATTCTGTATGGCTGCGTTCAACCAGTGAATAATCCTTCTGCACCTCACTCCAATTGAAAGTAACCTCGACCGGCCTAAACTCTGCAACCTTCGGCTTATAGTTGACTTCCATCCGAACGCTGTAGATACTGCACGCGTCAGTCCCCGCAGCCGAACTACTGAGCAGATACTTAAACAATACCGACCGAGTCCTTGCCGGGATATCCTTCACCTTCTCATAATGAATGACATCCCAGGGTGGCTCAATCTTATCCAGAGAATAACTCTTCACCCACGTTTTCCCATCGTCGAACGAATGCAATAAGTCGATGTGCGATTTTGGCGCCCGATTATAGAACCGACCACCGTAGTTGATTTGTGTAATATCCTCCGCCGCATCGACCTTAAACACCACATACGCATCTTCGCCGGCTTTAACCGCATGCATAACCCCCTGATAACCGACGTGTTTTGGCTTAGAGGTTATGTTCTTCTCATTTACGATGTAAGGTTTGTATTTCTCCCCCTGCAGGTCCGGCCAAATAACGACCGACTCGGTCTGGTCGCCTGTCCCGACATACACGGTATTTTTCCCAGCTAATAGTTTCGGCTGTGTCTTGCTGTTTAGCATTGTTGTAGTTTCAAACTCTATGTGCTCCAGACACACATCAGCCGGATTATCCTTGCCCATCAGCGACACTTTTACCAGCACTTCATAAGCACCGTTAACCTCCTTCCCTAACGCCAGATTCACAGCAGTATCACCAACCTCTCCGTTCTTCCAAACCTCATTCCAGGTCAAACCGTTGGTGGTACTGATGGAGATGCTGGTTACATCACTGCTGTTCTTGCGCTGCACGGTGGCTTTTATAATCAAATGACTAATAACGTTGGCGCCTTCCACTTTGAAAATAATCTCACCGGTTTCACCGGCCTTGCGAGGCACAACGCCTGCCGGTTCGACCGCCTTACAATTTGAAATAATATGAGCAGCTTCCTGCAAAGAATCCTCCGTTAGATTGGGCTGGAATGAGCGAACACCATTACCACGAATTCGATACCGCGTGTTGGGCTTTTCCGGGTCATCGCCGTTGTTGGGCACGTAATATTCGGCAGATGTCCCTACGCTTTTGTAGTAACGTGTATAAACCTCATTCTCTCTGAGATTAAGGATATAACGATGGCCGCGGTCCCAGTTGTAGTAATAATAACGATACTTAAAACCGTTCGGATTAAAGCAACGATATTCCTGCTCAAGGTCACGGGCGCAGTCCGCTCCGGTTAGAAAACCATTACTGCTGGTAGCATTGAGACAGTGATACCGGGCAATGTGTCCTGCCTCTTTCCGCATACCGGATGCCTCACAAGCACCTTCTCTGCCGATATCCTCAACACCGGCGACTGTCCTGCCGTCGCATAAGCTATATATCGCTGACATGCTGTTATCATACATATGCCATCGACCGTCATATTCCACTTCCGGCACGGTGTGCAGCGTAATATCCCAGAATTTCACGCGGTATCCCATCGCATCCCAGATAGAACAGTTGACACCTGCAATGGTGCTGCACATTGTGTAGCCATAATCGTTGAACTGCCGAATGGGGTCGGTGCACTCAAGACCATGCAAAACCGTCGGGCTGGTTTGTCGCCGGGCAATATGATTCCAATAAAACACGGCCCAGCACTTCTCCGCCGGACTTTGCCACTTGCTGGTTATGCTATGGACCATACTATCCATATCGTAGTAATCAGGTGAGCCGTCAGTGACAACTTTGATATTGCACACCTCAGCCGACACCCTTGAGACAGCCGAACTGCCTATAGTGAAAACCAAAGTAAGTCCGAGCAGGATTTTGATGTTTATGCCACTTTTCATTACCATATCTTTTACTCCCTATTTATGTTCCACTGGTAGCTCCAGGGCATATATGTCCAGCTTGGCCAAGCCTTTAATGCCCAGCCCTTATCTTGCTTAACGCTCTTGAAATCTTTTGAATGCTTGACATATTCCTCGTAGGGGTCCTGCTGGGCGTGTGCCGACTGCAGCAGCAAGCCATAGACCACAATGGTAATCAGAACAAAAACGGCTATATTACTTTTCTGCATCATCGGTATATTTGCCATAATTTACACAAAAATTGTTTATTTTGCGAGTAAATTTGTCTATTGGCATGTAATGGATCAGTTAATGGTGTCAATTGTCACTTGCGAGCGCATTGGAGCGAGGTTTGGCTGGGTGACGGTGAAAAAGGAAAGGACAATATGAACAGTAATCTGAACTCGCCTGGAAAAATTGGTAATGAAATAGAAGACATTAAAAAGCGGGGTTAAAGATAAGCACAGGCGAATTATACGGTTTGCTTTGCCGGCTGGGTTTTCTTTATATCTTTTCAGAGCTTTTCACTTTTTTCTCTGCTGTTAAAAATACAAGCGGAAAAGCGTTCTTGAAAGAAAGTGCTATAAAATAGTAAAATAAAGTAAACAGGAGATGAAGTCGCTTTCTAAGTTAAAGACGAATTTGTCTCATATTTGCTGACGATATACAATCGTCGGCAGGAAACTCTTGTGTTCGGAACAGTAAGGAAACCCCGGGAAGGGATGCAGGTCATGAAGTCATATCGAGGTGTTAGGGAAGGAGAATCGCTTGTGCAGAAAACGGCGTTGATTATCCTGCTGACAACCGCCACAGGGATGTCAGCAACCCAGGGAGGTGAAACAGCCGCCAATG
>Ga0315285_10007378_pt1 | contig 11287 bp, 8 predicted proteins | sample YL17G09_36_MG_FD_203698 | JGI IMG/M metagenome (GOLD analysis project Ga0315285, IMG submission 203698) | Sediment microbial communities from Yellowstone Lake, YNP, Wyoming, USA - YL17G09_36 | ecosystem: Environmental > Aquatic > Freshwater > Lake > Sediment | place: USA: Wyoming | collected... | reverse complement strand
CTGCGCGGCTTGACTGCCCCTGCGGTGCAGCCAAGCCGCTGCGAGCCCTTCAGGCTCGTCCAAGAACAACGTCTTTGAGCTTATCTACGGGCCATTGGTGCCTGTCCCTATTTTACCAAGTGGCGCCGGTCGGCCTCACGATCGGTGGTATAATCACCAAGAAGGCCGATGGCGACCGTGGGCTGGCGCCCGTATGGCAAATGCCGATTCAAACCCTTCCAAGGAGATGGACCATTGGCTCTCTGGTTCTGCGGCCTGGCGCTGATATTGATCCTTTGTGCCGGCCTCTGCGCCGGCGCACTTTCTTCCCCGTCCGCCCCGGCCGAACCGGTGGTTCTTCATGCCGCCGACTTCGGCGCCCGGCCGGACGATGGCAAGGACGATAATCCCGCCGTGCAGGCGATGCTGGCGGCGGCTCGCGCGGCCAATGCCCCCGTGCTGATTCGATTCGGGCCGGGGCGATACGACTTCTTCGCCAAAACCGCCGGCAAGGCCCATTACCCGGTCACGGCCGTGCATCTCCAGTGGGACCTGGTCACGCCGTTTCATCTGGACCGGATGAAGCACCTGACCATCGACGGCGGCGGAGCCACGTTTATGATGCACGGGCGAATGACGCCGTTCGTCCTCAACGCGTGCGAGGGCGTCACGGTCAGAAACGCCCGCGTCGAGCATGTCCGCCCGTCCGTCTTTGAGCTCAAGGCGGCCGCCAAGGGCGAGGGTTGGATCGACTACCAGCCCGCCGCCGGCGACCGGTACGTCATCGAGGGCAATCATATTGTCTGGCTGGACGCGGATGACAAGCCCCAGCGGCCCAACTGCTTCGTGGAATACGATCCGCTGCTGGATACAGCCCGCCGCTGCCCGGACCCCCTTGCCGATGCCCAGGCGATCCGGGACGAGGGCGACCGCCGGCTGCGGGCAGAGTACGCGCCCGGCTCGAAGGCCCACGAGAAGATCCGCCCCGGCCATACCTTCCAGTTCCGGTTGGGCACCCGCGTCCAGTCCGGGGCGGTAATCTTCGAATCCCGGGACGTTGCCTTCGAGGACATGGACATCTGCTCGTGGAACGGCCTGGGGTTCGTCGGCCAGTTCTGCCGGAATGTGACGCTGCTAAACCTTCGCATGGAGCCGTCGCCGGAATCGGGCCGCACCAACGCCGGCTTCGCCGACGGCGTGCAGATGATGAACTGCCGCGGCCGGATCCTGATCGAAGGCTGCCGCATCGTCGGGCTGCATGACGATCACATCAACATCTACGGCCAGCTCATGAAGCTCCAGACGGTCGAAGGGCCGCACGCCATCCGGGCGATATACACCAGCGGCGAGACCCAGGGGCACATGAACTTCCGCCCCGGCGACGTCATCGGTTTTCGCGACGCCGCCACGCTGGCGGATGTCGGCCAGGGCGAGGTCGTCAAGGCCGAGCTGCTCAGCGGCACGACGATGCGCATCGAGGTCGACGGCGGGCTGCCCGACAAGGCGGAAGGGCTTTGGGTAGAGAACCGCACGTGGATTCCCGACGAGGTCGTTATTCGCGGCAATTACTTCGGGCGGGGGCCGACCAGAAGCATCCTCATGTACCTCGCCCGCGAGGCGATCATCGAGAACAACGTCTTCCACCGGATACCCATGTCCGCCATCCTGATCCAGTGCCCGGATGGCAGGTACGCCTTGCAGAACTTCGTGGGAAGCCTGGCCGTTCGCGACAACGTCTTCCATGAGTGCGAGGGTGCGCTGGTCCGCTGCGCCCCGGAGGCCGAGAACCTCTCGCAGCACACGAACATGTACGGCACGCTCCAAATAGCGGACAACCTGATTGTCAGGCGCGACGGCAAGCTGACGCTCCTGGACGTGCGCGGGTTCCAGAAAGTGCAGGTGGGCGAGAACCGCGTGGAACTTGCCGCGGGCGGCGGCACGCCCGCCAAGCCGAACCGCACGTGACCCGGTCGGCGATGATCACAGCCCGGGTGTCAAGCGTCAATTATTCTCCGGCGTCAGCGACAATTAGAATCCGCCATGGCCATGGTGGCTGTTTTTGCGTGACCATGGTGACCATGCGCCGTCGCCCATTCTTGAAGGAGCAGGTCGGATGAAACGTTTCGTAAGGATCGTGCTGCTGTACGCGGGATTGGCCCTGTCGGCCGGGCAGTCGGCATCGGCCAAGGAGAATGTGGCGCTGCTCTACACAAGCGGCGTGCCTCAGGCGGAGTTCGCTGGAGCGGAAATCCGCCTCACCCTGGATGCCAGGGGCAACGGCTGCCTCGGAGGAACCCTGGACGATCTTGCGAAGGCGTCCGGCAATGTCCGCATCGTCCTGGCCGCCTCCGCCGCCGAGGCAAAGCGGCTTACCGCTGATCTGGGCCTGGCGCCGCTGAAGGCGTCGGCGGCACAGTCGTACGCCCTGCGCAAGAAGGTGGATGGCGGCCGCACAACGTATGCCGTGCTGGCGACCGATCCGACAGGCGCGATGTACGGCGGCCTGGACGTGGCGGAAGCGATCCGCCTGGGCACGCTGGCGGACCTGAAGGACAGCGACCACGCGCCCCACATCGAGCGGCGAGGCATCAAATTCAACATTCCCCTTGATGCCCGAACGCCCAGTTACTCTGACGCCGGCGATGCCGCCCAGCAGAACATCCCCGAGATGTGGAGCATGGACTTCTGGCGCGAGATGCTCGACGAGATGGCGCGGCAGCGGTTCAACGTGCTCACGCTCTGGAATCTGCACCCCTTCCCCTCCCTGGTGAAAGTGCCGGAGTACCCCGACGTGGCGCTGGCCGACGTCATGCGCACCACCGTCAAGTTCGACAGCACCTACTCCCTCTGCGGCACGGACATGGTCCGCCCGGCACACCTGGCCAGTCTCGAAACGCTCAGGAAGATGACGATCGAGGAAAAGGTCAGGTTCTGGCGAGAGGTGATGCAGTACGCCCATGACCGCGGCATCGAGGTCTACCTCTTCACCTGGAACATCTTCGTGTGGGGCGCCGACGGAAAGTACGGCATCACCCCGGACCAGTCGAACCCGACCACCATCGACTACTTCCGAAAGAGTGTGCGGGATACGCTTCTAACCTATCCCCTGCTGGCGGGGTTCGGCATCACAGCCGGCGAGAACATGCAGAACCTCAAAGGCGACCTCTCGAACGAGAAGTGGCTCTGGAAGACCTACGGCGAGGGCATCACGGACGTTAAGAAACTCCAGCCGCACCGCTGCGTGCGGCTCATCCATCGGTTCCACCAGACGGATCAGACGTCAGTTTTGGCCGACTGGAAGGAATATCCCGGCCCGTTCGATTTCAGCTACAAGTACAGCGTTGCGCACATGTATTCCTCGCCGACGCCGCCCTTCGTGAAGAAGACCCTGAAGGAGTTGCCCGCCAACCTCCGCACGTGGCTGACCGTGCGAAACGATGACATCTACAGTTTCCGCTGGGGCGACCCGGAGTATGCCCGGGCCTACATCCGCGCCATGCCCGGGCCCGACAAGCTGGCCGGTTACTACATGGGTCCAGACGGATACATATGGGGCCGCGAGTTCATCAGCACCGAGCCCGATTCGCCCCGTCAACTCGTGACGAAAAAGCAGTGGTACAGTTTCATGCTGTGGGGGCGGCTGAGTTACGAGCCGACCCTCCCCGACACGCTCTTCGAGCGAACCCTGGCGGTGCGGTTCCCCGAGGTTCCCGCGGCGAAATTGTTTGCGGCGTTCTCGGCCGCTTCGAAGATCATCCCGCAGACGACCCGTTTTTTCTGGGGCGACATCGACCTTAAGTGGTTCCCCGAGGCCTGCACGCGCCACTCGTGCCCCAAGGGCTTCTACACGGTGAAGCACTTTATCGCGGGCGAGACGATGCCTGGCAGCGGCATTCTCAGCATCGGCGCCTATCGCGATCGGCTCCTCATGAAGAAACCCATGGACGGCATCACACCCCTCGAAGTCGCGCTGGCGCTCAAGGGCCACGCGGCGGCCACGCTGCAACTGCTCAGCCAGATGCCCGAGATAGTGGCCGACAAGGAACTGCGCCTCACGCTCGGCGACCTCAAGGCTATGGCCCACCTGGGCAACTACTATGCCGAGAAGATTCTGGGGGCCACGGACCTCGCCCTCTTCGACAGGACCGGCAAGGCCGAATTGAAGGAATCCGCCGTCAAGCACCTTCGGGAAGCCATGGAGCACTGGAAGGCGTACGCTGCCGCGGCGAAGCGCCAGTACCGCCCGCAACTGCTGACACGCATCGGCTACGTTGACCTGAACGCCCTGGCCGAGAAGGCCCGGCAGGACGTGGAGATGGCAATCGAGTGGAAACCTCGGAAGCCGTAAGGCAATCCCATGCCTCGGCAAGCAACGCAGGCTGTAACCGGCAAGGTGTCCTCATTCTTACTATAGCTGTTCTGGCCATGCGCATATGACCCGTTGTCCGTCCCGCAAATCGCATCAGGCGGGACGAGCCGCGGGATCTTGCACCTGCCAACACACCCGCGAGAAACTAGTGTTCTGTCAGCGATGATTCGATGGATCGGGTGCCATGCTTCCAGCCTTGGGGAAGCATGTCTCCACGGAACATGCTTCAGAAGCCGGAAGCATGGCACCCATCACTTCACGGCTGACAGAGCACTAGGGACGGTCACCTGATACCGTTTCCGACGTTATCCACGATCTATTTCAGAGGCGAATAATACGTGTCTGTCCCTATTTTTGCAGGCTCGCGCGGAGCTTTCGCCAGGCCGCCATCGAGCGGGCCAGGTGCTCGCGGGCGTCGCCGCCGATGCCGTAGCATTGCAGGCCGACAGGGCCTTTGTAGCCCACGGCCTGGAGAGTCCGCAGCAGACCCGCCATGTCGAAGCCGCCCTCATCCAGCGGGGCGATCCACGCGCCCTTGCCCGCGGCAACATCCGCGCCGGTCGGCGAGCCGTTGATGCTCACCGCCATCAGCCGCGGGCCTGCCTTGGCAAGCACCGCCGGCAGGTCCTTCTCGTCGCCGGTCTTCAGGTAGTGGCACAGGTTGAACATCACGCCGACGTTTGGCCGATCCACCTTTTCGGCCACGCGGATGGCGTCGCCAACCTTCTCCAGCCAGTTGCCCACGTGCGGGTACAGCGCCACCCTGACGCCCAATGGCCGGGCCAGGCCGGCGATCTCCCGCAGCAGCTCGACGGCCCTGACATCGCCGGCCTGGTCGCCGGGTTTGCCTCCGCTGACGAGCATCGCAAGCATCGTCGGGCGGCCCTTGAGCAGCCCAAGGACTTCCTTGAGCTTCGGGTCGTAAGGCTGGCTGGCGCCCGGCGAGACGTCCAGTTGGATGTATATCTGGTAGAGCGTCAGCCCGGCCGCGTCGAGCGTCTCGATCCGCTCGGCGACCTTGTCCAGCCAGAGATGCCCCGCCCCCGAATAGCCAAGCTCCTTGAGCATCTCGGCCTGCTGGGCGAGCGTGCGTTTTCTGGCGTCGTGGGTGTCCATGCAAAGGGCGAACAGCGGCCAGTCGCCCTGCCGGAGAGCCGGCGCCGGTTGGATCGCCGCCGAAGCCGCCGGCGAAGCCGACACGACTGAAGCCCGCGACATCGCGACACAAAGCAAGGCGACAACGCCCGCCGCCATCGCCGACTTGACCAGTTCCCGAAGATTCATGTGCAATGTCATATCAGTCTTTCGTTGAGAAGTCTAACCTTCTCCTCTCAGGCGTGTCTTTATCACTGTGTGCAGTGGGCAAAATGAGTCGGATCGGCAAGAGGAGATTGGAGCCATGAACGCGGGAAAGAGAATTTTGGCAATAGCCCGGCCAGTCGTCGCCTTGGTGCTGCTTGGAGCCTTGGCGGCGGCGGGCGGTTGCGATAGACACCGCGGGCATGTTCAGTATTACAACGACGGCGGCTACTATGGGGATGTTGTGGTGTATCGCCCGCCGCCCGCGGTTGTCGTTGAGCCTCGTCACCACGCCCCGCCGCCGCGCTTCCGGGATCACGACGGCGGAAGGGATTTTGATCATCGCCGCTGATTGAGCCCCGCTGCGCCTCCAGCAATGGTGTGCGAAGTCCGTCGCGTGAGGTCCGACATGCAAGGGCCGCGGGTCTATACCGCGGCCCTTTCGCATCCATCCGGCACATTCCGCCGGCCCGGAGCATGTCTGGGGGAGTTTTTTTGTAATGCCTCAGTTACGGGGGGAGAAAGAGCCATGAATATTGAGCAGGCCCGCTTGTAGCGGCCCCGTCAGGGGCTTCTTGAAGAATCGCCTTACGGCGACGCTACGAACCCCCCCCCGTAACTTAGGCATTACGTTTTTTTAGAATTCGCAAACCTCTCCCGCCCCGGTTATCGTCAATAATTCATACGTCGGCAAAGGCGCATCCGGCGGCGGTTTTGGTGTGCGCGCCGTGGGCTAAAGGAGAATCGCAGATGCAGTATGCACCGCGGATGCCCCGTGTATTGGGGGTTGTTTTTTTGTTGCTCGCGGCCTGTTTCCTGCCGGCATGTGCCATTGCGGCCAGGCCGGCCGACAACATCGACTCGGCCGCCCAGGTGGAGATCGCCCAGGCGGTCCGCAACGTATATCCTGCTCTGGTTCGCATTTACGTTGTAATCAACGAGCCTGACGACGGGCGGATGCGAAAGCTCAGCGGCGCGGGCAGCGGCGTGATCATCAGTAAGGATGGTTACGTCGTGACAAACCACCACGTGGCCGGCAACGCCGGGCGGATCGTCTGCAACCTCGCCGACCAGGAGGAAATCGAGGCCCAGCTCGTCGGCACCGACGCCCTGGCTGACATAGCAGTGCTCAAGCTGGACCTGGCCTCGCGCAAGAAAGGCATCACGCCGGTACCCGTCGCCCAGTGGGGCGACAGCAACGCCGTCCGCGTCGGAGACGTCGTGTTCGCCATGGGCAGCCCCGCCGCGGTCTCGCAGTCGGTAACACGCGGCATCGTCAGCAACACCCAGTTAATAATGCCAAGGAACATGGAAGGATCGTTCCGGCTGGACGGCGAGAACGTCGGCTCGATCGTTCGCTGGCTCGCCCACGACGCGATAATATTCGGCGGCAACAGCGGCGGGCCGCTGGTCAACGTCGCCGGGCAGATCGTCGGGATCAACGAGATCGGCCTCGGCTCGCTTGGCGGAGCGATTCCCAGCAACCTCGCCCGAAGTGTCGCCGAGAGGATTATCGCCGATGGCCATGTAAAACGAAGCTGGACCGGCGTGGAAGTCCAGCCCCGTCTCAAGGACGCCGTCGCCGAATCGGGTGTGCTCGTGGCCGGGATTGTCCAGGACTCCCCCGCCCAGGCCGCGGGGATCAAGTCCGGCGACGTGATAACCTCCTTTGACGGCTCGGCCGTCGATTGCTCCATCGACGAGCAGCTCCCGCTCTTCAACCAGTTCGTCCTTGGCACCCCCATCGGCAAGAAGGTCGAGGTAAAGCTCCTTCGCGATGGCAAGCCCGTGGTGGTCTCGCTGACAACCATCGCCCGCGAGCCTGCCCTGCCGAAGCCCGAGGAGGTCAAGTCGTGGGGCCTGACCGCCCGCAACCTGACGCGGATGATGGCCCTGGAACGCCGCCGGCCCGACAAGGACGGCGTCCTTGTCGATTCCATCAGACCTGGCGGGCCGTGCGGCAACTCCAAGCCCGGCATCAACGCCGGCGACGTCATACGCAAGATTGACGGCAAGTGCGTCAAGGATCTCGCCGCCCTTCGCGAGCTTACAGCCGAGGCCACCAAGGGCAAGACCGACCCTGTCTCCGTGCTGGTCGATTTCGACCGCGGGACCGGCGAGTTGATGACCGTGGTGAAGGTCGGCAAGGAAGAACCCGCCGACAAGCCCGCGCTGGCCCGCAAGCCCTGGCCGGCGGCGGCCACGCAGGTGCTCACCCGCGACCTGGCCGAGTCGCTGGGCATGAAGGGCAAGACCGGCGTGCGCGTGACGGAAGTCTACACCGGCATGGCCGCCGCGAAGGCCGGGTTGGAGGTCGGCGACATTATCCTGGCCGTCGATGGCATCAAGGTCGAGGCATCCCAGCCGAGCGACACCGACGTGTACGACACGATGATCCGCAAGTATGACGTCGGCGCCGAGGCGGTGCTGACGGTCATCCGCGGCAAGGAGCAAAAGAAGATCACGATGACCCTCGAGGCCCCGCCGACGCCGTCGGACAGGCTGGCCAAGTACGAGGACCAGGACTTCGAGTTGACCGTCCGCGACCTGTCGGTCATGGACCGCATCCGGAAGAAGGAGGACCAGTCGCTTCGCGGCGTGCTCGTCGAGCGCACCGAGCCTGGCGGCTGGGCGGCCTTCGGCGGGCTTTCCGGCGGCGACGTCGTGATCTCCATCGATTCCGTGGCCACGCCCGAGGTCGCCCAGGTCGAGAAGATACTCAAGGCAGCCAAGCAGTCAAAGCCGCGGCGGATTGTATTCTTCGTCAAGCGCGGCATACATACCATGTACGTGGAAATCGAGCCCGACTGGCGGTACGTCAATCACTGACGCACCAGGCGAGGATCGAGTCGAGAAAAGCAACCAGAGAGAAAGGAAAGACATAGTGATGAGCAAGCGAATGTCGTCCGCCGTCGTGTACGCCGCATTGGCGACTGCCTGGGCCGGCCCAGCCGCCGCCGATGAGGCCGCCAATCAGGCCGGCAAGATCATGCGGGACTATGGCAAGGCGGTGGTCAAGGTCGAGGCGGTGCTGACTGTCAGCGCCGAGGGCGCACTGGCCGCACGGCTGGGCGGCAACCAGGAGCAGAAAGTCCAGATCGTCGGAACCGTCGTGGAGCCATCGGGCCTTACGGTAGTGTCCTACATCAACCTCAATCCCGCATCCGCCCTGGGTAACGTCAAGGTCCGCGGCCCCGACGGGCAGGAGATGACCATGTCGCTCAAGGGCGATCTGACCGAGGTCAAGATCTGCCTGCCCGACGGCACGGAGATACCCGCCAGGGTCGTGCTGAAGGATGAGGACCTCGACCTGGCGTTCATCATGCCCAAGGATAAGCTCGACAAGCAGGCAGCCGAGCAAATCCAGGCGGTGGACCTCGCCAAGCCCGCGCCGAAGGCCCAGCGGCTCGACCAGGTCGTCCGCCTCGGCCGGCTCGGAAAGGACATGAACCGCGAACTGGTCATCGAGCTGGACCGCATCTCCGCCATCATCACCAAGCCGCGAATGCTCTACATCCTGGGCGGCGCCCAGCCTGGCGCGCCCGTGTTCGCCCTGGACGGCGAGTTGCTTGGCATCATCGTCTTCCGCAAGAAAGCCGGCGGCGAGGGCATCGGCCGGGGCGGGCCGAATATCGGCGGCACGCCCGCCGTCCTACCGACCGCGGATGTCAAGAAAATCGCCGACCAGGCACGCGAAGAGATGACCAAGGCCCCCGCCGCAACCCAGCCGACGACGAAAGAAGCCCAAACAGAGGAAGCCCCAGCCACCAAGCCCGCCAAGTAGCGGTAGCCGGTAGCCGGTAGCCAGTAGCCGGTAGCCAGTAGCCAAGGCTGTTCGATAATTCAGAAGTCTCGGTTCCCTGGGCGGGGGTGTACGGCGTTTGGAATCGGCATGCATTGAGCCCCGAAAGGGTGCCGGCATTTAGCCGGCCCGTGGGGCCTGAGATAGATGCATGGCGCCCGGCGCCTCGAAAATTACCGTATTGAAATCTTTCCGGCCTCTTGGTATTACTAAGTAATACTTCATAGAATGAATGGTTGATTCCAATAGCGCGGTCGCGGCGCGAGGAAGCGGACTTATGCCCGGAAAGAAACTGGACGTCATCACGCTGAAGGTGGATCGGTCGCTGGCCGAGGCGATGGAAGGCGTTTCCAATCGCAGCGGGTTCATCCGCGACGCGATCCTGGCGGCCCTGGAGAACATCTGCCCGCTGTGCATGGGCACCGGGATCCTCTCGCCGCGGCAGAAGCAGCACTGGGCCAGCTTCGCCCGCGATCACAGGATGCGGCAGTGCCCGGACTGCCACGAGCGGCACCTGACATGCCGGCACGACAAGGCCCGCCCGCGACGCCGCCGCGACGGCGCGCACGGCAAGACGCCCGAGACGAAGAAGAGCAAGAAACCATGAAGACACCCACAACTACATTTGGAGCCCATGAAATGACGAACGACGGGAAACCAATCGCCCGTGCTCTGGCAGCCACCCTTATAGCCTCGGCCTGCCTGGCCCTGCTCGCCGGGGCGGGCTGCTCGGACAGGCCTGCCCCATCCGGCGGCGACAAGACCACGGTGTTCGCCTGCATCGCGCCGCACGGCTACTTCGCCCGCCGCATCGCCGGCGGGCTTGTGGACGTGCAGGTGCTGGTTGGCGCCGGCGCCAACCCGCACACCTTCGAGCCGGCCGCCATCCAGATGGTCGCCCTCTCGCGGGCCGGCCTGTACCTCCGGGCCGGCATGCCGTTTGAAACCGCCCTGTGCGACAAGCTGGCCGGCATGACCGGCGGGCCGCGAATAATAGACACGCTCGCCGGAATAAAGCTTCTCGGCGAGGATGAGCACGACGAGCACGGCGAACATGCCCAGCCCGCCGTGCAGGGCAAAGGCTCCGAGCAGCACGCCGCAGCCGACCACCAAGGCATGGACCCGCACGTCTGGCTGGCGCCGAAGCTGGCGGCCAGGCAGACGGCCGGCATTTGCGATGCCATGTGCGAAACGTACCCCGCACACGCCGAGGAGTTCCGCCGCAACGCCGCCGCCCTGACGGCGGAGCTAGGCGCGCTCGACGCGAAAATCGCCGCCGCCTTGGCGCCATACAAGGGCCGGACGTTCTTCGTCTTCCACCCGGCCTTTAGCTACTTCGCGGCCGCTTACGGCCTGCACCAGCAGGCGGTGGAGACCGGCGGGAAAAGCCCATCGCTGAAGGACATCGCCAGCCTCATCGCCAACGCCAAGGCACAGCACGTGCGCGTGATTTTCGTTCAGCCGCAGTTCTCGACGCAGGCGGCGCGGACGATCGCCGACGAGATCGGCGGGGTCGTGGTACACATCGACGACCTGGCCGAGGACTACATGACCAACATGCAATCCATGGCCGAGAAAGTTCGCTCGGCCTTGTCCGGCGAGGCCGGGAGCAACTAAGGACGTGTATGTAAACCGGCGTCTTTCGTAGCACGGGCATCTTGCCCGTGAGTAGCACGGGCATCTTGCCCGTGAGTAGCACGGGCATCTTGCACGTGAGTAGCACGGGCATCTTGCCCGTGAGTAGCACGGGCATCTTGCCCGTGAGTAGCACGGGCATCTTGCCCGTGAGTAGCACGGGCATCTTGCCCGTGAGTAGCACGGGCATCTTGCCCGTGAGT
>Ga0315285_10007377_pt1 | contig 11288 bp, 4 predicted proteins | sample YL17G09_36_MG_FD_203698 | JGI IMG/M metagenome (GOLD analysis project Ga0315285, IMG submission 203698) | Sediment microbial communities from Yellowstone Lake, YNP, Wyoming, USA - YL17G09_36 | ecosystem: Environmental > Aquatic > Freshwater > Lake > Sediment | place: USA: Wyoming | collected... | reverse complement strand
TTCGAAAAACTGAAAAGAAGCAACGCACAACGATCGTTCTATCAACGGGAAAAAAACAAGGGGGGCCGAAAAAGCGACGGTGCAAGGGACCTGCGATTTTTAATTCTCTCTCTCTCTCTCTGTCTCTGTCTCTCTCTCCCCCTCTCTCTTCTCCCTCTCTCTACCTTCTCAACACTCGGGCCTCAAAAAATGCGCGCACTTGCCCGGGCCGCTGCACAGCGAGAACAGCATCCCATCGGCCCTCGGGTCGCACGCGGCGATCTCGCCGCTGGCGCTGGCGCAGTCGCCCGAGGCCTGATTCACGAGCAGGAAGCCCGTCGTCGTCGTCCATTCGTACCGCGGCTTGCCGCCCTGGGGCTTGCGCGGCGGGTTTGAAGTGGCGTCGCCAAAGTCGTCGTCGACGACCAGCGAAGCCACGGTCACGTTGGCAGGGGCGACCCTCCAGGTCGACGCCGCGAAGCTCGGCGACGAGGGTGCCGGACAGCGGCTGAGGCGGGCGCGGCCGCCGGAGGCGACGAGGCAGCGGGAGGGCTCTCCGTTGTCGTCCTCGCCTCTGTCGCCGCCGTTGGCGGGAGCGGCCTCCGCCGCTGCCGCCTCCGCCATCGCGGGCCTCAGGTCGACGACGGGCGCCGCTGCGCCACTGTGCGCCCCTGCGGTCGTCACGGGCGCGTTTTCGATCGAGCGGCGCGGCAGGGAGCGGAAGCGGAGGGCGGGCGGCGGGGAAGGAGACGAGGCGTCCGAGCTGCTCTTGGGCGCATTTTCGACCGAAAAGACCGTGGCGCCGCTCGGGGCGGCGGCGCCTGGGACGTTGCAGGCAGAGACTACGGAGAGCGAGGTTATTCAGAAGAAGAAAGAAGGAGAAGGAAAGGAGGCGTGAGAAGAAAATATCGGGACCGCGACATTCGGCGAGCGGAGGAATTTAAAAAAAAACTCACCTGCGACGTCGACGCCCTCCTCTCTGTTCTTTTCTTTCGAGTTCGCGGCGACGTACGGCGCGGTGAGGCACAGGCGCGGGGAGTCCGTCGACAAGAGAGACAGCGGCTGGGAGGCGAACTCCTCGATCGAGATCTTTTCGCCCTGGGGGGGCTTGGAGACGGAGCGCAGCGCCGCGAGCGAGCCGAGGGCGACAAGCTCCGGCTGCGGCGAGGAGGAGCCGTTCGAGCCGTGGACGAGCCCGACGGCCGGGTCGGAGCACTGGCGGTTGGCACGGGCAGATCCAGCGCGGGCCTCGATCCAAGCACCACCCCCCGGGAACGGGGCCGTGGGGTCCGGCGGCGAGAAGGAGGGGGAGGAGGCGGAAGAGGAGGGGGAGGCGGCGGAAGAGGAGGAGGCGGAGGCGGCGGCGGAAGAGGAGGTCGAGGTCGCCGACGGTGACGGTGCGTCTGCGACCGGCCTCGATGCACTCGTTGCCTGTTTTTTGGTTTCGTTTGTTCAGGCGCGTCAGGCGATCAAAAACGACCTCCTTTTCTAGTCAATATATATTTTGGCATCTTGAACTCTGGCGCGAAGAGGGGGGAGAAATCAAGGCGGGGTTTGGGCTCGAAGGGACTCGTTCGGTGGACAATAGGGCTGAGATGACGCGACAAATGCCATGCCTCAACGACGCGTGCCCTTTCTCTCGCGCTTATATCATTCGAATCACGCGCTCTCCGCTCACGCGAGCCTCACGATACTCTCTCCGCGATACTTACGAGCGTCGAGAGCAGCAAGAGAAGGGCGAAAAGGGCCTTCATGGCCGTGTCGATTTTTTAAGGGTGATCGAAAGAAGATAGTTTGGGGGAGAGAAAAAGTGTCGAAAAAGATAAGTACTTTACCGGAAACTTTTCTCTTGTTTTTTTTCAGCTTTCACTCTCAACTGACCTCCTCGGCTCGCGACCACCGCACGCTCGCTCCCACGCCCGCGGCCTCCCTGTTCCTCGAGACCTCGTGGACACGCAGCAGGTCCGCGCCGTGCGCCGCGGCGATCGCCGAGGAGGCAAAGGTGGCCGCGTCCCGCGGGTGAAGAGGACTCGGTACTTCTCCTCCTCCTCCTCCTCCTCCGTCCTCCGACGCAGCCCTCGCCTCCCCGCCACCGCTGCCGCCGAGGAACCCCTTCCTCGACGCCCCGACCAGCACCGGCATCGCCCGGAACTGCGGCGGCAGCGCCCCCCGGAGGGCCTCCGTGCGGGCGAGCAGCGAGAGGTTCTGGCCCCGGGTCTTGGAGAAGCCGAGGCCTGGGTCGAGGGCCAGCGACCAGGGCAGCAGCAGGGGCGGCGAGGGCAGAGGCGCCGCCGCGCTGTCGCCGCCCCGTCCTTCGTCCGTGGCCTGCTCCGCCGCGGCCGCTGCTCCCGCTGCGACGGCGCTCTCGACGGCCTCCGCGAGCTCCTCGGCGACGCCCAAGGCGACGTCCCCGTCAGAGTCACCGTAGTCCGAGTTCGCCGATCCCCCGGAGGGGTCGATAGAAGAGGAAGAAGACGAGCCCGGTCCTTTCGCCTCTCCCGCTCCGCCGCCGCCGCCGCCGCCGCCACCGCCGCCGCCGCCGCCGCCGCCCCGGTTGTGCGTCAGGATCAGCGCCCCTCGCCCCCGCGCCACCGCCGCGGCCATCCTCCCTCCTGCTCCTGATCCGTCCCCCTTCCCGCCCGTGACGTCGTTGATGATGTGCGCCCCCGCGGCCAGGGCCGCCTCGGCCACGGAGGCGTAGAAGGTGTCGACCGAGATCGGGATCCCCAGGGCCCTCAGCCGCGCGTCGGCCGCGAGCGCGCGCACGACGGGCACGACGCGCCGCGCCTCGAGCGCCTCGGGGACCCTGAGGGCGCCGGGGCGCGTCGACTGCCCTCCCACGTCAAGGAGATCAGCCCCGAGGGAGACGGCGAGGTGGGCCGCGGCGAGGACGGCGGGGATGTCGGGCGGGGGGTCGTCGTCAGCGCCGTCGGCGTCCGAGGCGTCCCCCGCGGCGCCCGAGGCGGCGACGCCTCCCTCCGCCGCCGCCGTCGCCTTCTTCGACATCATGAGCCTCCCGCCGTCGCTGAACGAGTCCGGCGTCACGTTCAGCACCGCCATGACGCGCGGCCTTCTCGCCTGGGCCCTCCACCCTCCGAGTCCGTGCGGAAGCGGGAGCACCGGCCAGCATTGAGAGGCGCCGCCGCCCTCGCCGCTGAGGCGGCAGTCGGCCTCCGGAGAGCGAGAAGAAGAAGAAGAAGAAGAAGAAGAAGAAGAAGAAGAAGAAGGAGAAGAAGAAAAGGAATCCCTGCTGCTTGAGCAGCAGAGCTCCCTCCAGCGCTGCGCTGCCTCGCAGAGAGACCTCGAGACGGCCTCGGCGGAGCCTCGGGAGGGCAGCGGGAAGGCCAGGCCCGGCGGGCGCAGCGAAGGGCGGCGCCGCCGCTGCCGTTGGTCCGCCGCTCGCCCTCGCCCTCGCCCGTCGCCGTCGTCGTCGGGGAAGCCAAAGAGCCGAAGCCCCGAGCCGAAGCGCTCGCGCTCGCTCTCCGCGCTCTCCTCCGCCGCCTCGGCCCCGCCGACCAGGTCGCACGCGGGCGCCATCACGAACGCGCGCTCGCGCCAGCGCGGGTGCGGCAGCTCGAGGCCCTGCGCGACCGCCGCGGCGACGGCGGGGTCGCCGCCGTCGCCGTCCTCGCCCTCTCTTCCACTCTCGCTCCCGTTCTCGCTCTCGAAGAAGCTCCCGCGCAGCCCGCCGTAGAAGACGACGTCCAGGTCCAGCGGCCTCGGCCCGAAGCGCACGGCGGGCTTCCCTCCCTCCTCCTCCTCCTCTTTGCCCCTCCCGGCGTCGCGCTCGAGTCCCTTGAGCGCGCGCAGCAGCCGCAGCGGCGGCAGGCGCGTCACAACCGCGGCGGCGGCGTTGAGGAAGGGGGGCTGCTCGGTGACGTAGGCCGGCTGGGACGCGAACAGCCTCGAGGTCGCCAGCACGAACGAAGTCGGCTCATTTTTGCTCGAGGATCCGCGGTAGGGGAGGCGGGCGAGGGCAGAGGACATCGCCGCGGGGACGTCTCCCTGTTCGTGAGTGTTTTTTTTTTGAAGTTTTTCGGAGTTGGCAATTTGAGCGTCGATTGGAGCGTCGCCGACACCAGTCGAAACGGAGTCGCTAGAGCAGATAAGGCTCCTCGATTGTAACCCACCATGTTCCCTCCCAGCGCGATAATGACGGCCTCAGGCTCGTCGAGGAGCTCAGACGAGGACGAAGAGAGAACCGGGGAGGAAAAAGTGGAAAACGACGACCAAGGGAGCTTCGACGACGATAACAGGATCAGTCGCCGTCGATCGCCGGCGCCTCTCCTTAGTAAAAACAGCATCGTCCCCCTGCAGAGCTCTTTGTCAAATCGCAGCTAGCTGCTTCAGCGTCGTAGCTAGCTCTGTGCCAGGAGCAGTGGCCGAGGAACCGGCATTTCTATTCCGTCGAGAGAGAGGAAAATGAGAGCGAAGAAAAGAAGAAAAAGCGGGGAGAAAAAAAACTAGCTCGACCTCTTCTTCTCTCGTTTGTTCGCACTCTTCTTCTTCGCCCCCGCGCCGCTGCCATCACCGCAGCTCCTTTACGAATCCTTATACAAAGTCAAGATGTTGTTACAAATGAAGAAAGAATGAAAGTGCAAGAGAGAGAAAGAGAGAGAGAGAGAGAGAGAGAGAGAGAGAGAGAGAGAGAGAGAGAAAGAGAGGAGAAACGTCCCGTCTCTCTGAACCCCGTTTTCTCTCTCACTTCTCCTTTGCCTCCACTTTTTCTCCCTCCTCCCTGTCCTTTTTCGCCATCTCGCGGCAGAACCGGGCCAGCGCCGAGTGCGCCTCCCCGTAGGACGCCGCGACCCTGAGCGACGGCTTCATCCACCCTGGGAGCCTCTCGACGGGCGGGACGGAGGCGGGAGCAGAGGAGGAAGAGGAGGGCATCGTCGAGGACGGCGGCGGAGGAGGAGCACCGCCCCCGCCGCTTCCGCCCATCCCGCTTCCGCTCCTCTTCGTGTACCTCGCGTCGGCCAGGATCACCGCGGCCCAGTCCCCCGCGTGCCGTACGACGCGCCCGACGCACTGGTTCACCGCCACGGCCGCCGAGTCCTCGTACAGGGCCCGGCCGGCGCCCCTGGACCTCTCCTCCAGGAAGGCCATCCGCTCGACGAGCTCGGCGTCGTCCGGGGCGGGGTAGGGGATGCCCAGGACGACGACGGCCCTGCCGAGGGCGTCGCCGAAGTTGATCCCCTCGGACAGCTTGGCGCCGATGACGGAGAGGAGGAGGGCGCCGGAGGAGGGAGACGTCGGAGGAGGACGAGGAGGACGAGGAGGAGGAGGAGGAGGAGGGAAAGAGGCCGTCGCTGCAGGCCTGACGGCGCGAGCGACGGGAGCGAGGAAAGGAGGCGCGCGCTTCTTCTTCCTGTCCCCGTCCTCTCTGTGCTCTCCGTCGTCGCTCCCGTCGTCGTCCTCCTCCTCCTCCTCTACTTCGTCGCCTTCCTTGCCTCGCGCGGCCCTCCCAAAGGCCGCGAGCGTCGGCGCGACCTCCGCCGCCCCCCTCGGCTCCACAAAGACCTTTTTCTTCGCCTCCATCCTCCGCAGCGCGCCCGTCGCCCGCCACCGCTCGCTCGCCTGGCGCAGGTACGCGAACGAGGGGAAGAAGGCCACGACCCCCCCGGGGACCACCAAGCAGACGTTGGCGAGCAGCGCGCCGACCTCGTCGAGCGACGCCTCGGAGCCGCGGGCGGAGGCCCTGAGGTCGAGCGGCCTCCCCGTGGGTCCCGTGCCCAGCGAGAGGGCGAGGAGCCTCTCCCGAGGGAGGACGTGGCCGCAGGAGAAGCGGGCCGCGGTGGCGAGAGGGTGAGAAACGGAGGGAGGAAGGGGAAAAGGAGGGGGAGGAGGAGCGGGGCTTAGAGGCGCGGTCGTTTTCCCCGTCGCCGCCGCCGCCGCCGCCGCCGTCCGAGCTTTCGCACTGCTCGGCAGAAGAGGCGGCGGCGGGAAGAGCTGCGCCGCGAGCGACGCCGACGGCTCCAGCGTCCCCGAGGCCAGCACCACCGCCCTCGCCTCGGCCAGCACGGCCCCGAAACGCGCCCCGGCGTTGAGCAGCACGAAGCGGAGGGCGGGGTCGGGGGGACCGGAGGAGGAGCTGCAGGAGGGGGGCTGGGCGCCAGAGGTCCCCAGCCCCCTCTCGACGACGACACGGCCGTCGGCGTCGGCCGTCGTCAGCGCCGCCGCGAACGAGACCAGGGCGTGCAGCGCCGCCGTCGAGGTCGGCTCTCCCCCTTCGCCGCCGTCGCCGCCGACGCGGTTGTTCTCGCCGTCTCCTCCGGGCTCGCGGGAGGAGGCGGGCGGGCGGGAGAGGGTCCCTCCCCTCCTCCCCCTGCGGCCAGAGGGGCGGACGGTCCCCGCCGCCGCCTCGGCCTCGGCCGCCGCCGCCGCGCCCGCCCGCGCCTCCCTGCGCTCCCTCGCCGCGGCGGCGTCCGTGGCCCCGGCGACCTTGGCCACGGCGTGCTTCTCCTTCAGGGACTGCACCAGGCGGAAGGCGTTAATGTTGTCGAGCCCCGTGGAGGAAACGAAGGCGTCGATGGTGAGGGCGCGCTGCTGCTGCCGCCGGGTCTGGTCTCGGGGGGGAGGGGGAGGGGGAGGAGGGGGAGGAGGGGGAGGGGGAGGGGGAGCGCCGCCGCTCGCCGCCGCCGCCGCCGGGCTCGAGCTCGAGCCTCCCCCCGTCCCTCCTGCCCCCGCCCCTCCGCGCCCTGCCCCGTCCCCTTCGAGCCACCTCCCCAGGCTCTCGCTCACTGCCAGCAGCATCTGCACGTCCCTGCGCCCCGAAGGGTTGAGCCTCGGTCCGTACCGCTCCAGGTAGGACCGCAGGGCCCTGGAAGAGACGCGGAGGTGTCTCAGCGAGACGCGGGCGCTGTAGGCCGCCGCGACGGCCGCGGGGAGGTTGTGCGCCTCGTCGACGACGACGACCGCGCCCTTCAGCTTCAGGCCCACGGCCTCGCGCGCGTCGGCAGAGAGCAGGCCGGCATACGGGACGAAGACGACGTCGGCGTCGGGAAGCGCGGCGCGGGCCGAGTAGTAGGGGCAGGCCCCGAGGGCCCGCCCGGCGGCGGCGGCCTCCTCGACATCAGTGGGGCGCGACAGCAGGGAGTCCCGCATCGCGCGCCGCGCCCCGGGGTCCGCGGGGTTGCGGAAGGGGCAGCCGCAGGCTCCCGAAGGGGTTGCTTTGCCTTTCTTGGGGTTGTCGTCGCCGCTGCTGCGCTTGGTGGTGTCCTGCTGTTCTCGTCCTCCCTCCCTCGGCTTCTTGGCGCTGCTCTTCTGCCTCTGCTTCTGGAGGTCGCGGCAGCGCTCGGCCACGGTCGAGGTAGAGGGAGCCCTTCCTCCGCCTTTCTCCGAGGTTCCCAACACCTCGTCGTTCACGCAGAGCTGCGCCCGCGAACCCAGAGCCACCGCGGCCACCGCGTCGGCGAAGCGCGTGCGGCGGAGCTCGCCGACGAACTGCGACAGCTGCGAGTGCGTCCTCGAGGCGACGACGACGCGGATTCTTCGGGAGTCGTCGGCGGAGCCCTCGCCGTCGTCGGTCGAGGAGCTGCCGCCGCCGCCTCCGTCGGAGGAGGAGGAGGAGAACGACGGGGAGACGGCCCGCGGTCGCCTGCGGCGGGAAGTAGAGGAAGAGGCGTTGGGAAGCTGGGCGGCGCTTCCTCCTCCGTCGCCGTCGTCGTCAGAGATGATCAGAAACTGCTCGTCGTCGTCGCCGCCGCCGCCGCCGCCAGCTGCCTCCCTCGAGGAAGAGAAGGCCGAGGTGGAACCCGCAGCCGCCCTCGCCACCGCTTCTTTCGCCGCCCTCCTCCTCGCCCTCGCGGCCCACTCGGCGCGCGAGATGCCCGCCAGCGCTGCGTCCCGCCGCTCGCGGGCCTTGCGCAGCCTGCGCTGCCTGCGCTCCTCTTTCGCGCCCCTGGCCTCGCGCGCCCTCTCGGCGGCCGCCTCGGCGAGCCAGGGAGGGAGGGCCTCCGCTTCCTTAAAAGCAGCTGAAGCGTCGGTGTCGTCGGCAGCTGCTGCCGCTGTCCCTGCTGTTGCCGTGTCGTCGTTCGCTGCTGCTGCTTCCTCTTCGGCGGCGCGCCGCTTGTCTTCGAGCCAAGTCAGGGCTCCCACCACCAAGCTCAGCGTCTTCCCGGTCCCCGTGGGACTCTCGAACAGGGCCAATCTCTTCTCGTCGAGCGCAGAGTACAGGGCCTGCATGAAGGCCGTCTGGATCGGGTAAGGGCGGTGCGGGAAGGCCGAGAAGTCGCGGTCTGTTTTGGGAAACGAGTTTTTTCGACGAGGTGGACGAGTTTTTTTTGAAATTGATTTCAAGATGAGAGGTCGATTCCCTGTCTCTTTCTCGCTTCTTTCTCGGCTGTCAATTGTCGTTCTCAGCTCCTCAGGGGGGGGGGGGCTCAACAAGCACTTCCAGACAAGCACGTACCTTGCGGAGGCTTGGCGCGTGGGGACGGCGGAGGGGGAGCTCCCACTGCTGCTGCGAGCTCCATCGCCCTTCTCGGCTCGACGACGTCGACTCGACTTCCTTTCGCTGCTGCTGCTCCTGTTCCCGCTTCGGAAATCGTGACCGTCGCTTTAGTTTCAGCAGCATCAGCAAAAAGAACAGGGAGCGACGGAGAAGGAGCGATTGCGATCGCTCCACCTCCAGCGCCAGCGTCAGTGCCATCGTCGAGAGGCATTGGGACAGCCTCTCGCTCGCTTTTTTGTGAGAGTGGGCAAGTCGAGCGAGAAAAAAAAACGTCAAACTCGTCGTCGATCGTCATTGCTCCTTCACAACCCTCTCTCTTCTCTCTCTTCTCTCGCTTGCGGCTTCTTCTCGGCTTTTGAGAGGGCAGCGCGGCTCTCTCCTCCTTCTTCACACACACACGCGAGCTTGCCGTCGCGAGAGAGGGAGATAGAGCACAGAGAGCCATTTCGGATTGCTCCCTCGCTTTGCCACCGTCGACTTTCTTCTTCTTCTTTCCTTTTCCTTTCTAATCAGCCATGGCGACTCGCACGTCCTTCCGCCCCAGGCCGCTGGACGTGCACAAGCAGGTGCGAGTCGCTCAGAAAAAGATCGGAGAGTTGAACGAGAGGAACGAGGACGAACAGAACGATTGACGATGAAAAAAGGGATCAGTCGAGAACGCCGCCGCCGCTGCTCACCCTCTTCTCTCCTTTCTTTCGACCCCCCCCCCTTCAAATCAAAACAGCTCCCCGTCGTCCGCGACCTCGCCGACCTCGACCCGCAGGACGGAGCGCCCTCCCGCGACGTCACCCACAACCACGCCGCCCTCGACGCCGAGAACGAGGAGATCAAGATGGTGGAGACGACCGTCGTCTTCGAGGGCAAGGCCGGCGACGATGGCGGCGGCGGCGGCGGCGGCAGCGAGGGAGGCGAAGGAGGCAACACCGAAAATAAGGTCGTCGTCGTGGCCGAGATCCCGATCCCACCGGTGGCAGAGGTCCCAACGTGGCGCGTTGACTATCTGCCGACGTTCAGGGAGTCCCCCGAGTACATCCGGAGCCGCGGAGGTGCGTGTCTTCTCTTTTTTCTTTTTTTTCGGTGTGTGGAACGAGAGGTGCGAGAGAGGTGGCAAAGGACGAACAACACCCTCTCTCTCACTCACTTTTTCCCTTCTCGTTATCCCTTCTTCCTCCTCCTCCTCCTCCTCCTCCTCCTTCCCCCTCCTTTACTTTCAGGTGCCGGTGGAGGCCACATCGACGCCGGAGCGGGCGGCGGGGCCGGCGTTGGGGGCGTCGGAGGCGGCGTCGTCGGCGTCGTTGCCGGCGGCGTCGGGGCCGGCCTCGGCGGCGGCGGCGGCGGCGCCAGCGGCGGCGGCTGCGGCGGCGGGCTCGGCGCCTCGTTCGTCGAGTACGACGCCGACTCCGAGGACGAGGCCTGGCTGCGCGCCCTCAACGGCGGGGGCCAGGAACGCATGGCTCGCGCGACGCTGGAGAGGCTGCTCTGGCGCCTCGAGCTCCTCAACGCCGACGCGACCGACGGCGCGCTCTCCGGCGCCGGCGCGCTGGCCGCGGAGCGCGCATCCGCCGCGGCCGCGGCCACGGTCGACCACCTGCCCAAGCGCGACGCCGTGGCGGCCCTGTCGCAGGCGTCCGGGCTGCGGCCCGGGCTGCTCGCGCGCGTGTACGACCACTGGCGCCGCAAGCGTTCGCGCCGCGGCGGCCCGCTGCTGCGCCGGCTCGCGGCGCCGACGCCGGCGGCCGACACGAACCCGTTCCACGTCTTCAGGCCGCGTGAGCGCGCCAACAGGCCGCAGACGCGCCGGAGGCGCGAGGGCGGCGACGACGGGCGCGAGCGGCTGCTGGCGCTGTCGGCCAACCTGCGCAAGGCCTCGGAGCTGCTCGAGCTCGTCGCGCGCCGCGAGGGGCGCAAGCGCGCGCTGGCGGTGGCCGAGGCGGCGCTGCAGGTCCTCGCCGTGACGCTGCGCCACGAGCCGGCGGGCCCCGCCAGGGCCGCGGTCGAGGCGGACATCGCGGCCGCGGCGCGATCGCGCCCCCTCAAGAGGCCCGCGTGTCTGGAGCCGAGGAGGGAGGAGGTGACGGAGGCGCAGCGGCGGCGCGGGGGCACGGCGGGCCCGCCGATCGAGTCGTCGGAGCAGCGGCGCGCGCGGCTGAGAAAGCGTGCGGCCGCGGCGCGGCAGTCGGTCAACGCCGTGGCGCTGATGCCGCCGCGCCCTCCTCCCTCGGGGCCGAGGATGCTCTTCGCGGAGCCGATCCTGGAGACGAACCCGAAGGTCCTGGAGGCCGTGAAGGAGGCCCTGGCGAAGGCCGCGGAAGCCGAGGCGGAGGCGCAGGCCGCTGCCGCGAACGAGAGCGACGACGGCGGCGACGACGACGACGAGAGCGGAGACGACGACGGCGACAGCGACGAGGAGGAGAAAGACGGGGCCGAAGAGATGGACGTTACCCGCTGCGACGCCACCGACGCCGCCGAGGACGTCTCGATCGCTGGGGGCCGCGCGACGCGTCGCGCCAAGCGAGGGAAGAGCAGCGAGAAGGCCGAGGTGGAAGAGGAGGACAAGAAGAAGGAGAAGGGAGGGGGAGCGGCGGCCAAGGCGAAAGCGGCGGCCAAGCCGACGAAAACTTCCTCCGCTTTGGCGCAAAAGCTGCAGCCCGGCACCAAGAACAAGAGGAAGAAGAAGAGGGCCCCATCGGCCCCCACCGCCCTCGAGCTCCCCCCTCCCGGCCTCCCCGAGGGCTCCGTCCCGCGCATCGGCCGCTGCGGCCGCCTGCTCTGGTTCCCGCCGCAGCTGCAGCCCTCCGCGGCGGCGCTGCTCTTCCCGGGGCACGACGAGCCCATGCCGCCGCCGCTGTGGGCCAAG
>Ga0315285_10007376_pt1 | contig 11289 bp, 20 predicted proteins | sample YL17G09_36_MG_FD_203698 | JGI IMG/M metagenome (GOLD analysis project Ga0315285, IMG submission 203698) | Sediment microbial communities from Yellowstone Lake, YNP, Wyoming, USA - YL17G09_36 | ecosystem: Environmental > Aquatic > Freshwater > Lake > Sediment | place: USA: Wyoming | collected... | reverse complement strand
CTAACCAGTGCGCAGATTGAGGCGGCACGGCGGGCTATTACCCGTCATATCCGCCGCGGCGGTCAGGTCTGGATACGCATTTTCCCGGACAAACCCGTCACCAAGAAACCCGCGGAAACCCGTATGGGCAGCGGTAAAGGCCTCCCGGACCACTGGGTAGCTGTGGTCAAGGCCGGTAAAATTATGTTTGAAATGGCCGGCGTCGGAGAAAAGGTGGCCAAGGATGCCATCCGCCTCGCCGCCCATAAACTGCCTTTAAAAACGAAGTTTGTCTATAAAGAAAGCCTCGCCACCGGCGCAACTGACGTGGCAAAGTAGGGAGTCATGGCTTCAAAACTTAAGGAATTTAGAGACCAGACCACGGAAGAGCTGACGAAGCAGCTGGAAGATACTCACCAGGAGCTTTTTAACCTCCGCTTTCGCCTCTCCACCAAGCAATTGGTGAACCATCGCGAGGTCAGGAGAGTCAGGAGAAAGATTGCTCGGCTGAAGACACTGCTCACGGAAAAAGAACTGGGGATAAGGTAGGATTGGAAACTATGGAAACAAAGCGCAAGACCAGGTTCGGCAAGGTTATCAGCGATGTTATGAATAAGACCGTGGTCGTTGCCGTGGATACTCCCCGGCGTCACCCGCTCTATAAGAAGACCATCCGTAGAATCGTGAAATACTATGCCCACGATGAGGATAATAAAAGCAAGAAGGGTGACACGGTAAAAATCGAGGAAACCCGCCCCCTCTCCAAGCTTAAGAGATGGCGCGTGGTAGAGATAGTAACCAAAGGCGAAATCGCCGAAATTAAACCGGAAGAAATAACGAACTAGGATTTTGGGGATACTAACATGATTCAGATGCAAACTAGACTTAAAGTAGCCGATAACTCCGGGGCGCGGGAGATTATGTGCATCAACGTCCTCGGCGGCACCCGCCGGAAATATGCCTATCTCGGCGATACCATTGTCGCCTCGGTCAAGAAAGCCATACCCAATTCCGCCACTAAAAAAGGCGATGTGGTGCGGGCCGTTGTCATTCGCACTTCCCACCCCTACCGCCGCGCGGACGGTTCTTATATTAGATTTGATGAAAATGCCGCGGTGATTCTTACCGATAAGAATAACCCCAAGGGGACCCGCATCTTTGGCCCGGTAGCCAGGGAGCTCAGAGAGAAGCAATACACCAAAATTGTTTCACTGGCGCCGGAGGTATTATAAAGGCAGAGAAGACGATGAAAATTCAGAAAGAAGATACCGTGCTCGTTATCACGGGGAAGGATAAAGGCAAAAAAGGTAAGGTCCGCTTTGCCTATCCCCGGAAAAACCGGCTGATAATTGAAGGCGTTAATCTGGTTAAAAAGCACTCTAAAGCCAAAGGGGCTGCCAGACAGGCCGGTATTATCGATATTGAAGCGCGTATTCACGTCTCCAAGGTGATGTATCTTTGCAGTAAGTGCAATAAACCCGCCCGCATCGGTATGCGGAAGCTGGAAGACGGCCGCAATGTCCGGTTCTGCCGCACCTGCCGTGAGGTGATAGATTAAATGGCGAGATTAAAAGATAAATACCGTCAAGAAGTAATGCCGCGCCTGATGGAAATTTGCGGTTATACCAACATTATGCAGGTGCCGCGCCTGGAAAAAATCGTGCTCAATATCGGCATGGGTGAAGCTATTGCCAATGCCAAGGCGCTGGAAGCGGCGGAGGCTGACTTGGAAGCTATCGCCGGGCAGCATGCCCTTATCACCCGCTCGAAAAAGTCCATCGCTAACTTCAAATTAAGGCAGGGGATGCCCATCGGTCTTAAAGTCACCCTGCGGGGTGAGCGCATGTGGACTTTCTATGATAAGCTGGTCAACGCCGTGCTCCCCCGCATGCACGAGTTCCAGGGAGTTGCCCCGGACGCTTTTGACGGCCGCGGTAATTATACCCTCGGACTCAAGGAGCAAATCCTGTTCCCGGAAATAGAATATGATAAGGTTGATAAAATACGCGGTATGGAAATCTCAATCGTGACCACCGCCACGAACGACGAGGACGGCAAACACCTGCTGGAACTGCTGGGAATGCCTTTCGCCAAGGATGGAGAGAGTTAGCCATGGCTAAGAAATCGATGATATTAAAATCGCAGCGCACGCCCAGATTCCCGGTGCGTCAACACAACCGGTGTAAAATATGCGGGCGGCCTCGCGCTTATATCCGCAAATTCGGCATCTGCCGGATATGTTTTCGACATCTGGCTCTTGAAGCCCAGCTTCCCGGAGTCAGAAAATCTAGCTGGTAAGCTAATGAAGGAATATGGTAGGTGTGACAGTGACAGACCCAATTGCTGATATGTTAACCCGAATACGCAATGCCATTATGGTGAGGCATGATAGTGTACTGGTACCCGCCTCCAAGATAAAGTTATCTATTGCCAAAATACTCAAAGAGGAAGGCTTTATTTCCAATTACGAGGTAGTCAAGGGCAAGCCCCACCGGGAGATTAAAGTTCAACTGCGGTATTATGATAATAATAAGCCGGCCATTTCCGGGTTGAAGCGAATGAGCAAACCGGGACTCAGGCTGTATGTGCAGAAAAGGGAAATACCCCGTGTCTACGGCGGCCTGGGTATCGCCATCCTTTCCACTTCCCAGGGTCTCCGCACCGGCCAGCAGGCCTGGCGCCAGGGGTCCGGCGGCGAGTTATTGTGTTATATATGGTAAACCGGTACTGGAGTGATACTTATGTCTAGAATAGGAAAATTGCCGATAACTATACCGTCAGGAGTGACGGTGAATATTGCCGGCGAGACCGTTACGGTGAAAGGTCCCAAAGGTGAGCTTAAGCGCTCCCTGCCCGCGGAAATGAGCGTTAACCTGGAAGGCAGCACCCTCACGGTCATCCGCCCCAGCGATAATAAGAAGCACCGCGCTTACCACGGCCTGACGAGAAGCCTGCTCGCCAATATGGTGCAGGGCGTCTCCAAAGGCTTTGAAAAATCGCTGGAAATCGTCGGGGTTGGCTATCGCGCCGAGAAAGTCGGCGATAAATTGAATCTCAGGCTCGGCTTTTCCCACCAGGTAGAGGTTGTGCCCATGCCCGGCATCACCCTCTCCGTCGAAGGGAACACTAAGATTAAAGTCAGCGGCATCAATAAGGAAGACGTCGGTGAAATGGCCGCTGAAATCCGCGCCCTGCGCGTCCCCGACCATTATAAGGGCAAGGGCATCAGATACGCTGGAGAAAAGGTACACCTTAAACCCGGCAAGGCCGGTAAGGTAGTTGGCAGGACATAAAAATGAAGAAATCTTATACCAGAGAAGCACGCATCAGGAGACATCACCGGGTCAGGCAGAAGATCGGCGGCACTGATTCCCGTCCGCGCCTCTGTGTTTTCCGCAGCCTGAACCACATTTATGCCCAGGTCATCGATGATTTACAGGGGCAAACGCTAGCCGCCGCCTCGACGCTTGATGCGGATATTCAAAACGATTCTAAGAAAAAGAACAAGACCGGCCGGGCGGAGTTGGTCGGTACGCTGCTGGCAAAACGCGCTGTGGAGAAAGGCATCAGTCTGGTAGCCTTTGACCGCGGCGGATTTAGATACCAGGGTCGTGTCAAAGCCCTGGCGGAAGCAGCCCGTAAGGGCGGGCTTAAGTTCTAAGAGAGGATATGGGGTTTGATGAAGCAACCAATAAGTCGTATTGATCCGACCGAACTGAACCTTAATGACAAGCTCATTAACATCAACCGCGTCGCCAAGGTGATGAAAGGCGGCAAACGCCTCAGTTTCAGCGCCCTGGTCGTTGCTGGTGACGGTGAAGGTCATGTCGGCATTGGCATAGGCAAGGCCAACGAGGTCCCTACCGCCATCAGTAAAGGCGGCGCTCAGGCTCGGAAAAATTTGATCAAGGTGTCCTTGTCCGGCACCACTATTCCTCATGGAATTACGGTGAGTTACGGAGCCGCCACGGTCATGTTGAAACCCGCCGTGCCCGGCACCGGCGTTATCGCCGGCGGCAGCGTCCGCGCCGTCCTGGAGGCCTGCGGTATTAAGGATATTTTAACGAAATCGCTCGGCAACTCCAACCATATTAATGTCGCCCGCGCCACCATCAAGGCTCTTCTCGGGCTTAAGAACCTGAAAGAAGAGCTCGCCAGACGCAAGGCGATAGTAACCACCGGGGAGGCGCCCGCCAGTGAGTAAATTACGCATTACCTGGATTAAAAGCGGCATCGGCTACGAAGAAAGCCAGAGGAAAACTCTGGAAACTCTGGGTTTTCATCGCCTTAATCAGAGCGTTGTCCGTGAAGATTCCAACTCGGTGCGCGGTATGATTAATAAGGTGAGACACCTGGTTAAAGTGGAGGAAGACCTTAGTGAAACAAAATAATATCGCCCCCGCCCCCGGCTCCCGCCATGCCCGCAAGCGCGTCGGCCGCGGCAACGGCAGCGGGCACGGCACTTTTTCCGGCCGCGGCTGTAAAGGCCAGAAAGCCCGCGCCGGCAATAATAAAGTGCGCCCCGGCTTTGAGGGCGGCCAGCTTCCTTTAATCAAGCGCCTGCCCCGCAAACGCGGCTTTACCAATATCTTCCGGACGGAATACAGCACCGTCAATATCGGCGAGCTCAATAAATTCGAATCCGGCAGTGAGATTACATCGGAAAAAATGTTAGCGGCGGGCATTATCAAGTCGCTCGCCAAGCCGGTTAAAGTCCTCGCTGACGGCGATATCGACCGTCCCCTGACCGTTAAAGCGGATAAATTTTCAGCTTCCGCCCGGGCCAAGATAGAGGCCGCCGGCGGTAAAGCTGAGGAGGTAGCCAATGCGGCAAAAGCCGAGTAGACCCAGACTGCTGCAGGCAATGATAGATGCCTTCAGCCTGCCCGACCTCCGGCGCCGGATTCTCATTACCGTGGGCATTCTGGTAGTCTTCCGTTTTATTTCCCATGTCCCCTTGCCGGGCTTGAACCCCTCTATACTCAAGCAGCTCTTTGAAAGTAATGCCCTGCTCGGCATGCTCGACCTTTTCAGCGGCGGCGCGATGAAGCAGTTCAGCGTCGCCTCGATGGGCGTCTACCCCTATATTACCGCCTCCATTATCGTTATCCTTCTAGTCCCGGTTATTCCCCGGCTTCAGGCCCTCTCCCAGGAAGGGGAGGCCGGTAAAAATAAAATCAATTTAATTACACACTGGCTGACCGTGCCGCTCGCCGGTCTTTCCGGCTACGGACAGCTCGTCATTCTCCAGCGGGCCGGTGCCGTCGATTTCACTCAAATCGCCGGTGTCAATATACCCCTGCTTACCACAACGATTGTATTATCGCTAATCGCCGGCACCCTCTTCCTCGTCTGGCTCGGCGAGCTTATCACCGAATACGGCATCGGTAACGGTATCTCTATCATTATCTTCGGAGGCATCGTCGCCGGCTATCCCACTTTAATCCAGCAGGGCTTTCTGGCCAAGAGCAATACCATGGGACTGTTTGTGTATCTTGTCATTGTTCTCGTAACCGTTGTCCTTATCGTCATCTTTACCGAGGCGCACCGCCGCATACCGGTGCAGTATGCCCGCAGTGTTTTCCGCGGCGGCCGTATGTACCGCCAATCAGGCACCACCCATATCCCCATGCGCGTTAACTCCTCCGGGATGATACCCCTTATCTTCTCCATGTCTATCGTGCTCTTCCCCGGCATCGTCGCCAGTTATTTCGATAAAGGCAGCGGGTTCGCCCACACGATTGTCGAGTGGTTCAACCCCAATACCGCCCTGCCGGTAGGCGCCTTCTACTGGATTTTCTATTTTATTTTATCGATTGCTTTTACCTTCTTTTATACTTTGATTACCTATCAGCAGCAGGACCTGCCCGGCACCCTGCAAAAACAGGGCGGCTTTATCCCCGGGATACGGCCCGGTAAAAACACTGCCTCTTATATCAGCGGCGTTATCAACCGTATCACCTGGGCGGGAGCGCTTTTCCTTGCCTTCGTGGCGGTAATGCCCTTCCTGGCGCGTACGGTAACCAACGTCCAGCAAATCCAGCTGTCCAGTCTGGGTATGCTGATTGTGGTGGGTGTCGTCCTGGATACGATGAAGCAGTTGGAAGCTCAGCTGGTCATGCGGCGCTATGAAGGCTTTATTAAATAGGAGTAAAAGTGTATATTGTTCTCCTGGGAGCTCCCGGTGCGGGAAAAGGGACGCAGGCCGTTATGCTGGCCGGGAAAAAGAAACTGGTACAGGTAGCCTCCGGCGACCTTTTCCGCAAGGCGCTCCAGGAGCAAACGGAGCTGGGCAAAAAAGCTAAGGTCTACATGGAAAAGGGACAGTTGGTCCCGAATGAGATAACCATCCAGATGGTGCTGGAGAGGTTATCCGCTCCGGATTGCGCCGGGGGGGCTATCCTTGATGGCTTCCCCAGGAACATAGAGCAGGCTAAAGCTCTGGACAAAGCCATGGCGCTGAAGTCCCGGGCTATTGATAAAGTGGTATATATTAAGGTATCGGAAGGAGAACTCTTAAAAAGGTTAGGCGGACGCTGGATTTGCCGCAATTGCCAGGTGCCCTATCATGAGGTGGATTCGCCTCCTAAGATTAAGGGCAAATGCGACCGCTGCGGCGGCGAATTGTACCAGCGCGCCGATGATAATGTGGCAACCGTAAAAAAGCGACTGGAGGTATATTTCGCGGAGACATCCCCTCTCATCGACTATTATAAGCGGGCGGGAAAGCTGCTGGAAATTGACGGCGAGGGTGCTGCGGATGATGTCAACCGGAGAATTTTAACCGCCCTGCGCTAAAGGGATGTTGCACCATGAGTGACGATATTAAGATTAAAAATGAAAAAGAAATCGCTTTCATGCGGCAAGCCGGCAAAATTGTCGCTGAAATATTGAGGATTTTAATTAAACAGATGAAACCCGGTATGATTACTAAAGAACTTGATATTATCGCCGAGAGGGAATTAAAAAGGCTGGGCGCCGAGTCTTCTTTTAAAGACTACCGCGGCTACCCGGCCAATATCTGCGTGTCGGTAAATGACGAGATTGTTCACGGTATCCCGGGTGACCGCGTTCTGAAAGAAGGCGATATCGTTTCTCTTGATTTCGGCGCGGTTTATCATGGTTTCCATGGCGATGCCGCCGTTACCGTTCCCGTAGGCGAGGTAAGCCCGGAAGCGAAACTCCTTATCGAAGCCACGCGGGACTCCCTGGAAAAAGGCATCGCGGCGGCGCAGGCCGGGGCCAAGCTGGGCGATATCTCGGCCGCTATTCAGAGCTACGCCGAATCGAAAGGTTATTCGCTCGTGCGGAAGTACACCGGACACGGTATCGGCAGGAAGTTGCATGAAGACCCGCAGATACCCAATACCACCGAGCCTCCCTACGGGCTTCAGCCCGGCACGGGCCCGGTGCTGCAAAAGGGTATGACACTCGCCCTCGAACCCATGCTTAACGTCGGCGGGTGGCGCACCCGGACGGCTGACGACCAGTGGACGGTGCTCACGGCTGACGGCAGCCTTTCGGCGCATTTTGAACATACTATTGCTATTGATGATACTGAACCGGAAGTGTTGACCAGGGGAACCTATGCCTAAGAAAGAAGCCATTGAAGTTGAAGGAACGGTCATCGAGGCTCTGCCCAATGCCATGTTCCGCGTGGAGCTTCCTAACAAGCACGAGGTGCTGGCTCATATCTCGGGTAAGATAAGAATGCACTATATCAGAGTGCTCCCCGGCGATAAGGTGTTGATTGAGCTCTCGCCTTATGACCTGAAACGTGGTAGAATCACCTACCGGCTCAAATAATTAAAAGGTTTGAATTATGAAAGTTAAAGCTTCGGTCAAAGTTAGATGTGAAAAATGCAAGGTCGTGAAACGGCGCGGGGTAATCAGGATTATCTGCGAAAACCCCAAGCATAAACAGAGGCAGGGTTAGCCCCCCGATTTTATCGGGGGAAGGAGGGTGTAAATGCCACGTATCTCTGGAATTGATGTACCGGTCAACAAACAGGCCTGGGTCTCGCTGCAGTATATTTACGGCATCGGCCCGGCGTTGAGTTATAAAATCCTCTCCCAGGCGGATATTGCCCCGGAAACCAGGGTAAAAGACCTTACCGAGGCTGAGGTTATTAAAATAAGGGAAATTATTGATAAACAGTTCCGGGTGGAGGGAGACCTCCGCAAAGAGATTAACTTCAATATCAAGCGTCTTATCGAAATCGGTAGCTACCGCGGACTCCGCCATCGTCACGGCCTGCCGGCCAGGGGCCAGCGGACGCGTACTAACGCCCGTACCAAGCGCGGTTCACGCAAGACGGTTGCCGGCCGCGGCCAGAAACGCGGATCCACCAAGAAATAGTCCTGATTACATCGGTACAAGGAGGATAGGGTGCCACAGAAGAGGAAAACTAAAGCCAGGAGGCGGGAACGTAAAGTAGTTCCGGCCGGCAGGGCTTACATACAGTCCAGCTTTAATAATACTATCGTAACCCTTACCGACCCGCAGGGCAATGCCCTGGCCTGGGGAAGTTCCGGCACCGCCGGCTTTAAGGGTTCCCGCAAAGGCACGCCCTATGCGGCCCAGATGGCGGCCCGTGATGCCGCCCGTAAGGCGATGGTACACGGATTGCGGCAGGTGGAGGTTTTTGTTAAAGGCCCGGGCAGCGGCCGTGAAGCGGCTATCCGCTCCCTGCAGGGGTCCGGCCTTTTTATCACCGGGATTAAGGACATCACGCCCATCCCGCATGCCGGCTGCCGCCCTCCTAAGCGGAGAAGAGTGTAAAAGGGGAAAAATATGGCAAGATATACAGGAGCAGTATGCCGTTTATGTCGGCGCAATGGTGAAAAGCTCTTACTGAAAGGCGCCCGTTGCTTTACGCCTAAATGCGCTGTTGATAAGCGACCTAAAGCGCCAGGGCAGGCGTCCAGCAGCCGTCGGCGACGGCGGTTCTCCGACCGCGGTCTTCAGCTTCGCGAAAAGCAGAAGGCGCGTTATACCTACGGTACTCTGGAAAGACAGTTCAAAAAGACCTTCCGGTTGGCTGAAAAACAGACCGGCATCACCGGTGAAAATCTGCTGGTGCTGCTGGAAAGGCGGCTCGATAATATTGTCTACCGCCTCGGCTTTGCCGATTCCCGCCCCCAGGCGCGTCAACTGGTGCGCCACGGCCACATCCTGGTGAATGGTCACAAAGCCGATATCCCCTCCTTTTTTGTCAAGGAAGGCGATACCATCAGCTGGCGTGAAGGCAGCCAGAAGACCGAGTATTATAAACAGCTGGCAGAGTCTATCGAAGCCAAGACTGTCCTGAGCTGGCTGAGCCTGGACCGGCAAAACATGGTCGGGCAGATCCTTACCCTGCCCACGCCTGACCAGGTCGATGCCAAGTTTGACGGCAAAGCCGTTATCGAGTACTACTCGCGGTAGTGTTACAAAAAGGAGATAATTCAATGGCTGGACTATTAGTCCCGAAAATTGAATGTACCGAACAGGGTGAAAATTTCGGGCGGTTTATCGCCGAACCGTTGGAGAAGGGGTTTGGTATGACTCTGGGCAATTCCTTGCGCCGCGTGTTGCTCGGCTATCTTCCGGGGGCTGCCGTAACTCAGGTAAGAATTGAGGGTGTCCAGCATGAGTTTACGGTTATCCCTAACGCTAAAGAAGACGTCATGGAGTTTCTGCTCAACATCAAGGAAATGAGGCTGAAACCCTTATCCGACCACGGCGGCACCCTGGTACTGGAGAAGGAGGGTGAGGGCCGCATCTGTGCTTCGGATATTAAACCCTCGGCGGACTTTGAAATTACCAATCCGGAACTGTGCCTGATTACCCTCAATAATCCCAAGTCCCGACTCTATGTGGAGATGGACATTGAAATCGGCACGGGTTTCCGCAGCGCTGAATCTACGGATAGCACGCCGGTAGGCACTATCCCCGTCGATGCTATTTTCACCCCCATACGTCAGGTCAACTACGTTGTGGAGCCCAGCCATCTCGGCCGGGAGACCAGCCGCGAAAGACTGCGCCTGGACATCTGGACGGACGGCACCATGCTCCCGGTAGACACTATCAGCCGCGCCGCCGGTATTCTGATTGAGCAGCTTACCCCGTTCGTGGAATACGTCAAGATTTCCCAGATGAAAGAGGAAGAACGCGCTATCCGCCTGTCCATCCCGGATGAAAAATACAATATGCCCGTGGAGCAGCTTGACCTCTCGGTGCGCACCATGAACTGCCTGCGCCGCAGTAATATCACCACGGTCGGCGAGCTTATCGGCAAAGGGACTAAAGAGCTGCTCAAGCTGCGCAACTTCGGCCAGAAGTCCTATCAGGAAATTGAGGACCGCCTCTCCGCGATAGGGCTTTCGCTGAACCCGAAACCCGAAGAGGTTGCCGAAGAGGCGGAAGAACCCAATCCCAAGGCTAAAAGCAAGAAAAAATCGGCTGCCGCCGCCAAGGCGGATGGAGCCGCTGCAGACACGGAATCTGATAAGGAATAACCTTTACACGGAGAACCATTGACATGAGGCATAATATTGTTGGTAGAAGTCTGAGCCGGGATTCCGGCCATCGGAAAGCGCTGTATCGTAATCTCGTCACCGCCCTGTTGAAACATGAAAAAATCGTTACCACCGAGGCTAAAGCCAAGGAAATTCGCGGCATGGCTGAGAAGATGATTACCCTGGGTAAGCAGAGCGGTCTGCACTCCTACCGCCAGGCGCTGACCTTTATTACGGATAAAAAAGTCGCCGAAAAAATATTCGCTGAACTGGGCCCGCGCTATAAGGAACGTACCGGCGGCTATACCCGTATAGTTAAACTGGAGCCCCGCCTGGGCGATAACGCGCCCATGGTGCAGCTGGAGCTGGTCAAATAGCCCTCGGGGGAAAAATGGTTGCAGGCTCATTAGCTGGCGCCAGGATTATTTTAATTATTGAATATGACGGCACTGATTACCACGGCTCCCAGTTGCAGGTTAACGCCCCTACAATCCAGGGAGAAATAGAAAAAGCGTTAAAAAAACTTACCGGAGAAAGGATAAGAATTAAAACGGCCAGCCGGACCGATGCCGGTGTTCACGCCACGGGACAGGTGGTCTGCTTTGACACCGCCGCCGCCCTGCCGGTAAAGTCCTTCATCGATGGGCTGAACCACTACCTGCCGCCGGATATCGCGGTGCAGCAAGCCTTCAAAACGGACGAACCCTTCGATGTCAGGCGCCGCGCGGTAAGTCGGGAATATCGGTACTCTATACTGAACAGCCCGACTCGCTCCCCGCTAAAGCAGGGACACAGCTACCGGGTCACCGG
>Ga0315285_10007371_pt1 | contig 11292 bp, 7 predicted proteins | sample YL17G09_36_MG_FD_203698 | JGI IMG/M metagenome (GOLD analysis project Ga0315285, IMG submission 203698) | Sediment microbial communities from Yellowstone Lake, YNP, Wyoming, USA - YL17G09_36 | ecosystem: Environmental > Aquatic > Freshwater > Lake > Sediment | place: USA: Wyoming | collected... | reverse complement strand
GGGTTCCCTATTTTTCCAGTCCTTTGCTCACCTATATGGGTGCGCCCGTGGGAAACGCCCTGGACGCCGACAACGCCCGAACAATAAGCCAGACCGGCCCCATTGTAGGCGCCTACCGCAAGAAGCAGAACACAAGGCGCTAATAAAGGGACACATCACTTATTTTTTCTCTATTGTCGAAGACCTGAGCCCGCGGCCTTGCCATAGAGCTAAAGTACAATCACCTTCAGAACCTCATCTCCATAATGGTTAATGACTTTTATAGCAATTTTTCCAGTTTCGGGCTTATTGAAGGGACGGCTCTTGGTCGAATAAAGAGCAGACCAAGCATCCTCGCTTATCTCTGCGCGGAGGGCGCGCTTCAGTTTCTCATAAGGTTCGTCGCCGCCGCAGAAATAGGCATGGCGAACAAAGAAAGATTCCCCGTTATAGTTCGTGTCGATAAACCAGCATGCGATATCTTCGGTGGAATTCGACCGGACCTGTCCGGTCGTTGGGTCATAGACATCTACGCCTTTTATTTCGACTTCGATTTTGCCGTCTTTATGATTTTTGATATCAATATCGGGTTCGCCGAATACCATAAACAGATTCCCGCTCCCGGTTTTCTTTAAAAGCTCGTCCCCCATGGCCAGGTCCGGATTCATACGGGTAATCATGACATTCAGCTTGCCGTAGCGGGCACTTTCCTCAGCCACATGCGGGTCAAACGCAAAGCCACACACAACGAGCACATCAAATCCCAGGCCCTGGACAGCTTCTTTTGCGGCTTCCTTTATGGTTTGAGGAGCGACGGTCCCGTGTTCAGGCCCGATGCAGACGGCTACGCGTCTTGTTTTACCATCGCTATTAATAAATTCACCGGCTCCTTGAATCCAAACCCCCGGATATGAATCAAGGCGAATAAACTTAACTCCCTCACCTTTTTTTGTGGTTTTGACGCCCGCCGTCCTAAGGTTTTCGAGGATCATCGCTTCGAAATTGCCCCCAACCGAGCTTCCTGCCTCTTCCTTTTGAGATTTTGGAATTTCTTCTTCATTGGAAAGAACGCGATGCGGGGAAAGACTTTCGACCGTCAAAGGCCCACTGACTCTGACTTTCTTGTTATCCTCATAAGGCTGGTCATAGAGGACCTCACGCTCAACGCTTTTTGGTATATTTTCGTCTATTTCGGCCTGGCGTTCGCGGCGCAGGTTCCAGAATTCTTTGTGGGCTTCCTTTGCTTCCTTAGGCCATGAGCCGTCGATCTCGCGCGGCACTTCCCATTCTTTCCATTTTTTGTGAATAAGCCGATTCAGACGACCTCGGGCCTCATCCTGTTTGGGCTGCCATTTGGCATGGACAACATCAATTTCTTCGTTGTTGGCAATCGATTTCAATGTAATATGCGGAACCCTCTTATAGACAAAACCTTTTTTTATATCGCCGGAGGGCTTAAGTTGTGCCGGAATGTGTCCCGCAATTTCGGCTTCTTTGATAAGACCTTCGGGAGAGTCGGCCAGAAGATAAAAGGGATACCGTGCCGCCATGAGGCGAGTCCGGGCAAGAGCAAGTGCAACTCGGCTCGTATCAACCGTGATCCAGCGCCTACCCCATTGTTCAGCAACATACGCCGTCGTTCCCGAGCCACAGGTGGGATCAAGCACCAAATCGCCGGGGTCGGTCGTCATTAACATGCACCTCTCGATAACTTTGGTATTCGTTTGGACCACGAATATCTTTTCCTCGGTAAATTGACCTGTTACTGTGTCAATCCAAATATTGTTCCTTGCTTTCCATCGAAAATCGCTGGCGAGACGAACGTATTGAAGGCTATCTTTTGCTACATGAAGACGCGAGCTTTGCCCGAGTCGATTCATGCCTTCCGGAAATTGCGCCTTCCAATGCGAATTCAAACCAGGCGAATACTCCTTCCCCAAAAACGCGAATTTTTGATCGGAAGACGCTTTCCCCTGAGAAAGAATATTATCAGGCTTATAAAGCAAGGCCTCGAGTGGCATAATATCGTCACCTCTAAGCTCCCGACTCGTAAGTCCGCGCATCATCCCATCAGGGAATCTTATCCATCGATAGCCGCCCTCTCCAGCCTCCTTCATTGTTTCTTCAAAAAGGGAACGAAACTTAATCCCTTGCTCGCGATGTCGTGCATACCAAAGTAAATAGTCGCCGCCTCTGGCTAGTTCTTTGCTTTCAAATCCGCTCGTCGTCGCAAATGAAACTATCGAAACAAAATTTTCGCTCCCAAATACTTCGTCCATCAAGCATCTGACAAGATGGACGTTTTCATCCCCAATTTGCACAAAAATGCTACCCGTTTCCGCGAGAAGATCCCTGGCCACAACAAGCCGATCCCGCAGATAAGCCAGGTAGGAATGAATCCCGAGCTTCCAGGTATCTCGAAAGGCCTTGACCTGCTCCGGCTGTCGAACGGTATCCTCGGCTTTGCCGTCCTTCACATCGCGCTTGCGGGTGGAGACCTGCCAATTGGACCCGAATTTGATTCCATAGGGCGGGTCCATATAGATCATTTGGACCTTGCCTTTTAGTCCCTCTTTTTCGGCAAGGCTCGTCAAAACCAGAAGCGAATCTCCCAGAATCATCCGGTTCGACCAATTCTGTTCATGATTGTAGAAATCGACCTGCCGCTCAAAATCTATACCATTGAAATCGGAAAACAGGGACGGCGCGATTTCTTCGTCTTTTCTCCGTGATTCGGCTCGGATATCTTCGATAATAGCGTGAGGATGGATCTTTTCCTGGATATAAATGGGGACAGCAGGGACTTCGAGCGGCTTGGAATCCTGCTCGTCTTTCCCTTTCCATACAAGCTGAGGGTCAAGGGAAGGGTCTCTGGGGTAGAGAATCGTTTTGGGATGGCTTTCGTCCTCTTTTACAAAGTCCCGCAGCTCCTCAGTCGGGATATTGGTCCGCTTGTCTCTGTGTTTGACACTCGCAACTTGAACGGTTTTTTCAGGTTTCTTTTTGGGCATATGAATTTTCCTTAACGGAACGAGAGAGAACTATCCAGGGCGGGCATTTCGCTCCAGAGCTTACCCTCTAAAAGACGCCCGCTTTTTTTTCTATTCGTTCCACCCCACTGCTTAAAAAAGAAGGGGACTCCCGCTTGCCGGCATTGGCTTAGAATGCCTAATACCCACGATCGGTCCATTGGCCGGGCGCCAGGGCCTGATTCCCCTCCGACTATCGCCCAATCAATTCCTCGAAGGTCCAGAATAGACATTGGCCCGAGAAGAGGCTCAAAGGATATGAACTTTACAGCCGCACGAGTTGCTCGGAGGTGATCGATACGCTCCACTTGAGAAGCCGTTTCCACCGTAACACCCATCCAGATATGCGGAGCCCATCCGAGGCGTGAATCAAGTTGAAAAAGTCTATCGGATCTTTTGGTAAGGATTTGATACCTGTGCCAATCGGCGTTGTTCATTATATCGAAGACCCTAAGGATGAATTCGGTGGGCACATCTGGATGGAATAAGTCGCTCATGGAATTGACAAAAATGGACGTCGGAGTTTTCCATTTCATGGGGAGGGATAGGGCCTTCTTGTGAACGGCGACCTGAAATCCCCGGCGATAGTTGGGCTGGCCCATAGCCCGGAGCCGGATAGCCATGCGCTCCGCATAGCAGTTCTTACAGCCGGTGCTGACCTTGGAACACCCGGTCACCGGGTTCCAGGTCGCTTCAGTCCACTCTATCGCAGATTTAGCCGCCATATTCAATGCCCCGAGTTTGATATTTCCCTAGAATGTGTCGCGCGATCTTATCGCCCGTCCTATTGTGGGAAGCAAAGAAAAGATAATAAAGAACAACACCCTTACTGTTTCGCATGGGAACCGGTTCGGGTACGAATTTGAACCCCGCGATATCCTGGAGCCGCATTCTGTATGCTTGGGCAATGGTATCGTTCGTTTCCTTTTCTTCTATGTCGCCGAAAAGGCCTCTTATCTTCTTATAGCTAATATCCCGCCAGGTGGCATCGCCCCAAAATTGATTCATCCGCTCTATTTGAGCCGGCGATACCCCGTCGGGATTTCTCCACAGAATGTTTCTGTTCGCGTCGGAAATCATAAAATTCAAAAATATCTCTATGCTTTTCATCCGCGCAGCGGTGCTTATGACTTCCCAATTCGGATTGAGCTCATACGGATCCAAAAGGCAGAGGGCACGCCGAAAGTCTTCAAAACAGCATTTTGGAAAAACGTCCTCAATCAATACCTTGTTGCAGTCACCTCGAAAAACCTGCACATTGGGTCTTCCTTTGGCCAGGGATTCTAGGCTCTCCGCCCTTTTGCCGTCTAAATCGATGAAATAGTAAAAACTAAAAGGAGGCTCCGTGGCAAGAGCAATAGCCGGACTGCCTAAGATTTCTTTTCCTGTTGTTTTGGAGAGATGCGTCCCCGCGCCCGCAAAACCGTCGATATAGGCAAAATGCCTGATGGATAGCTGCTTGGCCATAATCGATGCATAGGCAGCGGCATATTCTTGAATAATCCCGAGCTTTACTTCGGTCCAACTGCCGACGCGATCGGAGGTAGTCATTTCTCTCTCGGTCCTTTTTTGATCACATCCCGTATAGCATTTATCGCATTCCAAGGGTCGCGGATTTCCAGAAATGCCCACCGGCCGAAACCGCCGTGATTGTTAATGGCCGGAATCCATAGCGTTTTCGCCGTCTCGACCTTCGCTTCTTTTTCTTTCTTGGTTTCGCCGGTTACCTCAATTATCAAGTTCAACAGATCGTCCGGCCCATGGCCGTCATCCACTCGCGCGATGAAATCGGGATAATAGTTTCGTTCCTCACCATTAAATAAATACGGAATCGTGAACCCGACATTATAATTCTTAACGTAGCTTTGCACTTCTTGCATGTCTTCAAGAGTCTGGGCCATTTTCTGTTCCCAGGAATTCGTATCGGCGACGACGTATGAAATATGGCATCTATCCGGGCAAGTCGTGAAGACGGGCCGGATCGTATCAAAATCGACGTGCTTTGTAGATCCCTCGGGTTCAAAAGGATGAAGAAGCGGCTTCAATCGCTTTTCTCCGGTTTCAGCCCGAACCACGGCATGATAGATCTTGCCCGATGCCTCATGGGCAAACTCGTTGATGAATAGCATTTGGGGAAAGGCTTTATCTTTGCATCGAAGGCATTCGGCCATCCATTGCTTAACAAGGCGAAGAAGGCTTGGGAAAAGCCACGGTTTTTCGCTTTCGCCATCGTCCCGAAAATATTTATGGAGAACCCTTCGCGTTAGGTAGAAAGCTACCTCGTTAATTCTTCGCGCTTTCAGGTCGGCGAGTGTGTGCACGGTCTTTTCGCCGACAATCGGTTCGACCTGAACTTCCGTTGGAAGGTCGGCAGTCGATAAATCCATGATTGATTCTTCGCCGAATTGTGCCCTGAGGGTCTCTGAAGGGAGATCAAACTTATAGCCCACAACTCGCGGGAATCGGATCATCTTGTCAATGCGTTCGTCGAGCGCGCGGACGCGAGTCGGTATAGGCCCTGGTTTGGGGTCGGAAGACGATCCGCTGCAGGGAATGAAGGAAAAGGGCACACCATAAACTTCGGCATACTCAGGTTCAAACAGTCCCTCGGCGTTCAGGGCATAACTCATCCGCCTCAGCCCTCGACCGACAACCTGCTCGCAGAGAAGCGGAGTTCCGAAGGCGCGGACGCCAAGGATATGGGTCACAGTAGTGGCATCCCAGCCCTCGGTGAGCATGGAAACGGAAACAACGCATTTAATGTTCTCGCCCAGCTTCCCGGGCTTTCCGACAGTGTTCATAACCTCGCGCAAGATATCCTCATCCGTCAGCTGTTCAGCATCCCGGTCGGGAAAGCGCTGTTTATATTCGGCCTTAAATTCGCTGATCTCGACGGCGGCAATTTTCTTGAATTCGTCGCTCATCCCCTCGCCGGATTCAAGCTGTTCACTGTCGATGAGAATCGTATTCGGGCGCGGGGCCCAGTCGCCGTTGTGCTCATTATTGAAAATAGGAAAAACGCCAGGGACAACAACCGTTTTGTCTTCACCGATCACCTTTTCCCAGCCGGCGATATAGTCATAGACCATTTTTGAGACATTGGTATTATTGCAGACAACTATAAAGACGGGTGGGGTCTGGCCTTTTTCTCTCGCCTCCGCGTTGCTTTCCCATTTTCGGTAGTACTTTTCATAGTTGCTGTAGAGGCTGTGAAGCGCGCCTTCTAATTCGGCCGGAAGTTTCGGTTCGCCGCCGTAGGCCTGCGTCCCCCGTCCCTTCTTCGGCAGCTCGTCCCTGATCCTCGGCCACAGTTCTCGATACGTCGGCATCTCTCCGACCATCGAATCATCGGCAACCGGGACACGCGGGACCTTCACAATACCCGATTCGATCGCATCAATTAGAGAGAAATCCGAGGCAACCCAGGGAAAAAGTGTTCCCTCGGAAAATCCTGAACCGCGGAGAAAGAATGGAGTTGCCGATAAGTCGTATATAGCGCGAATCCCCACTTTCTCTTTTATCGCCTCAAGGCCGGATATCCACACCCTGGCTTCCTCATCGCGTTTTTCGGCCTCGCGCCGCTCTTCTCCGGTGAGCTTGGGGAAGTCGTTTTCTTCCGGACGGCGCCGATAGCAATGGTGGGCCTCATCGTTGATGACAACAATATTTTTTTTGTTTCCCAGGCTGCGACAGACTCTCCTGACCATTTGGTCGGGTATCTCAAGGAAAGGACTTTGGCCTCCGCCGGCCAGGATGGATTTTGTAAGTTTACCGGCCGCGACCCGTTCTCTCGGCTTCATTTGATGAAAATTTGTAATTATGATCTTGGCTTTGCACAGGTGTTGAATTTGGTCAGCAGGCAGGAGATCGAATTTGCGATAATAATTTCCCGGGTCGTTGGGCAGGAGAACCCGGAGTCGGTCGCGAATCGTGATGCCGGGCGTTACGATGAGAAAGGCATCGCTGAAGCGGGGGTCCTGGGGAGTTTCAAACTTGTTGAGAGCGTGCCAGGCAATGAGCATCGCCATCACGACTGTCTTGCCGCTCCCGGTCGCCATCTTGAAGGCGACGCGTTGAAGCAATGGATTGCTCTTTTCGTTCTCTTCACGAAGTCGATTTTCAATCCAGCGGTCCCCCTGCCTGGCCGCCGCCTCAACAGCATAGATGATCGTTTCGAGAGCTTCTATTTGGCAAAAAAAGAGCTGGTTCTCGCGACCCGGGCGGCTCCAGTGATCAATGAGCTTGGCGGTCGTACGAGTCATTCCCGGACGCCCGAGGGAACGCCAAAGAGAGACTCGAGAGCGGATTTGATTGATAAAATCGTTCTCCTCGATACGATCTTCAGTCCATTCGGTATCGAAGAGGGTCCCCGCCTGGCTTCTTTTTTTTGAGCGAGGAACGGGAATGAAATAGGCGCTTTTTCGTCGGGATTCGACGATCTCGTTGGTAATTCCCTCGTCGGAAAATCGGAAATGTCGTGAAGGTTCTTCGAACGGCGAATTTATGACGGGATTCTCAATTATGACTTGCTTAGCCATGTGCTTTTTGAAGCCGCTATGATCCCCTCTGACTTTCTAGATTCAAATATATCAGGCCGCAAGCATGCATGTCAAAGCGCCGAACTTCATTATTGATAATCTGTCAGTTCAAATAAGCGCATATCTTTTTCTTCATAACTTGAGCGATGAATCGTGAAATGAATGACGCGTTCAGCCCGCGGCCTTGACGGCTTCGGTGAGGAGCGCTTCCTGCTCTAAGATTTTTTTCAGGTCGTTCATGAAGCGGGCGGCTTCCGCGCCGTCAACGACCCGGTGGTCGAAAGAGAGGCAGAGGGGCAGCGTTTTGCGCACCACAACCCGTCCCTCCTCGACCCTCGGCCGGTCGGCGATCTTGAGCGTGGCCAGGATGGCCACTTCGGGATAATTGATGATGGGTGTCGCGGCTTCTCCGCCGATCATGCCCACGTTGGTGACGGAAAACGTCCCGCCCTTGAGGTCGGCCAGGTCGATAGTTCGGCCGCGGGCGGCCTCGGCCAGGGCCTGGATCTCCCGGGCTACTGCCCACAGGCTCTTCTCGTCGGCCCCTTTGACCACGGGCACGATGAGCCCGTCGGGGACATCCACGGCGATGCCGATATTGTAGTACTTCTTGACGATGATCTCCTCTTCCGCCTCATCTAGGGTGGCGTTGAACATAGGATGGAGTTTGAGCGCGGCCACCAGGGCTTTGACGATGATAGGCAGATAGGTCAGCTTGATGCCCTGGCCCTCGGCTTCGGGCTTCATCTTTTCCCGGAGCCTGTCCAGGGCCGCGGCTCCGGCCTCGTCGAAGTGGGTGACATGGGCGGCCTTGGACACCGACTCGGCCATCCTCTTAGCCGTTGCTCGCCGGACGCCCCGCAGGGGCACCCGTTCCACGGACCCGTAGAAATCGAACTTCGTCTTGACCTTGATCGCCGGACGGGCGGCCGCCGCCTTCTCCCGGGCGGTTTCGACATCCTCTTCCGTGATCCGGCCGCCGGGTCCAGTCGCTGGGATGGCCGCTAGGTCCAGGCCGAGATCCTGAGCCAGCTTGCGCACCCTGGGCGTGGCCAGGATCCCGGCGCCGGGGGGTTGCGCCGAACGGGCGGGGCCTGCCTCAACCACGGCTCCCGGCCGCTTCGGCGCCACGGCCGGAACGGCTTCCTCCGCAATCTCGCCCTTTTCGCCTATGGTGATGAGGACCTGTCCGACTTTGACAATGTCTTTCTCCCGGGCATGGAGCTTCAGGACCGTCCCGGCGTAGGGAGAGGGCATCTCCACGATGGCCTTGTCCGTTTCGATCTCGGCAATGGGTTGGTCGGTTTTGACCTCGTCGCCTTCTTTCACCAGCCAGCGGACGACTTCGCCCTCGGTAATCCCTTCCCCCACGTCGGGGAACTTAAATTGCTTGGCCATGTTCAAAACTCCATCAGCCTTTGAATACCGCTCCACACCCGCTCGGGATTGACATAGTAGAAGTCTTCGCTCTTGGGCAGGGGGACGGTGATATCCTGGCCCGTGACGCGCAGGACCGGCGCCCGCAGGCTCAGCATGGCCTTTTCGGCCAGGAGAGCGACCAGCTCAGCAGCCAGGCCGCAGTTCCGGGGAGCCTCCTGCACGATCAGGACCCGGCCTGTTTTGCCGGCCGAGGCCAGGACAGCCGCTTCATCAAGCGGCGCCAGCGTCCTTAAATCAAGAAGCTCAACCGAAAGGCCGGCCTTATCGGCCAGTTCCGAAGCCTTGAGGGCCAGGGGGATCATCGCTCCCCAGGCGATGAGAGTCAGGTCCCGGCCTTCCCTGACCAGCCGGGCCCGGCGCAGCGGAAGCTCGTAAAGCTCTTCGGGAATGTCCTGTTTTTCGGCACGGTAGAGGCGCGACGGCTCGAGAAAAATGACCGGGTCCTCACTGCGGATTGAAGCGATGAGCAGCCCTTTGGCCTCGTAGGGAGTGGAGGGGACAACCACGGTCAGGCCGGGGATCTGGCAGAAAAGGGCTTCCGTGCTCTCCGAATGGTGCTCCAAAGCCTTCACTCCGGCGCCGTAGGGAGTGCGGATGACGAGGGGAACGGTGAAGCGTCCCCGGGTCCTGTTCCTCAGCCGCGCCGCATGGGAAATGATCTGATTGAAAGCGGGATAGATGAACCCCAGGAATTGGATTTCGGCTACCGGCCTGAGTCCAAAAGCGGCCAGGCCGATCGCAGCGCCCACGATGCCGGATTCGGCCAGGGGCGTATCCAGGACCCGGTCGGCCCCGAACTTCTGGATCAATCCCTCCGTGATGCGGAATACGCCCCCGTCCAGGCCCACATCCTCGCCCAGGACAATGACCCGGGAATCCCTGGCCATCTCCCCGGCCAGGGCCTGATTCAGCGCCTGGGCCATGGTGGCAATCATGAGTGCCCCTCCTGGGGCGGTTTCTTGAGTTCGGCGAGCTGCTCCCGAAGCTGAGGGGGCATATCCTTAAAGGTATGGGCGAATATTTCATCAGGGGAAGGCGGCGGAACGCTTTCGGCCTTGGCCACGGCCTCTTCTACTTCTTTGGCCGTCCGATCCAGAAGGTCGTTTTCAAAACTCTGATCCCAGAGGCCTTTGGCCTTGAGGTAGGCCCGAAATCTCAACAGGGGGTCCTTCTTCTCCCACTCCTTGACCTCGGCCTCCGTCCGATATTTCCCGGCGTCGTCGGAAGTGGTGTGATGCCCCATCCGGTAGGTCACCGCTTCGATAAACGTCGGACCCTCCCCGCGGCGGGCGCGGTCGAGCGCCTCCCGGACAACGGCCAGAACGGCCAGGACATCGTTGCCGTCCACCGCCACTCCCGGAAAGCCGTAGGCCGTCGCTTTCTGGGCGATTGTGGCCGCCGCGGTCTGGCGGGCGCGGGGCGTGGAGATGGCCCACTGGTTGTTGTAACAGACGAACACGTTGGGCGTCCGAAAAACGCCGGCGAAGTTCAAAGCTTCATGGAAATCGCCCTCCGAAGTGGCGCCGTCCCCGAAAGTGCAGACCACGGCGATCGGCTTTTTTTGGAGGCGGGCTCCCAGGCCGGCGCCCACCGAATGAGGGATCTGGGATGCGACGGGGATGGCCAGCGGAAAGAGGTTCAGGCCCTCGGGCGTCCTCAGGCCCGCCTCATTGCCCATCCAATAAAGATAATAGTCGGCCAGCGGATAGCCAAGGGTGAGGAACAGTCCCATGTCTCGGAAGTAAGGAAAAGCCCAATCCTCCCTTTGGAGGCCGAAAGCGGTGCCCACTTGGCAGGCTTCCTGCCCCAATCCCGGCGCATAGGTTCCCAGGCGGCCCTGACGCTGGAGCTTGAGGGCCTTCTGGTCGGCGGTCCGGGTCAGGATCATCAGGGAGTAGATATGCTGGAGTTCGGCCGCCGCCAGGCGAGGCTCGAGGTCGGGCCGGGGCCTGCCCCTCTCGTCCAGGACCTGAAAGACTTCTCCGCGGAGAGGGTCGAATTGTTCGATGATCATTCTGAACCTTCTTAAAACCAGCTCTCGCCCCAAAAATGCCGGGGCCGCCCAGGAAAAAACAAAAAGCTAGGGCGAGGTCAAAAGGAAGACCGGTCCCCGCTTGTTCCTATTTATTGGACGACGAAGTTGACGGTCTTCAGCAGGGTGCCGTTGGCGTCCTGAATCTCGACCTTGCCCGTTCCGGTCCAGGTCGCGGGGATTGTCTTGTTGCTCCAGGTTCTCCAGGGCGAACCGCCCAAGCTGAGCTCCATGGTGTGGACCACGGTGTCGCCAAAGTACCAGATATGTTTGA
>Ga0315285_10007369_pt1 | contig 11293 bp, 8 predicted proteins | sample YL17G09_36_MG_FD_203698 | JGI IMG/M metagenome (GOLD analysis project Ga0315285, IMG submission 203698) | Sediment microbial communities from Yellowstone Lake, YNP, Wyoming, USA - YL17G09_36 | ecosystem: Environmental > Aquatic > Freshwater > Lake > Sediment | place: USA: Wyoming | collected... | reverse complement strand
CGTCGTCGAAGGCCGGCGTGGCGTTCTCCGCGCGCGTCCACAGCGGACAGCTTTCGCGGTAGCCTTTCGGCGCTTCCAGGCCGCGCGGTGTGACGCGCGCCGCCATCACGCGACGCTGCGGCGTGGCGCCCGTGCGGTAGCCCTTCATCTGCGCGTTTTCGTAAAACAGCCAGAGGTCGTCCTTTTGCGCCTGGAGAAGCGCATGGCGGTCGATGGTGGCGGCGCGCGTCAGCCGAACTTCCTGACCCCATGTTCCCGGCGCGGAACGCTGGCGCAGGAAAATGTCGTAGTTGCTTTCGCGAAACGAGTGCCAGGCCACGGCCACGGCGCCGTTGGGCCGCACCGCCACCGAGGGCGCGTAATTCGACTTGCCCGCGGCGCTGACCGGCTCCACCGGCAGGAGCTTGCCGTTTCTCACCCCGGACAGAAGCACCTGCCGGCTGCCGCCGCGGTTCGACTCCCAGGCCACCCAGAGAGTGCCGTTGTGCCACGCGCCGTCGGGTTTCACGTCGGCCGCGGCGTCGGCCGTCAGCGCCACGGCTTGCCCGGGTCCCTCGGGGCCGCACGGCAAAGCATCGATGTCCCACTGGCGATTGCGCTCCGCGGCGTAGAGAAGGTAGATACCGTTGCCGGCCGCCACGGCCTTGGGATCCAGGATATAGATTCCCTTCCCGCCTGCCGCCCGCCAGGTGGCCAGATGGCGCCACTCACCGTCCGAAAACTCGTAGCGCGCCACCATCAGCTCGTCGGCTCCGTCGCGGAAGCCGTTCCAGGCCACGTAGATGCTGCCGTCCGCGGCGCGGACCAGCGACGGCTGGTCATTGAACCGACCGTCCTGGCCGGCCGCGACCGTCTCCCGGCCGAAACACGGCAGCGAACAAAGGATGAGGAACAGGATTGTGATGCGCATCTTTCTTCCGCGCTTGGGAACGGAGTCAGCCGCAGATTGCGCCGATTGCTCCGATTGCACCGATTCACAATCGGCGAAATCTGCGGCTAACGGCCATGCTTCATCCGAAACGCCTCATGGTAGAACACCCAGCACTTGCCGCCCAGCCCGTCGTACAGCGGCCAGGGCGTGTGTGCGACGCCCTCGATCACGGCGAACTGATGTTCGATCTTCAGCTTGTCCAGCAACTCGTGGAAGGCGGTGTTGCTCTTCACCAATCCATCCTTGCCTCCCACGGTGATGCGGATGACGCTCTTGCCGCGAACCTTGTCGGCGTTCTGTTCGGCCAGGGCCCAGGGATCGTCCTGCGGCGACAGATTCAGTCCCGGCGGGATAGGCGCGGGCGACCCGCGGCCGTGCATCGCTCCGGCAAAGACGCCGATCGACCCGAACAGGTCGGCGAACTTGAAGCCCCACTTGGCCGCGCCTGAACCGCCCATCGAGAAGCCTTCCACCAGCCTGCCTTCGCGCGTGGCAATGGTGCGATAGGTGGCGTCGATGTGGGGGATGAGTTCTTTGATAGTGACGCTTTCCACCGGTTGCTTGCCGTCGGCCGAATCGCGATAGCCGCCGGTGGGCAGCCCGTTGACGAATACCACGATCATCGCCGGTGCTTCCCCCGACTCGATCGCCTTGGTCAAGCGTCCCGCAAAGCCGGGAATCCCTTGCTGTCCGCCTCCGCGCCCGTGCAGCCAGTACATGACCGGATACCGCTTCCCGCTCGTCTCGTAGCCCGCGGGCAGGTAGATGAGATAGCTCACGGGGCCATTGGCGTACTTACTCTGAAAGGTGCGATGCTGGACGTGCATGGCTTCGATCGGCGGCTTGACCCACTGCGGCGGCTCATCCGCCTGGGCGGCGCGTTCCCGCTGGCGCGCCTGCGCATCCTGCGCCTTCTCTTGCGCAGCAGCGCCGGTTTGGAACAGCAGGCCGGCCGCGGCGACAAAGCTGAGCGCCCTGGTAGTCATCATCACTCCGTTTGCACGCAGGCTTCTAATCCTGCCTTCCGTCGCCCGGAGCCGCTGCCGCGGGTGACGACCGCTGGCGGCGGTGCGACAGGAACCAATTGTAGGGGGAGCACACCACCCCGCGCCTCTGGCTGGATCGCGCCTACGTGGTTATCTTGTCCACTCTGCCCGACATGAAATCCTTGCTTCTGTCACCCACCCAGTACCGCTCCCCCGCTATGCACCAGATGAAAACGCACGGCTCCTCCTGCGAGAAGACCGGGTGATAGTTCAGCGGCGGAATGGAAACCACGTCGCCGGGGCCCACGCTGTGAACCCACCACAGCTTCTCCGGCGATTCATAGACCTCCATGGCTGCCGGTCCCTCGATGAAGATGTACACCTCCTCCTGGTCGGTGTGGTTGTGCGGCGGCCAGGAGCGCTGATAGGGCTGGAAAAACGTGTACCCGGCAACCAACTTGTCGGCCGCTTCGCTGACATCGAACATCATGTACACGTCTTTGCCCTTCAGGCGCCGAATCCGGTCCTCCCGCTTGGAGTACTCGGCAAAACAAGAGTAGTGCACCGGATGGCTCTTCTCGGCCGGAGCCGAGCACTGATACACAAGCGAGCCCTCCACCCAGGGATTGGCCAGCGACAACTCGGCGCCCACAGGAATGTAGATCGAATCATAGCGCTGCAGTTCGAACCCCTGACCGTTCACCGTCACCCTGGTGCGCCCCTGCGCCTGGAACAACAGGCTCTCTTCCCGCGGAAGGCAGAAGGTTTGCGATTCGGAATCGCCGGGCAATTCATATTCGCCGCAGCTCAGGAAATCCAGGTTGGCGCGCGACGGTGTAAGCCGCTGCCGGAAGGTGACCCCCGGCGCGGATCGCCGGAACAGCCTGGCGGGCTTCACGCCCGAGGAGGCCTCGGCGACCGGTGCAGGCGCTGCTGCCGTGGTCTTGTGGGTCATGGTATCTGAACCTTTCTGTTCTGCCGGGCTGCTGAAAAACGCGAGTTGCCACACGGAGCACCCGGCCAATCCCCAGCCGGAAAGGCGCCGCTGTTGCACGAAGCTCAATTGAGGCAGCCGACCGCCCGGTACATCGCGAGCACGTTCTCGATCGGCGTATCGGGCTGGATGTTGTGCGACGGCGCGACAATCAGCCCGCCGCGCGCCCCGAATGAATCGATTCGCTTGCGCACTTCCTGGGCCACCGAGACCGGCGTCCCAAACGGCAGCGTCGTCTGCGTGCTGATGGTGCCGTGGAGACAGATGTGGCGGCCGAACTCGGCTGCCAGTTCCTCGGGGATCATGCCGGCCGCCTCGGGCTGCACCGTGTCATAGATGTCCAGGCCGATGTCAACGAAATCGGGCCAGATGGCGCGTGTGGAGCCGCAGGAGTGCAGCATCAGGCTGGCGCCGTACTGGTGCGCCAGGTCGATCATGGCGCGCACTTTGGGCCGGAACAATTTCCGCCACTTCGCGGGGCTCACCAGAAGACCTTTTTGGGTGCCGTAGTCGTCTCCGATCCAGACGATGTCGATGCGGCCTCCGCAGGCTTCCAGCACGCGCCGCGTCTTCTCGTAACAGAACTGGAACCGCCTCTCCATGGTCGCCAGGCCGACGGGATCCTCGGTGGCGATGTCCAGGATGGTTTGCTCGAAGCCGCGGCCGAAGGCCGTGCCGTTGATCAGGTCCATGTTTCCCTGCCACCCGTAGACAATCGCGTAGTCGTCGAAGCGGCGGCACTGTGCCGGCAGTTCGCCGTAGTCAAACCAGGAAGGATCCGGCCAGCGGAAGGCCTCGACGTCGGCTATGGTCCGGAAGCCGGCGTAGGGCCAATGGCAGCTCTCCATGCACAGCCCCGCTTCATTGCGGACCGGCCGGCGAATGACCCCGAATATGTTCTGAACCCGGCCATCGTCAAACCGGGGAATCTCCGGACCGTGGTACGGCAGACGGAGCACGCGCAGGTCCGTGCCCAGCCGGTCCAGAATGTCCCAATCGTAATCGACCAGGTCGCCCGGCCTCCGGTCCGGCTCTGGGCCCAGGCCGAAGTGCCTGCGCAGTTCCTCATTGATCTCCGGAGTGCCGAGGTAATTTGCCGGCACACGGTCCATCGGCTTGCGCCCGATGGCCGCCTGAACTCGCTCGCGTGAGGTCATATCCAGCGCCTTCCCGCAATAGCCGTGGCCTGCGGCCGCTTGAGGCTCGAAGGCCCGAGTTGGCGGCCGCAGGCGGAAGAAACCTCAAACGTTCCGGATGACCGAGAGGTCGCCGCGACAGGCGGCCTGGAGCACGGGTCCCATGTAATCGTCCACCATTTCAGCGCTCAGCGGGACGGGCATATTCTCCAGCTTGCTCTTCAACTGCGGGTTCTTTGCCGCCGTCAAGGCGCGGTCGACGTGCGCCGGGCTGAAGCCGGGAACCTCGCTGAGCCTGATCGGGAAGCCAATCCGCCGCGCCAGCTCGAACATGGACTCCGCTACCGCCACGCCCAGGTCGCGGCCCGAGAGCCGGTCGATATCGGCCGGCGTCAGCCCGGCTTCCTGGTAGATCTTGCCCACGACCTTGAGCGGGCGCTCGACCGCCGGAGCGAAGAAAACCGTGTAGTAGGGATTCATCATGGCGCAGGCGCGCCCGTGGCTGAGAATGTCCACGAACGAGAAGCTGTTCAGGTGGGCGCCGTTGGTTCCGCCCAACATGATGGCGTAGCCGCCCAGATCGGTGGCCAGGCAGAGGGCGTCCCGGGCTTCCTTGTCGCCCGGATCCCGAACGGCCCGCTCCAGGTGTTTCACGATGATCCCGATTCCGGCGGCGGCGACCCGTTCGACAAGCTCGTAGTTTGCCTTTCCCACGGCGCTGTACAGCACTTCCAGGCAGTGCGACACGCCGTCCAGCGCTCCGTCGGCGGTCAACCCCGCCGGCGCTCCGTAGGTCACCGTGAAATCGAACAGGGCGCGGGGCGGAACGATGGCCTCGTCGATAATCAGCTTTTTCTGGCCGCTCTTCAAATCGGTAATGTTCGAGTACTTGGTGAGGTGGGCGGCGGAGCTGGCCACCGTCTGGATAGCCAGGTGCGGAGCGAGCTGCTTGCCGGTGGTCTTCAAGGCGGCGGCCACCAACCCCATGCCGAAATACTGGTCAATGCCGCCGCCCAGGCTGCGGAGAACTTCGGCGGCCTTGGCGGCATCGATGGTGCTGCCGCCGCCGAAACTCACGATGACGTCCGGCTGTGCCGCCTGGATCTCATCCCGGATGCGGGAAACGTCTTCAACAGGAGCGTTCGGCCTGGCGCCTGGAATGGTGGCCGCCACGACGACGCCGGCCGCGCGCAGCGAATCGGCAATCGTCCCCGCACATGGCCCACTTCCGGGAAACCGGTCGAGCACCAGCGCCGCCCTCCGGCCCAGCGCGGCGGCGATCGCTCCGGACTCCGGCAACACCCCCGCGCCGTAAGTGTAGTTTGAGCCTTTGAAGCCCTGCAGCAGATCTCGCGCCGTCTCAAGGTAGTTCATGCCGTCCTCCCGCACCCGTGTTCCCCGGATTGGGCCATGATATCAGCCCCCCGGCAAACCGCCCGGCTTCAAGGCACAAACCGCCCGGAGCGGTAGTCGTCGATCAATCCCTGGATCAGATTCAGAGCGGCCGGCGGAAACTTCCAGGTCGTTTCCTTGAGCAAATCCTCGAGCTGCGGGATGATCTCCGCATCACGCAGAAATTCACTGGTGCGCGCCCGCTGCACAAAAGGCTCGCAGGCCGGAAAGCGCGTGAAAAACTTGTCCATGCCTTTTGACTTGTAGTCCTGCCCGTAGATGTGCAGCGATCCGCTGGTCTCGCTGTACGGGCCGACCAGCACCTGGCGTCCGGTCTTTTCGGCCAGCCGCGCGGCCAGCCGCGCCTGAAGATTGGTGATCCCGATCAGGTTGTCGGCCCAGGCCTTGTACAGATCGCGGCTCCGCCACGTGGCGTGCAGGTTCAAAACCAGCCGCCCCTTTTCATCCTCGATGGCCCGCAGTTGCACTTCGCCCAGGCAGGGCATGTCCGCGGCCATGAACAGGTCGATTTCAGGCACCCGCGTGCTGGCCACCGCGCGCCGGGTGATGGAGTCCTTTGCCAGCTTATCGAGGATCAGCTCCAGTTGGTCGATGGTCGTGCCGTCGGAACGCGGGTAGGCCGTGAGCCGCTGGTGATAGCAGTAAGGCCACTGGGTGGCCTCGAACTCCTCCCCCTCGCGAACCATGCGCAGAAGCTCCCGGTAGGGAACGACCAGATGGTCCTTGGCGCCCAGGAACTCGGCGATGTACTTCCCGCGCTCGCAGTAGCTGAGCGCCGGAAACCGCGGCTGGGCGAAGGGGTCGCGGATGCGGATGGTCACCCTGGCGTCCTTGCCGGGCGGGTCGATGAAGGTGCCGTCCGGATCCCGGCGGTCGTACTGGGTGCGCAAGGTGTGCCCGCCGAAATGGACCGCCTTGAGGGCCCCGTAGTAGGCTTCGGGGATTGACCCGGCCTCAACGTGGAAAACAGGCAGCCTGCCCGACTCTTGAGAACCCAGCCCCTCCTGGCACGTCTCGTCCATTCTGTATCTCCTTCCTGCTGGATCAGCCGGCGCGATGATAGCACATGCCGGTGGATCGAGACCCTGGCCGCCGGGATATTAACGCATTGTGGAATTGACTCGAATGTCGGCGCGGGAGTAGCCTAAGCGGGATCCGTGGTTAATTCTCGTGAATAGTCGGGCTGAGCCGTCCACTTTGCATGATGAATCCTCCAGGAGGCATGACCATGACCCCCAGTACCAACCGTCGCAAGTTCCTGGCATCGACCGCGGCCTTCACCATCGTTCCCAGGCACGTCCTGGGACGCCCGTTCGTGTCCCCCAGCGACAAGATCACCATGGCCAACATCGGCATGGGCACGCAAGGATTCAGGGAGCTGGGAGGGTTGCTCGCCGATCCCAATCTGCAGATTGTTGCTGTCTGCGACCCCAACAAGGACAGCAACGATTATGTTGACTGGAGCAAGAACGGCATGCGCGACATCATCCGCGGACTGCTCAACAAGCCCAAATGGAGGGAGGGCGCAAGCGGCATTCCCGGAGGCCGGGAGATTGGCCGGGAAGTCGTGGAGACATACTACGCAAACAACCGCGCGTCGGAAAAGTTCAAGGGCTGCTCCGCGTACGCCGATTTCCGGGAGCTGTTGGAGAAGGAAAAGGACCTGGATGCGGTCAAGATCATGACCCCCGACCATCTCCACGCCACCATTGCCATCGCCGCCATGAAGAAAGGCAAGCATGTGCTGGTGCATAAGCCCCTGGCCAACCGGGTGCACGAGTCCCGGCTGTTGCTGGAGACGGCGCGCAAAACGAAAGTCGCCACGCATTTCCTGCCCTGGAACAACAGCGGAGAAACGATGCGTGTGATCCAGTCCTGGATCAAGGACGGGGCCATCGGCACGCTACGGGAAATCCACAACTGGTCGAACCGGCCGGTGTGGCCTCAGTATGTCAGTGTTCCGACCGAGACCCCTCCCGTGCCGGACGGGTTTGACTGGGACCTGTGGCTTGGCCCCGCGCTCGACCGCCCCTACCATCCCAACTACACCCATGCGGTCTTCCGCGGCTGGTACGAGTTCGGAGGCGGATCCATGGCGGACATGGGCCACTACAGCCTGTGGTCGGCGTTCACGGTATTCGATCTGGGCGCGCCGCTGAGCGTGGAGGCCACACCGAGCCACACCTGCTCGATCGTGGATCAAGTCAGCCGGCCCCTGAAGAATGACGTGTCGTTCCCCGCCGCCTGCACCATCCGTTACAAGTTCCCGGCGCGGGCGGACAGGCCGGCGCTGAATCTGTGCTGGTACGACGGAGGCATCCGGCCGCCGACGCCCGACGAGCTGGACGCCGAAAACAAAGCCATGCCGCGGGAAGGCATGATGTTCGTCGGCGACTCGGGAAAGATCCTGGCCGGCTTCCGGGGCGAGAGCCCGCAAATTCTTTCCGCGAAGAAGATGGCTCAATACCAGCAGCCGCCTCCTGCGCAGCCGGAAGGCCGCCGCCAGGGCCCTCCCGGCGAGCGCAACAAGATATGGGTGGAGGCGTTCAAGGGCGGCGCGCCGTCGCCCGGCAATTTCCTGAATGCCGGGCCGCTTTCAGAGGCCGTGAACCTGGGCGCCGTGGCATTACGGGCCGGCGCCAGGATCGTTTACGACTTCGATGCCATGAAGATCACGAACCTGTCGGAAGCGAACAGCTATCTCCGTCGCGAATATCGGAAGGGCTGGGAGCTCTAAGCTCGGAGAGCGGCGGATTATCGCCGCGGGAACAGATTCACCACGGACAAAGGCGGACCATCCCGCAGGGCGGGACGGGACCCAATCCGCAGATTACGCGGATGTCGCAGATTTCAGAATCGGATCTTAATCTGCGTAATCTGCGAAATCTGCGGATCGGTTGTTTGGTCCATCCTTGGAAGGAAGTTATGGATCGTAGATTGTCGTGGACCATGCTGCTCGTTGTGGTTCTTGGCGCAGCGGTTTTTCCGCAATCCCAGGGCGGCCCTCCGCCCCCGAAGACCTGGATCGATCCCGACACCGGCCACCGCATCGTCCGGCTGACCGATGAGCCCGGCAGCGCCAGCCTCTACTTCAACCAGAACCGCTACACGGCCGACGGTAAGAAGATGGTTTACACCACGCCGGGCGGAATCTCCGTGCTCGACCTGAAGACTTACGCCGTCAAGCCCGTGGTGCAGGGCAGAGTTCGGATCATTGAAGCCGGCCGCAAAACGCAGAGCATCTACTACGTGAAGGAGGGCGTGGTCTGCTCGACGGACGTCGATACCGGCGCCACGCGCGAAATCGGGAAGCTCCCACCGCGCGGCTCGGTGGCCACCGTCAATGCCGATGAAACGCTGCTGGCCGGCACCTACGTGGAGGGCACGGGACCGGACTATTACCCCGGCCCTCCGCCGCTGCCGCAACGCCTCGATCAGCCCTCCGGCAGAGGGCAGATGATGGAGCAGCGCTTCGCCGCCCGCCTGCCCATGGGACTGTTCACCGTCAACGTGAAAACCGGTGAAGTGAAGACCATCCACAAGAGCAACGACTGGCTCAACCATCTGCTGTTCTCGCCCACCGACCCCTCGCTCCTGATGTTCTGCCACGAAGGGCCCTGGCACAAGCTGGACCGCATCTGGACCATCCGCACCGACGGCAGCCGGCTCACGAAGATCCATACCCGCACCATGGAGATGGAGATCTTCGGGCACGAGTTCTGGAGCCCCGACGGCAAGACCATCTGGTACGACCTGCAGACCCCGCGCGGCGAGGTGTTCTGGCTGGTGGCCTACCAGCTCGAGACCGGCGCGCGCACCTGGTACCACCTGCAGCGCAACGAGTGGTCCATCCATTTCAACGTCACGCGCGACGGCGCGCTCATCTGCGGTGACGGCGGTGATGAAGGGCAGGTGGCGCGCGCCCCGGATGGGAAGTGGATTTACCTGTTTCGTCCCGAGCTGATCCCGAACCGCGGCACCGAGGACAAAAGCTTCGTCAAGCCCGGGGTGCTGCGCGCCGAGCGTCTGGTGAACATGTCCAAGCACCAGTACAAGCTGGAACCGAACGTCAATTTCACGCCCGACCAGAAGTGGGTCATTTTCCGGTCCAACATGTTCGGCGCGACTTACATCTTCGCCGTCGAGGTCGCCAAGGCCGAAGCAGGCGGACCGTGAAGCGCGCCGCGGCCGATGTAGCGCCGGCATCGTGCCGCACAACCTGACGATACGGAAACGAAGGAGTCGGCAGAATTCTCTACTTCCTGTCCAATCGTGTCGGCTTCTTTAACGTCTGGGGCATTCGCTTCGATTCAGATCAAGGCCGGCCGGTCGGCGAACCATTCCGGGTTACGGCATTCGAAAGCCCCGGGCGAATGATCGACAGGGTTGCAGGGACCGCAGAGATTTCCCTCGTTCGGAACAAGCTGGCCGTGCCCATCACCGAAGTCTCGGGCAACATCTGGATGCTGGACGGTGTGGATCGCTGAGCCCCCGCCCGTTGGCCGGCTCTCTCCTTCCTTGAACGCGGAATCACGCCCGCGCCGCTAGCGCGCTCTCCTTCAGATTCGCTCTCTCAGTGATCGCCAGCCGGAAGCCGTCGGCGGCTTGTCATCCGAGACCTGGGCGCCCACGTTGGGCTTGCTGGGCGCCGTCTCATCCGTGCGGACCTCCCACTTGGGCGCGCCGCCGGTATGATTCGTCGCCACGGTCCGACCGACGGAACCGTGCCGGGTTTGGCGGAGTCGAAGTTGACGGTTTCGGAAGCGGCCGAAACCGCCGCCACCGCCAGGAGCTCAATCAAGGCCTATTTCATGCTTCTCTGGACAGGCGCTACTGCCCCGCGAGGCTAGACCGAACGTCGGCCTCGAACGCCTCCAACAGGAGAATGTGAATCGGTGTTGGGAGGGGAGCCTCGGAGAAGTATTTGTTGTCAGAGAACGGAACGTCTACGCGTCGTTGTATGGTGAATCCGGCGAACCCATATTTTCTGGAGAGCTGGTCGTGGGCGAGCGTTATGATCGTGGGCTCATACTCCAGTCGCTCTCCCGTAGCTTCGGCGAGCGCATTCGTGGTGCGAAGAGACAGGTCCCGCAGGGGCCTACCGATCGAGGCTAATAGTGGGAAGTCGCTGTGGAACGTGACGTTGCTGACGTAGGCCCAACGCTTGATCATGCCCGGCCTGTAGGCCAACCCGAACTCCTTTTCGCCCCACGAGAGCGCCCGCTCTACTATGTCTTTGCTGTCGTCTGTGGACGACCGCGTTTCAAGCAGGAGGCCTGTGCTCCAAATCACCAAACGCTCGATCACCTTTTCGCCGTCCTTGCCTTCGAGAAACTCGACCCCTTTGGTCTCATCGAACTCCTCGATTTTCTGCGGGAACTTTTGAAACCGATAGCGGCGCACGAGCGCTTCAACGAGATCGGGATAATAGACCCCTCCCCGAGGGGCCAGATCGAACGTTTCAACGAACGCAAAGACTCTAGCGAGCACTACCGCCGAGAGCTGCATTAGCCGAACCTCCTTGAGTCCGATGAGCAAGGCTCATCAAATGCACGTCGACAGGCGAAGCCTGCGTCTTTTGCCCGGCCAGGGCTTGTCCTGGGGCAAACGCGATGATGTTTCCGAAGCGGTCCGGGGTCTTAAAAAACCTCTCCTCCATTAGCCGGGGATAAGGTTCCACGTGTGGGTGGAAGACAGGATCAATGTCGAAGTAGTCCCTCTGCAGGGATTGGCGGCTGAAAGACTCGAATTCGTGTATTATGCTACCAAAGGTTTCGAACGTTACCCTAAGGCGAACGTCGAAAGCCCGCGCCAGTTTCCTGAGAGTATTGAT
>Ga0315285_10007368_pt1 | contig 11294 bp, 11 predicted proteins | sample YL17G09_36_MG_FD_203698 | JGI IMG/M metagenome (GOLD analysis project Ga0315285, IMG submission 203698) | Sediment microbial communities from Yellowstone Lake, YNP, Wyoming, USA - YL17G09_36 | ecosystem: Environmental > Aquatic > Freshwater > Lake > Sediment | place: USA: Wyoming | collected... | reverse complement strand
AGCAACTTATGTTCACTACGTTCCATAAGTTGCGTCTTCATTTAATCTTCCTTGAATAAATCCTCTCGGAACTGGAGCTTGTAATACTTGCTGTAAAGGCCGTTTTTCTGCATAAGTTCTTCATGTTTTCCCTGCTCAGCTATCCGGCCGTGGTGCAGGACTACTATCTTATTGGCGTGGCTGATTGTAGAGAGCCTGTGCGCTATGACAAAGACTGTCCTTCCCTGCATAAGCCTTTCAATGGCTTCCTGGACAAGTCTTTCAGACTCTGTATCAAGCTGTGAAGTCGCCTCGTCCAAAATCAATATCGGCGGGTTTTTAAACAGGGCCCTTGCGATAGCAAGCCGCTGTTTCTCGCCGCCTGATAACCTGAATCCCCTTTCGCCTATTATAGTGTCGTAGCCCTGGGGCATCGCCTCGATGAATTTGCTCGCGTTTGCCAGGCTGGCAGCTTCTTTTATTTTATTAATATCCGCGCCGGGGTTGCCGTAGCAGATGTTGGCTTTTACCGTATCATTAAATAAAAATGTCTCCTGTGTCACTATCCCGATCTGCCTTCTAAGGGAGGATATTTTAAAGTCTTTTACATCCGTGCCGTCTATCTCGACGCTTCCCTTAAATGGATCATAGAAACGCGGCAACAAATTTACCAATGTGGTTTTCCCGACGCCGCTTGGGCCAACAACCGCTATTACATCGCCTCTTTTCGCTTCTATATTTATGTCTTTTAGGATTTCCTTCTCATCGTATTTAAAACAGGCTCCCTTAAATGAGATTTTCTCTTTTACAGGCAAAAGATCTTTTGCGCCCGGAATCTCGGAAATCGTCTCTTTCGCGTCTAAAATCTCAAACACCCTCACCGCCGCGGCAAGCGCCTGCTGGTTTATTGTGTGTACCCTTGAAAGCCGTTTAAAAGGTTTAAGAAGCGAAAAAAGCGCGCCTAAAAACGCGGCAAACGCCCCGGGGCTAAGCTGCCCTGTTATCACCTCGCGCCCCCCGAACCAAATGATAAAGCCGGCGCACGCAATGCCTACGAATTCCGTAAACGGGCTTACGCCGATTATCCTTATTATGGATTTCATCATTATCTTGTAATACTGCTGGTTCTGTTTGCTGAACTTCTCGTATTCATAATTTTCCATCGAGAAGGCTTTTACTATGGCGTTCCCGGATATTGATTCATACAAAGTCGTGTTTAAATCAGCCATTGTGTCCTGGCTCTGCGTGCTTATCTTCCGCAGCTTCCTCCCGATCTGTACAACAGGAAGCATTATAACGGGGATTATGACAAGTATCGAAAAAACCATCCATATGGGGATTGAAAAGAAAAGGACCATCGAGAATAAAACCGTTAAATATACCAAGACCTGCATCGTCTGGAAAATCAAATCGCGCAGGCCTTCCGTAATAGCGTCGCGCACTACCGTCGTATCATAAGTTATCCTTGAGACAAGCGCGCCTGCTTTCTGCTTTCCGTAAAAATCCATGGAGAGTTTAAGAAGTTTCTGGTAAAGGCTGTTTCTTACGTCGCGGATTATCCTGTACCCTGTTTCGTTCATGCAATACGAGTCAAGGAACTCGAAAATCGCCTTAAGGAAAAACATGGAGAAAATAAAAATCAATATCCAGTTTAACAAAATACCCTGCGGCATCGAATTGATCTTAAGGACCAAGTCTTTAATAAACTGCGGCGCCTTATTGCTTACGATGATGTCGCGGTTATTCGCGATTATTTTATCGAAAACAGGCACTATCATGCCAAGGGAAATGCCGTCAAAAAGGCTTGAGAAAAGCATAAAAACGCTTGCCAGGCCCAATAGCCACGTATGCGGCTTCAGGTAATTTAATAGACGCATGTATGTCTTCATAATTGGGATATTTTAGCACAGGGGCGGCGGTATTGTCGAGAGAAAGGTTGGGAATTGCTGTGTCTTTGTCTTCGCAGGGACGTTTGTCCGCCCCACCGAGGCGGACTGCACTCTGCAAAAATTCTCGCTCTCCCGCCTACGGCGGGAACCATGGCCGCTCAAATTTTTGAAGCCCTGCTCAGACAGAAGCCACATCAATTCCCTGCGGGGCATAGTGGTGGCAAGTTTTAGGTTTGTACCAGGTACAAACATGGTTTGCTTATTACTTAGCCGCAGCGAAAAAATATTTTTTTGACGCTGGCGACAAGAAGAAATAGACCGCAAAACAGTCTACAGCGAGACCGAAGACTTCCATAGATGCAAAAGTAGCAAAATAACTTACTTGCAGCCATCGCAGTATGTCTTTATCTATTCGGGTTAGTAGAAAATAATACCTACTTATTTGATATGCTAAGAGCAGGCAGAGGATAATGCCGATCAAATAACGAAAACGCGGTTTTCTTAGAAGAATAAGCACGCCCACTAATAAATAAAAAATCGTAATAACTATTAAAACAACTAGAATAATTATATTTTTATTAGTAACAGGCGTAGTGTACATTAGGGAATGATATTTTGGGTAAATAAATTTAAAATATCGGTCAATTTGTAATACACAAAAAAAGGAATTCGCTACTTCACCAATACCATAAATTATGGCCCAAATAATGATGATCTTTGAAGATACTTTGCTTTCCATTTATATCCCCTTTATATTTTAATTATATCACACCCCCCCCTAAAGCAAGGATTTTCTGTGCGGGACGGGTTTTCTAAGGTGCCAATTTGGCACCTTATTTATTATTGCACCAGGTGCAAAGCTGAGACCTGCCGGCAGGTTGTGTTTGTCCCTATATATTGATTTAGGCAGAAATTGCAAGATGAGAGGCTATCTTCGGCGGAAGCTTAACCGGCTTTATATTGAGAAAATAGCCAAGCGCAAGTAACACCTTTGCCAAAGTGGCGAATGAGCTAAATTCGCCGTTTTCTATCTTTGATATCTGCTGCTGAGATACCCCGATCTTTTTGGCAAGCTGTCCCTGGGTAAGGCCTTTTTTTATCCTGTATCCGATAATGACCTTGGCTACCTTTGCCTTCTCAACCTCAAGCTCGTATATTTCTCTAAAATACGGATCCTTATTTTTTTCTTTTATATAATCATCGACTTTTATTTCTCTTCTCATCGTTATATCATCCTTTCTTTGTAATCTTTCATCCTCTTATACGCTAGCTCCAGATCGTTTTTTGGCGTCGTTTGTGTTGTCTTTTTAAAAGCATGCACCAAGACAATCTTTTTATTTGTAAAAAAATATATTATTCTTATATCTCCTTCTTCTGTGGCAAAGCGCAGTTCTAAGAGACCTTTCCCTAAATACTTTGTGTGTGGCATTGAGAGCCATGGCCCATATCCCGCCAGCAACTCCTTCTTGTAAACAAACTTTCGGTAAGCCGGCATTTTCAAAGAATCGACAAACTCTTTCACGGGGGATCTGCCGTTGGGCAGACAATAAAAAGTTATTTCAAAGTCCACTTTTGTTTCCCTCCTAAAGTATACAACCAAATGGTTGTATTGTCAAGGTTAAAGTGCCATATCCCTTAATTACGTCCCTACTATATATGACGTAAAAAGCGGGAATTTTCTTTCAAAAATTTTAAACAATTTTTCGCTTGGGACAAGTTGGGCGGATGTGCGCACCGAGCGCAAAGTTATGTATAGCTTCGTTTCCGATGGACCTGGTGAGCGGGGCCTTTGGACTGCGAGCGGCCACGGACCCCGAGCGACTTGTGGTGAGCGAAGTCGAACCAAGCGAGGGGGAGCGAGCAGTACAACGGAGCGCAGTTTGCCTCGGCGGGGCAAACAAGCGTCCCCGCGAACCAGAGTCCGGCGGGAACGAAGCTGCGGCCACAAATAGCGTTGCCGAATTTATTGCTTGGTGCTATAATCTATGCAAAAAGGACACGTGCATGTCAAAACTTAGGGTAGCTGTAATAGGAGTAGGCCATTTGGGCTCTATCCATGCCAGGATCTACTCGGAAATGAAAAATATAGAGCTTGTGGGCGTATGCGATATTGATATCCGTAAAGCGCGCAAAGTTGCAAGAGCTTGCAAGACAAAAGCTTACGCAAGCTACAAAGACCTTATCGGCCAAATCGACGCTGCTTCCGTAGTTGTCCCGACAAATCTCCATTACCAAGTCTCAAAAGACCTTCTCTTGAATGGCATAAACCTCTTGATCGAAAAACCTATGACAAAAACTCTGGAAGAAGCGGATGAGCTTTTAGAGATCGCCGAAAAAAGAAACCTCATCCTCCAAGTAGGCCATGTCGAGCGTTTCAACGCCGCAATAAGGGCCATTGAGCACTTGGCGCATAAACCAAGATTCATAGAAGTCCACAGGCTCGGGCCGTTCCCGAACAGGAGCACGGACATCGGCGTTGTCATGGACCTTATGATACACGATATAGACATAATACTTGGGTTTGTAAAATCAAAAGTCGCAAGAGTTGAAGCGGTTGGCTTAAAAGTCCTGACAAACTATGAAGATATCGCAAACGCAAGGATAGTCTTTGAGGACAAGACAGTCGCTGATGTGACGGCGAGCCGCTTGACCCCCAACGCGATGCGCAAAATAAGGATTTTTGTCGAAGACGCCTATATATCGCTTGATTACCTCAAGCAGGACGCGCTTATTTACACGAAACAAAACAACAAGATCGTCTATAAAAGAGTCAACATCAAAAAAGAGCAGCCCCTGCAGAAAGAGCTGCAAGCGTTTGCCGACTGCGTAAACACCAAAGAAAAACCCCTTGTCTCGGGAAAAGAAGCGCGCGAAGCCCTGAAAGTCGCGCTCGATATAATCGAAGACATCAAAAAAAATGCCTAAAAAAATAATGATACTTGCCGGCGAGCCGTCCGGCGACATGCACGGCGCGAATCTCGCAAGAGAACTAAAAGCCCTTGCCCCCGACATAGACATCTGCGGCATCGGGACCGAGAAGATGCGCCAAGAAGGCGTGCGCTTGTTCCGCGACATGAAAGACCTTTCTGTCGTCGGGATCTTTGACGTCTTAAAAAAACTTGGGCCCATCCTAAGCCTCATGAAGCTTCTTGTAAAAAAACTCCAAGACGAAAAACCTGACGCCGTTGTATTAATAGATTATCCGGGCTTTAACCTTAAATTCGCCGAAGAAGCAAAAAAAAGAAATATAACTGTCATTTACTACATAAGCCCGCAGATCTGGGCATGGCACCCGGAAAGGATCAATAAAATCAAGCGATGCGTCGACAAGATGATAGTTGTCTTTGATTTTGAGGAAAAGTTGTATAAAGAAAACAATGTCGATGTTTCTTTCGTGGGGCACCCTTTGTTGGATATGGCAAAGCCCGCGATGGATAAAAAATCGGCCCTGCGCAAATTCGGCCTTGAAGATAAACTTTTCACAGTCGGAATCCTCCCCGGCTCAAGAAAAAGCGAACTAAACTACAACCTGCCCGCGATGATAGGCGCCGCGACGATAATAAAAGATAAATTCCACGAAGATGTCGGGTTTGTGCTGCTAAAATCCCCCTCTCTGCCGGCGGATGAATATGAAAAAATAACCAAACATTCGCACCTTGATATTCCACTGGTAGAAAATTCCAATTATGACGTTATAAATGTATGCGACGCGCTTATGGTCTGCTCGGGGACAGCGACTTTGGAAACCGCTGTAATAGGAAAACCGATGGTGATTATCTATAAAGTATCGAAACTTTCTTGGTTTTTATTCAGGCCCCTTGTCAAGGTCCCCAACATCGGCCTTGCGAATATTGTAGCCGGAAAAACAGTGGTGCCTGAGCTTCTGCAAAATGACGCCTCAGCTTTAAAAATAGCAGAAGAAATAACTAGCATGCTTATAGATAAGCAAAGAAGCCAAGAAATCAAGGAAGAATTTGAGATCGTTAAGAAAAAATTAGGAACACCCGGGGCAAGCCAAAGAGCAGCGAAGATAATCTTTGACTTTATATCAAAACGCTAAAACACAAATCCCGTTTTTATCCGCTAGTTCAATAAACTCTTCTTTATCCGCAATCAAGGTCTTATCTGCTTCGATCGCCAAACAGCTTGCGTTATTCTGGATAAGAGTGTCTATAGTCTGTTTCCCGACGACAGGAAGCTCAAACCTCATGTCCTGATCAGGCCTTGCGGCTTTTATAACGACAACGCCGTTGCCTGCTAAAGAAGCGGCCCTTTTTATTGTCTCATCCGTGCCTTCCACCGCCTCGACAGCGACGACTATCTTGTCTTTTACCACGACGCAGAGCCCTATGTCTAGCCTGGCGATTTCCCTGGCCGCGGTCTTGCCGAATTCAATATCTTCCAATTCCTCTTTTTTAGGCTGGCGCTTTGTCAATACGCCTTTTCTGGCTATATAATCGTCCAAAAGCGTGGCCGAGCTTAATAACTCTATGCCTTCCTTCTCCAACCTTCGCGCTATCGCGCCCAGCAATGACATGTCTTTCTTGTCCCTTGCGCCCATCAAAAGTTTTACCGCTTCCAGGTCCATGGATAAAAGCTCTTTAAACAATCGCGCCTTCTTGACACCGCCTATCATGACAGCCTGCTTTATGCCTTCCGACTTAAAATTGTTGAGCAATTTCCCAAGCTCACCTAGGCGCAACCACGTTATTTTGTCGACCTCGTTTTCTATTTCTTTTTCAGTCTCGCCTTCTATGGCGCAGGCGATGACTTTTATATTTTTTGATTTCGCGATCTTAGCAAAAAATAAAGGCAACTTTCCGTTGCCTGCTATCAATCCTATCTTGTCTATTTTAATTTCGTCCATATTTGTTAACTCAAAAGTAAAAGCGAAAAAGTTAAAATTACAATTTAAAAGTCAAAAGTTTAAAATAATTTTGAATTTTGCCTTTTGGTTTTACCTTTTTACTTACCTTGTGATTCCTCTTTTTGACTTATTTATAAAATCCAACAGGTAAGAAACTTCCGGAGACATGGGTTTTATCGCCTCTTTTATAAGCTTTATCGCGTGAGGCGTGGATATTTCGGTGTTTGACAGGATCTTCATGGAGTTTTTCAAATTTTTCCTTTTTTCCTCGGACATCCCGGCGCGCCTTAGCCCGACGCTGTTTGTCGTGTAAAGCTTTCCCGGGTTTCCCACAACCATTGAAAACGGAAGCACATCCTGTATTATCCTTGTAAGCCCGCCTATTATGGCTAATTTTCCGACTCTTACGAATTGATGTATAGCCGCAAGCCCGCCGATGACCACGTTATCCTCGATCTCGACATGGCCCGCGAGCGTGCCGACATTTGCTATTATGACATGGTTTCCAATCTTGCAATCATGCGCCACGTGCGAATAAGCCATCAAGTCATTATTGTTGCCCAGTACGGTCTCCCCGCCTTCGCCTGTGCCTGGATTTATAGTCACAAATTCCCTTATTACATTATTGTCGCCCATTTTGACATAAGAGCGTTCGCCCTTATACTTTAAATCCTGCGGCGCGCTTCCTATGACAGCGTTTGAGAATATATGGCAGTTTTTCCCGATTTCGGTGTGGCCGTCGATGACGCAATTTACTCCCAGCTTTGTTCCTTTCCCGATACAGACATTCGGCCCTATCACGGAATACGGCCCTATCTCGACACCTTCGTCTATCTTTGCCTTCCTATCGACTATCGCTGTAGCGTGAATTGTCATTTTACCTGTCCACCAAAGCAAACATCAGGTCAGCCTCCGCCACCAACTGGTCACCCACATAACCGTTGGCGTGGACTTGCCCTATTTTTGTTTTTAACTTTATGACGCTTATTTCCATGCGCAAAAGATCGCCTGGCAAGACTGTCTTGCGAAATTTCACGTTATCTATAGCCACGAAAAACGCGATTTTTTCCCTGTTCTCGACTTTATGCAGCATCAAAATACCCGCCACCTGCGCCATCGCTTCCAAAATAAGGACACCCGGCATGATGGGCTTTCCGGGAAAATGTCCCGGGAAAAAATATTCGTCAGGGCTTATAAACCTTGTGCCGACTATCCTGGTCTCGCCAAGCTCTGTTATCTGGTCCACGAATAAAAACGGGGGCCTATGCGGCAATATTTTCTTTATGTCTTCGACGTTCCATGGCAGGCTGCCGACAGCTTCTTTTGAAGGAGCGGCTATGCTTGCCTCGCCCACCCTGCTTTTTATGGCCTTCATCCTTCTCACCATCTCGACGTTTAGTGAATGCCCGCTCTTGACAGCTATGATGTGGCCTTTTATCCGGCAACCCAAAAGATACAAGTCGCCGATAAGGTCCAAGATCTTGTGCCTTACAAATTCATCATCAAACCTCAGCTTGTTCTCCACCACTCCTTCATCGCCGACTACAAGCGTGTTCTCATAAGTGGCGCCTTTGCCAAGTCCCATGTCCTTCAAGTTCTTCGCCTCATGTTTTAAGCAAAACGTCCTTGACGGGGCGATTTCTTTCTCGAAATTTTCGGTGTTTATAGTGACGCTTTTAAATTGGGACCGCAGCAGCGGGTGGTCGTAAAACATCGCGTAGGATATTTTAAAATCTTCAGAAGGTATCGCCACGATGGACGAGCCGTCTTTTTCTATGTATATGGGTTCTTTTACCACGAAATATTTTTTCTGCGGCTCCTGGTCCTTGATGCCTGCTTTTTTCAGCGCCTCCACAAGCGGCGTGGCCGAGCCGTCAAGCCCGGGAAGCTCTTCGCCGTGTATTTCGATGACGCAATTGTCTATCCCTAACCCGGACAAACTGGCAAGCAGATGCTCTATCGTGTGGATTTCTATGTCTTCAGTCCCGACAGATGTCCTTCTGGGCCTTCTTTCAAGTTCCAACACGTTTGCCACATCGGCTTTGATCGGTTTTTGCTTCGGGTGGTCGGTCCTTATAAAGATGATGCCTGTATCAGGTTCGCCTGGTTTTATCTTTACGCTTACCTTGCTTCCGGTGTGGATGCCTGTCCCGCTTAAATTAATCTCTTTTTCTATTGTCCGCTGATGATCCATTTTTATTTTCCATTTGTCCGATTTTTTTCTCTAAAGTAGAGACGAGTTTAAATAAAATAGGAAGCCTCTGGATACACGCATTTATTCTTTTGGCGGTATGGTGCGGCTTTGCCGGGTACCCTGAAACAAAAGTGTTCGGGGGGACCGATTTTGTAACACCGGCTCCCCCGCCTATTATTGCGTTTTCTCCTATCGTTACATGGCCGACTATGCCGGCCTGCCCGGCGATCGTCACGGCATTGCCGACTTTAGTCGAGCCTGAGATCCCGGCCTGCGCGATTATGATGCAATTCTCGCCTATCTCGACGTTGTGCGCGATATGGACAAGGTTGTCTATCTTTGTCCCTTTTCCTATGACTGTCTTGCCGAACCTGGCGCGGTCTATAGCGACGTTTGCGCCTATTTCCACGTTGTCTTCTATTATTACATTGCCTATCTGCGGGATCTTATGATGTATTCCTTTTATGCTTGCGTACCCAAAACCATCCGAGCCGATGACCGCGCCAGAATGTATTATGACATTATTGCCGATCTGGAGGCCTTCCCTTATCACGACATTCGGGTAAATAACGCAGTTATCGCCTATTTTCGTGTTTGCCCCGACAAAAACATGGGAATACAAAATAGTATTGTCGCCGATGACCGCGCCGTCTTCCACCACAGCGTATGGCTGCATGGCGACGTCTTTGCCAAGCTTTGCGTTTTTACCGATTACTGCGGTCGGATGAATGCCGGTAGGCTTTTTGACTGAATCAGGCGCCCAGACAGAGAGTATGTTGGCGAAGGCAAGAGAGGGATTGTCCGTCTTTATAAGTGTTTTTGACGGAATATTGGTGTCTTTTGAGACCAATATGCAGGAGGCTTTCGTAGTCGCGGCCAACGAAATGTATCTTGAATTGGCCAAAAAAGTCAGATCGCCTTCCTGCGCCTCTTTTATCCCGCATATTCCGGTAATGACCGTTTTTTCATCACCGACGACTTCCCCGTTTAACAAGCGGGAAATTTCCTTCACAGTCTTTTTCATAAACTTGCTATTTCTTGTATCTTGAATTTAACGTGCTCAAAATCTCGTCAGTGATGCTGTCCGCTTTATCCGAATATAAAAGGATCCTCTCATTTAAGACCATCGTATAACCGCGCTTCTTGGATATTTCTTCGACGACCAGCTGTATTTCCTTGAGTATGTCTCTTGCCATCTGGTCTCTCTCGCCCATCAGCTCCTGGCTTGCCAGCCGGTCGAAATCCTGGAGCTCTTTTATCTTTTTGTCGATCTGGTCCTGTTTTTCCTGCTTGCCCTTGTCGCTTAACATCTCAAGCTCTTCTTTGAGGGAGCGTATCTGTTTTACTATTTCATCTCTCTGGGCCTGTTTTTTGTTGCCCTTTGATTCCAGCGTCTTATCCAAATCCTTTGTCTTATTGTATTCGTCAAATACCTTTCCTACGTCGGCATAACCTGTCTTCTGCGCCCCTGCCGCGTAAGAAAATGGCGTTTTCACCGCCGCGACAGCAAATACTAAAAGTAGTATTAAACAAATTTTTTTCATTTTAATTTCTCCTTTTTTTTATGAGCAGACAACTTATGGGGTTCACTAGAACGACATAAGTTGTAGCCCGCCATTGATTCAGTGGCGAGGCGTCTGCGAATTAACCCCGAAGCCTGCGCAGTAAATTTTAGGCGCGCAGCGCCAGAAATTTACAAGCGTTTAGGCAAGGGGTACATCTTATCAATCCTATCCCGACTCATAAGCCGCGCTAAAATTCTGTTCCATAATTTTAGCGCATTCGTCGGGGTAAGTTCGGACTTATGACTTACGTCGATTTCATCTCCGTAAGTCATGGCCTCACTTAAAATCCATGGCTTACGCTGAAATGGAACCTGCCTTTTTTCTTCTGGCCTTTTTCAGGGTTAAGCGGATAACCGTAATCCACTTTGATGGGGCCGATAGGCGTTTTTATCCTCACGCCCACACCAGCGCCCTGCCTTAGGGTACCCGAGCCGATATCGCTCATTTTTTCCCAGACATTACCAGCGTCATAAAATACAGCGCCTTTTAAGAACTGCGCTATCGGGAAGGTGCACTCGAGGTTGGCTATCAACATGGAATCGCCGCCGACCGGGTCGCCTGTACCTGAGTCCTTGGGGCCGATCGTTCTTTCCTCATAACCTCTTACCGTGTCCGCGCCGCCGCAGTAATATCTTTCGTAAATCGGGACTTTCTTTGTCTTGCCGTAGCTGTCCGCTATGCCTGCCCTGAGCCTTGCTTCAAGGACCACTTTCCCGAGTGGGTTGAAATAAAAATCCGTGTCGCCGTAAGCTTTCCAAAAATCCTTGTCCCCTAGGAAAGGCCCGCCTGCGACATTCCCG
>Ga0315285_10007363_pt1 | contig 11299 bp, 8 predicted proteins | sample YL17G09_36_MG_FD_203698 | JGI IMG/M metagenome (GOLD analysis project Ga0315285, IMG submission 203698) | Sediment microbial communities from Yellowstone Lake, YNP, Wyoming, USA - YL17G09_36 | ecosystem: Environmental > Aquatic > Freshwater > Lake > Sediment | place: USA: Wyoming | collected... | reverse complement strand
GTTGTCGCCAAGAATGAAGAAATTGAAGTAGCGGATCCGGTTATTCTGCGGTTGCAGGTAATTCCCACTGGTTCTCACACCCACGGTCCCGATCACGGGGTAACCGTCCTGGTTCGCCGGGTTCGGCAAGCCGAGTTGGTTCGCCCACAGAGTCCCGGGTTCCCCAGTGTAGATGGAGCCGTATTCGCGGGACGCGCTGGCCGTAAGCTCGTGGAACAACGTCGGGCTGAAGGCGCGGCTCCAGTTCGCGGCGATGCTTTTGCTCGGGAAGTAATCGCGCCGCCAGTTGCCCCCGCCGTCGGTGGTGGCCGGCAGCTTGGAAGCCCGAAGCCGGTCGGAGCTGGAGTCCGTCAGCCGGACATACAACCGATCCTTCTCCCCGATCTGGTGGTCGAACCGCGCGCTGATGGTCCACTCGTCGGTGGAGTCCGGACGCGGTCCGAAGTAGTTGTTGCTGACCAGGGGGTTGACGTTGGGAAGGTTGGGAAGCGGAAGGGTAGCGTAGATGTATTTCGCCAGCGGCGAAATCATGTTCGGGTCGATCCGGTTGGGCGTGTTCTGATAGTTGAACTGCGGGCGGGAGAACGTCTTGGGGTCCGTCTGGAACGGATCGTAGACCCGGATCAGAGTTCCGGCGGTGGTCTTCAGCCCGCTGAAATCGCCGTTCCGCATCTCCTGGGTCGGCACTGCGACACCGGCGATCTGTCCCTGGCGCTGCTTCAAGCCTTCGTAGGAGAAGAACCAGAAGGTCTTGTTCTTCCCGCTGTAGACTCCCGGAACCAGCACGGGGCCGCCGACTGTCCCGCCGTATTCATTGCGGACGTAGTGCGCCGCGGTGTTGCTCAGGTTCTCGCGGGTTCGAGCCACGCCCATGCTGTTATTGCGATTGGTCACGAACAGGGATCCGTGGATGTCGTTCGTCCCACTTTTGGTGGTTAGCACGATGTTCGTCTGGCGGGGATTCCTGGCCGAGACCGCATTAGACTCGACGCGGAATTCCTGAATGGTGTCCAGACCGGGTTGCCGCCGGAAGGTTCCGCCGCCGTCCAAAGCGTCGGTGAGCGCCGCCCCGTCGAGCGTGACGTCGTGGGTGCCGGGGCGCACCGCATTTGTGCGAATCGAGCCGGAACTGTCGATTTGCACCCCGGCCACCGTTTGCAGCAGGTTAGTGACGGCGCGCCCGTTGATGGGCAACTGCTCGATGCGCCGGCGTTCCAGGGTGTGGCCCAAGGTGGGGTTGTCGGTCACCACCACTGGGGTGACGTCCACTACGGTCACTTCCGTCTGCGTAGTGGCAGGTTTCAGCGTGATGCTGAGGTTGGCCGATTCCTGCACCCGCACGGTAAGTGTCCGTTCATACCTCCCCATGCCCGCGAATTCGGCTTGAATCCGGTAGGGGCCGGGAACTACCGCCGGAAAGACGAAGACGCCCGCCTCGTTCGTCTTGGTCTTGGTTTGCACGCCGGTGGCGACGTTGGCCAGCGTCACGTTCGCCTGGGGGAGGACGGCGCCGGTGGCGTCTTCCACCACCCCACGCACGCTGCCGTTGCTCGATTGGGCCCAAAGGGAACAGGCCGCGACGAACACGCCCAGCAACACGAAAATCAGAAGGCGTGCCGCCAGGGGGGATTCCCTGTGCTCGATTTCCATAGAAAAACCTCCGTGCGACATTCTCATGGTGGCTTACTGCCACCGGACAAGTATACACCCTCCCCCCTTGCTTGGTTTTCGGCCAGATCGCCGCCCCCTCGAGGGCGGCTGCAACATCCAGCTTTCCGCCCGTATCACCTTCCAGGCCACCCCGCTCCATGACGCTCCCCGGCCTGCCCGGGGGCGTGCCCTTATCATTATGCTACGGCAGGGTCCCGCAAGAAATGGGGGCACAGCAGGCTGTCCCCTTTTTTCTCAAGGTGTTATGGTAGAATCAAGAGAACGTGAGAAGCCTTGTAGCGTCAGCGAATAAAAGGCGAAGATCGCGCCCGCTATCCAGGAGTCGTCTTGGCCAACGCTGAGCCCCCGCAACCGCCCCAGAGCCCGCCCCCGCCACCCGGCGGAACCCAGCTCCCCCTGGGCGCTCCCGGAGCGGGCAAGAACGTTATCCCCGTCAACATCGAAGACGAGATGCGCCGGTCGTACCTGGATTACGCCATGAGCGTGATCATCGGCCGCGCGCTGCCGGACGTCCGCGACGGGCTGAAGCCGGTGCACCGCCGCATCCTCTTCGGCATGCACGAAATGGGCCTGAACTTCAACCGGCCCACGCGCAAGTGCGCCAAGATCGTGGGCGAGGTGCTGGGCAAGTTCCATCCGCACGGCGACGCCGCCCTCTACGACGCGCTGGTGCGCATGGCGCAGCACTTCTCGATGCGCTACCCGCTCATCGACGGCCAGGGCAACTTCGGATCGGTGGACGGCGACCCGCCCGCGGCCATGCGTTACACCGAAGCCCGTCTGGCGCGCATCTCCACGACCCTGCTGGCGGACATCGACAAGGAAACCGTCGATTTCCGGGCCAATTACGACGACAGCGAGCAGGAGCCCGAAGTCCTGCCCGCCCGCGCGCCCAACCTGCTGATCAACGGTTCGTCCGGCATCGCCGTGGGCATGGCCACCAACATCCCGCCGCACCACCTGGGCGAGGTGATCGACGCCACCATCGCGCTCATCCAGAACCCCAACACGCCGCTCGGGAAGCTGATGGCGCTGCTGCCCGGCCCCGACTTCCCCACCGGGGGGTTCATCCTGGGCCGCCAGGGCATCCTCGACGCCTACACCCGCGGCCGTGGCCAACTGAAGCTGCGCGCCCGCGCCGCCATCGAGCACGTGGGCAAGGACCGCGACGCCATCGTGGTCACCGAGATCCCCTACCAGGTCAACAAGGCGCGGCTGATCGAGCACGCCGCCGGGCTGGTCAACGAGAAGAAGCTCGAGGGCATCGGGGAGATCCGCGACGAGAGCGACCGCGAGGGCATGCGCATCGTCTTCGAGCTCAAGCGCGGCGAGCAGGCCGAAGTGGTGCTCAACAACCTGTACAAGCACACCCAGATGCAGGTGAACTTCGGCGTCATCATGTTGTCGATCGTCTCCGGCCAGCCCCGCGAGCTGGGCCTGATCGACACGCTGAAGCGCTTCATCGACCACCGCCTCGAGGTGGTGCGCCGCCGCACCGAGCACGAGCTGCGCAAGGCCCGCGAACGGGAGCACATCCTGCTGGGCTTCCAGAAGGCGCTGGAGAACCTGGACGCCGTCATCCAGTTGATCCGCGCCTCCCGCACGCCCAAGGAAGCCCGCGAGGGCCTGATGACGGCTTACGGCTTTACCGAGCGGCAGGCCCAGGCCATCATCGAGCTGCAGCTCCAGCGCCTCACCGGCATGGAGCAGCAGAAGGTCCTCGAGGAGCTGGCCGAGATCCTGAAGTGCATCGCCGAGTACCTGGAGATCCTGGGCTCGGAGAAGGCGCTCCGCAACGTCATCATCAAGGATCTCCGCGAGGTGGCCAAGGAGTACGGCGGCCAGCGCCGCACCCAGATCGTCGATGACCCGGGCGAGATCCGGCTCGAGGACCTGGTGGCGATCGAGGACGTGGCCGTCACCGTCACTGCCGGCGGATACTTGAAGCGCACCCCGGTGGACACTTACCGGCGCCAGGCGCGCGGCGGCAAGGGCCGCATCGGGATGGGCACGCGCACCGAGGACTTCCTCGAGCACCTCATCGTCGCCTCCACCCACAGCTACCTGCTCATCTTCACCAGCATGGGCCGCGTCTACTGGCTGAAGATTTACGAGATCCCGGACGCCGGCACGGCCGCGCGCGGCAAGCACATCTCGAACCTCATCGCCCTCCAGGCGGACGAGACCATCCGGGCCTTCCTGTCGGTGCGCGACTTCTCGCCCGGCGCTTACATCGTCATGGTGACCCAGCGCGGGGTGATCAAGAAGAGCGAGCTGACCGAGTTCGACAACCCCATCTCGCGCGGCATCATCGCCCTGAGCCTGGACGAGGGCGACGAGCTGATCGCCGCCCGCCTCACCAGCGGCAGCAAGTGGATCTTCCTGGGCTCGCGCGAGGGCAAGGCCATCCGCTTCGCGGAGACCCAGGTGCGCGCCATGGGCCGCCCCGCGCGCGGCGTGCGCGCCATGACCCTGGCCGCGAACGATTACCTGGTGGGCATGGAGGCGGTGGACGAGTCGGGACTCATCCTCACCATCTCCGAGGGAGGCTTCGGGAAGCGCACGGCCCTGGGCAACTACCGGCTGACGGCCCGCGGCGCCAAGGGCGTCATCAACATGAAGACCACCGGGCGGACCGGCAAGGTGGTGGCCATCATGGAGGTCAAGGAAGACTCCGAGCTGATGATCATCACCAAGGACGGCAAGATCATCCGCCTCGAGGCCGGCGACATCCGCCAGGCGGGGCGCTCGACGCAGGGCGTGCGCCTGGTCCGCATGGACCAGGGCGGCCGCGTCGCGGCGGCCTCCGTGATTCCGGCAGTGGAGACCGGCGAAGGCAACGGAGGGAACGGGCAGGCCCTGCTGCCGCTGGGCGAGCCGGAGCGCCCGGTATAATTAGGGCATGGGGCTTGTGATCGAGCTGGGTACGCCTGTCGCGTCACTGGATCCGGCGGTTCTCGAGGCGAAGCAGCGGAAGCTCTTTTCGATCCTGGAGGAACTGGGCCGGGTGGCGGTGGCCTACTCGGGCGGCGCCGATTCGGCGTACCTGGCCTGGGCCGCGCAGCGCGTGCTGGGCCAGAACGCCCTGGCCGTGACTGCGGTTTCCGCCTCCCTGCCGGAGTCGCACAAGCGCGATGCGGAGGCCCTGGCGCGCCAACTGGGCCTGCGCCACGAGTACCTCGAAACCCGGGAGTTCGAGAACCCCCGCTATGTCGAGAACAGCCCCGACCGCTGCTTCCACTGCAAGGACGAGTTCTTCACGCGCCTGGAGGAGCTGGCCCGGGAGCGGGGTTTCGAGCACATCGTCTACGGCGTCAACGTGGACGACCTGGGCGACTACCGCCCCGGGCAGAGCGCGGCTGAGCTCCACGGGGTCAGGGCGCCGCTGATGGAGGCGGGTCTCACCAAGGCCGAGATCCGGGAGCTCTCGCGGCGGGCCGGCCTCGCCACCTGGGACCGGCCGGCCTCGGCCTGCCTGAGCTCGCGCATCCCTTACGGCACGCCGGTGACCGTCGAGCGCGTGAAGACCATCGAAGCGGGCGAGGAGGCCGTCCGCGCCCTCGGCTTCCGCCAGTTCCGCGTGCGCTTCCACGGGGACCTGGTGAGAATCGAGATCGCGCGCGAGGAGCTGCCGCGCGCGCTCGACCCGGCGATGGCCGCCCAGTTCGTCGAGCTCTTCAAGCCGCTGGGCTTCCACTACGTCACGCTCGACCTGGAGGGCTACCGCCAGGGGGCGCTGAACGAGCCGCTGAAAAAGGCGTGATCGCCCGCCCGCACGGGTGCCGCCGTCAGAGCCTGTCCGCCCGCTCACCGTGCGATGGCGTACTCGACCGACATGGGATTACCCATGCGCCTGGAGGCGTCGAGAATCTCAAGGCCGACGACGTTGCCGTTCTTGTCGTAGTCCAGGATCACGCCGGGCTTGGCTTCGTCGCTCTCCTCGACGGGGGCGTCGCTCAGGACGATGCTGAGCACGTCCACCTCGGGATCGTACTTGACCTTCATTCCGGCCTCCAGTACTTCTCGACCTTGCTGGTGCGGTAAACCGTCACCACCAGTGGCCCACGCAGAAGTCCGCCCGCTCCGACAACTCAAGGATCTGGCACAAAGCGGGCAGCAACTGCTGCTCTATGTTGTCGAAGATGCGGGGCATACAACCACCTTTATACTCGAAACGGGAGCCTCGCATGCGGCCTCACAGGCGCGCGGGTTTCGGCACATCGTCTACGGGGTCAACGTGGACGACCTGGGGGACTACCGCCAGGGGGCGCTGAACGAGGCGCTGGACCTGAAGCGGCAGTAACCGCCACGCCAGGGTATAATCCGTTGAGTCGCTCCGCTTTCGCTGTCACATGAGCAGGCTGCTCAAAGTCAAGGACGCCGAACCCGCCAAGGAAGGCACCGGGCTGGTCGCGCTGCGCGCCCCGCGCGAGGAGGTGAGCACGCTGGCACGCGCGGCCCCGGGCTGGCAGCGCGCCTACGTGAAGATCAGCGCCGGGGAGAAATCCGCGGGCGGCATCGTCGAATCGGCCGGCCCTGGCGCGGGCGAGATCCAGGTGGACCCGCTGCTGCGGCGCGAGATCGAGGCGCCCGAGGAGACACCGGTCGAGGTGGAACCGCTCGAGCCGGTGGCGGCGGAAGAAGTCGAAATCGCGTTTCCCAAGAGCAATCTGAGCCTGGCCGAGCTGAGCGAATTGTGCCGCACCTACCTGGCGTGGCAGCCGCTTTCCTCCGGGCGGTGGAAGCCGCTCTACCTGTATAGCGGCGCGCGCCTGGATGTCGAGATCGTGCGGGTGGCCCCGCGGGACCTCGCGGTCCTCACCCCGGACACGCGCATCGTCTCCAGCCAGAAGCAGGCGGCCCAGCGCCTCCGCTTCACCGACGTCGGAGGGCTGGAGCGCGAGAAGCAGTCCCTGCGGGAGCGCATCCTCCGGCCGCTGCGCTGGCGGGAACTCCACGACGCCATGGGCATTCAGGCGCCGCGCGGCATCCTGTTCTCCGGTCCGCCCGGCTGCGGCAAGACGCTGCTGGCGCGGGCCCTGAGCGGGGAGCTGGGGATCCACTGCATCGAGATCCGGGGGCCGGAGGTTTTCGCCGGCATCTACGGCGAGAGCGAGAAGCGCGTCCGCGAGTTGTTCGCCGAGGCCCGCGAGCGCGCCCCGGCGCTGGTGCTGATCGACGAGATCGACGCCCTGGCGCCGCCGCGCGCCAGCACGCGGGGGGAACTCGAGCGCCGCATCGTCACTACGCTGCTCACCGAAATGGACGGGCTGGCCGACAGCGCGGGCGTGATCGTGGTGGCCACCACCAACCAGCCGGACCTGCTCGACCCCGCCATGCGGCGCCCCGGGCGCTTCGATTTCGAGCTGCACATCGACGCCCCGGACCGGCCGGCGCGCCTGGCCATCCTGGAGATCCACTCGCGGCGCATGCTGCTCGAACCCGGGAGCCTGGAGGACGTGGCCGCGCGCGCGCACGGCTTCAGCGGCGCCGACCTGATGAACCTCTGCCGCGAGGCGGCCTTCAGCGCGCTGCGGCGGGTGCTGCCCGGCGACGAGCTGGACCAAGCCGATGCCGAGGCGCTCCGTGGCACGCGCGTGCTGGCGGCGGACTTCGAGGAGGCCCTCAAGACGCTGCGGCCCTCGGCGCTGCGCGAGTTTGCCGTCGAAGTCCCCAGCGATCTCTCTTGGGAGGATGTGGGCGGCCTGGCGCACATCAAGACCACGCTGGTCGAGGAGATCGTGCAGGCCATCGCGGATCCGGAGCCCTACGCGCGCATGGGCATCCGCCCGCCACGCGGCATTTTGCTCTACGGTCCGCCCGGAACCGGCAAGACGCTGCTGGCGCGCGTCATCGCCAACCGCGCGGGCGCCAACTTCATCTCCGTGCGCGGGCCGGAGATGCTTTCGAAGTGGTTCGGGGAATCCGAGGAACGCATCCGCCACCTGTTCGAGCGCGCCCGCCAGGTCAGCCCCTCGATCATCTTCTTCGACGAGATCGACGCCATCACCGCCGCGCGCGGCCGCGCCGTGAGCGACGCCGCCGACCGCATCGTCAACCAGTTGCTCACCGAGATGGACGGCTTCCAGACCGGCCGCCACGTCTGCGTCATCGCCGCCACCAACCGCAAGGACATTCTCGATCCCGCCCTGCTGCGGCCCGGGCGCTTCGATTACGTCTTCGAGGTGCCGCTCCCCGGGGCGGTCGAGCGCCGGCAGATCTTCCAGATCCACCTGCGCGGCAAGCCCCTGGCCGATGACGTCGATGCCGCCGCGCTGGCCGCGGAGCCCAAGACCAAGGGGTTCTCCGGGGCGCACATCGCCGAAGTGTGCCGGCGCGCGGCCATCGAGGCGCTGCGCGAGCGGTCCTTCCGCGCCGAGGGCGCGCTGGTCACCGAGCAGCACCTGTTGCGGGCGGTCGAGGCGGTGACCCAGAACATCAACGAGCTGGAAAGAAAGATCCGTCCGATCGGCTTCATACAGAGTGCAGGTTGAGGTGAAGGAGCGTGCTGCGCAGGCCCGTACTGGGAATTGATCTAGGCACTTACAACAGCGCCGCGGCGGTGCTGACGCCGAAGGGCGAAGTGGTGCCCGTCTCGGCCTCGGCGGAGCGGCGCTTCTGGGGCCGGAGCAGGGAACGCATCAAGCCGTTTCCCTCGGTGGTGGTGTTCCACCCGGACGGGACCGTGCGCGCGGTGGGCTACGAGGCCAAGGCGCTGGCCGAGACCGAGCCGGAGCGGGCGGTCTGGGGCATCAAGCGCCTGCTGGGCAAGACTTACCGGGAGGCCCTCGATCACGGCGAGCTGGACCGCATGCTGCTCACCGTCGAGCCCGACGGCTCGAACGGCCGCTGCCTGTTCGAGCTCGAGGACCGCGAGATCCGCCCCGAGGATGTCTGCGCCGACCTGCTGCGCCACATCCGGCAGGCGGCCGAGCAGCAGTTGGGCCTGGCGCTGCCCGAGGCGGTGATCTCCGTTCCCGCCTACTTCGATGCCATCGCCACCAGCGCCACGGTCGAGGCCGCGCGCCTGGCCGGCTTCGAGCAGGTGGACAGCATCCCCGAGCCCGTGGCCGCGGCGCTGGCCTACGACATCCAGGTAACGCCGCGCCCGCTCAACTTCCTGGTGTTCGACATCGGCGCCGGGACGCTCGATGTGACCGCGGCCGAGGTGTGGCGCGAGACGCCGGGCCCGGCGGGCGTCCGCTGCGTGTGCCGGAAGAACACCGGGGACACGCACCTGGGCGGGCTGGACATGGACGACCGGCTGCTCGAGTACGCCGTGGAGGTCATGTCGCTGCCAACACTGTCGGACGGTGACCGGCTCCAGCTTCGCCGCGCGGTCGAGGCCGCCAAGATCGCGCTTTCCGAGGACGCCACCGCGACCATCGAAGTGATCGCCGGCCGCGAGCGCAGCAGCTACCTGCTGAGCCGCTTCGAGATGGAGGAGGCGTTGCGCTCGGGCGCCCGCGACATCCTGGCGGCTTGCGAGGAACAGGTGCGGCTGGCGCTAAAGGGCGCGGGCTGGCGGCCCGAGGAAGTGGATCACCTGCTGCTGATCGGCGGGCCCACCGCCATGCCCTGTCTGCGCAACATGCTCGAGACCGTCTTTCGCCGCAACCCGGCTGTGGTGGGGCAGCTCCGGCAGCTCGAAGCGCAGGCCGTCGATCCCATGCTGGCCGTGGCTATGGGCGCCGCCCGGTCGCGCGGCACGCAAATCACCAAGATTCACCCGTACGGCTACGGCTTTGTCGCCCTGCGGATCGAACCCGTGCCGGGGCAGCCCATGTTTCGCGTGGTCCGCGAGCCGGCGCTGCTCATCCCGCGCGACTCGGTCTTTCCTTCGGAGCCCGTCACGGTGACCGCGGACAGCCCGTTCTACCGGCTCGACCAGATCTTTGCGCTCGAGCTGATCCAGCAGGTGCCCGAGTCCGAGCAGCACGCCCCCGGCATGAGCGGGCGCGAGTTCCGCTTCCTGGGCGAGTATCAACTGGCATACACGCGGCTGCCGTTCCTGATGCAGGTGGCGATGCGGCTGACCGAGAACGGGGAACTCGAGACCACCATCCGCAACCTGCACGGCGTCGAGACAGCCACCTACGTGGGCGTGGGCTCGTTGCGGCGGCACCCCATCGAGCTGCCCACGTCGAAACTCGAGATGCTGCCTTCGGGCTGCCGGAAGTGGAGCTTCCTGAGCCGTCACGCCGAGGGCGTCAAGCAGTGGGGCGACGGCTTCTCGCGCTTCCTGAGCGCCCGCGCCACGGCGGGCGCGCGCCGCGACCGGCACCTCCAGGAGAACCTCGACGAGCTTCAGTCCGTGCTGGCGCGCTGGGGCGGGCACCTCGAGCAGGACGCTAACCGGCTGTTCAGCGCCGGCAAGACGCTGCTGGCGCGGGCGCTCGAGGTCCGACTGATCAGCGAGGCCGAGCGGCACCGCTTCGAGGAGGAGCTGGACGCGGCGCGCTCGCGCTGCTACCAGAGCGACCAGGGTTAGCGTGGCTGCGCATATCATCTCTTTTCTGCTGCTCGAACAGGCCCGCCTGTTCGCCCAGCAAGACGACTGGCCGCGCGCCCGCCAGGTTGCCTCCCGGGCTCTCGAACTCAATCCGGCGCTGGTGGACGCCTACCTGATCCGCGGCTTCGCCGCCCGCCGGCTGGGCGACTTCGACGCCGCCTTCACCGATTACACCGCGGTGCTGGAACTCGACCCCCAGCACGGCCGCGCCTGGCTGGAGCGCGGCGCCGTTAAGGTGCTGAAAGCCTATGAGATCGACGACCGCGTCCGGGCGAGCGCCACTGCGCCCGGCGGCTTGAAGTACTGTCCCGCGGCGGTCGAGTGGCTGCTCGGCGCGCTCGCCGATTACCAGCGGGGCGCCGAACTCGATCCCGACGACGACTCGGCGGGGCTGTCGCTGCTCGAGCTCGAGATCATCCTGGACCGGCACAAGGAAGCCGTGGCCCGCGCGGCCGGGTGGTGGAGCCGCATCCAGGCGCCGCCCAAGCGCCTGGCCTGCGCCTGGCTGGCGGCGGTGGCTTTCATCCTGGCCGGCAAGAAGGAGCGCCACTGGGCGCAGTTCCGCGAATACCTCGAGCGCAACCCGGTGCGGCCGGCCTGGGAGCCGGAGCAGATCGACGGCTACCTCGCGCGTCTGGAAAAGGAAGGCCGCTGCCCGCCTGACCGGCTGGCCGCCGCGCAGCGGAGCCACAAGCTGTTCCTAAGCCGTTACACCTCTCGGGAGGAGCAAACGCCATGAGCTTTATCCGGAAGCCCTCGCCCTTGCAACCCATGGAGGCGCTGGAGGCGGCCCGGCTGTCCCTGCGCTACCAATCGTGGGAACGCGCCCGGGCCAGCGCCAGCGACGCCATTCAGGCCAACCCGGCGCTGGTGGAGGCCTACATGATCCGCGCGATCGCCTCCCGCGTGCTGGATGAGCTGGATGCCGCCATCGCGGACTACACCCGGGTCGTCGAGCTCGACCCGCAGCGCGGCGAGGCCTGGTTGTTCCGCGGCGCCTGCAAGACGCAGAAGGCTTCCGAAGTGCGCGATCCCGCGCGGGCCTGCGAGCTGCTGGCCCTGGCTCACCCGGATTACCAGCGGGCCGCCGAGCTTAAGCCCGACGACGAGCAGGTT
>Ga0315285_10007361_pt1 | contig 11299 bp, 5 predicted proteins | sample YL17G09_36_MG_FD_203698 | JGI IMG/M metagenome (GOLD analysis project Ga0315285, IMG submission 203698) | Sediment microbial communities from Yellowstone Lake, YNP, Wyoming, USA - YL17G09_36 | ecosystem: Environmental > Aquatic > Freshwater > Lake > Sediment | place: USA: Wyoming | collected... | reverse complement strand
TGACGTCAGCGACCCTGTAGATCAGACGGCGGCGAGTCTCGGCATCGCTGAACGCGTCCAACACCAGGTTCTTCACGCCCAACGTGTCGCGACACAGAGGCTCGCGCCAGGCGGCCCCTCGGCGCTTGACATCTACGCCTTTGAGGTTTCATCGCTTACGGCAGACTTGCGGAAAGCCGTCGCTACCAGCTTCCGGGACAAGCCGGCCAACGTGCTACTGATCCTGACCACGCGCGACCACGACCCGCTCGACTTCGTGCTGGTCCAGAAGGCGTTGCGCCAGAGCCGTGCCCCAAGCGGACAGGTCGCGGTATCCCACCAACTGCTATCCGTCGATCGCCGGAACCCGTCGCGAGTTCATCTGCGTGTGCTGGAACGAATGCGCAACAAGGCCGCGGACCCGTACGCTCAGTTTGAACGGATCGTGGACGCTTTCAAGTTCGCAGAATGGTCCGAGGACGAGTTCAACAACCGTAACCTGTTCAGTGACTACTTTTTGAAACACCGGTTGCCGATCCCCGGGCTTTTCGCCGTCTGGGAACACGACGTCAAACCGGCGCGACAGGAACTGGATCGCGTGTGCGGCGGATTTGGCGCACCGTCTGGACTGGCGCCGTCCGACTATGGCGCCACGTTCATTGAACCTGTGCTAGCCGCGCTGGACTTCGATTTCGTCCGGGCCGATGTCGGTGCCGATGTCGATTACCTGCTCCGCCCGTGCGGCGCTGCCGCGGATGAGCCGCCGTGCGCCGGGCTTCTCGCGTACCCGTGGGACCGGCCGCTGGACCGTAGGGACGATAGGGCCCGTGACCGCGCGGATGATGTTCCGGGCATTCGAGTCGTCAAAGCGATCGAGCAGCGCAACCTGCCATGGGCGATCCTCACCAACGGCCGCGATTGGCGGCTGTACTGCGCCAAGGCCCACTCCCGCGCCAGCAACTATTACGAGATCGACCTGCCCGCGACACTGGAGCGCGACGACCTGATCGCGTTCCGCTACTTCTACCTTTTCTTTCGCGCGGCGGCCTTTGTCCCCACGCCCCAGCCGGCACGGCCGGATGCCGAACCGCTTTCATTTCTTGATCGGCTCCGAGAGGGGTCGGCCGCCTTCGCCAAGGAAGTCGGCGACCGTCTGCGCGGCCATATCTTCGACGAGGTATTCCCCTACCTGGCACAGGGGTTCGTGGATTATCGCAAGCAGAAGTACGACGAGAAGACCGCCGCCGGCGACGAATTCCTTCACGAAGTGCACGACGCAACGCTCACGCTGCTCTATCGCCTGTTGTTCCTGCTTTATGCCGAGTCGCTCGACCTGTTGCCCGTTCACGAGCCGGCGTACGCGGGCATCAGCGTGACGCGACTCAAAGAGGAAATCGCGGCGGCCGCCGGAAACGACGGCGACACGGTCGAGGAGAGCCTCAAACGCCGTTTCAACCACTCAGACACCGCCCTCTACCAGCGGCTCAGCAAGCTTTTTGAAGTCATTGACGGCCAGGACAACAAGCTCAGCCGGGCCCACAACGTTCCGGCATACAACGGCGGCCTGTTCAGGACGGCGCCGGAGCGCAACGACCGCTCTCGCGAGGCGGAGGCGGCGCGTTTTCTAAAGAAGTACCGTGTCCCCGACTTCTATCTGGCCCGGGCGATCGACCTGCTGGCCCGCGACGAGGATGCGAAGCGCCACGGCGAATTGGTTTTCGTGGACTACAAAGCCCTCGGCGTCCGTCAACTTGGCAACATCTACGAAGGCCTGTTGATGTACCACGTCGTCATCCCGCGTGACGACTGGGAGAGAGGCTTCCAGCGCGAAGGCCTCAAGGTGGCGTTGGTGCCGTCGAACAAGCAGCGCAAGAGCACCGGCTCCTACTTCACGCCGCAGCATATCGTCAAATACATCGTCTCCAACACGGTCGGCCCGTTGCTGAAGGAGAAGTTCGAGCTGATCGCTCCCAAGCTTCGCCAGGCGCAGCGCGAGTACGCCGAGACGCGGGAGTTCGAGCGCAAGCGGGCGGAGAAGATGCGCACCACGCCCCGCACCGACGACGCCATCGCCCATACGGTCATGATGAAACACGAATCGACCGTCTGGGGCCTCCTCGACCTGAAAGTACTCGACCCGGCAATGGGCAGCGGCCACTTCCTGGTCGAGACCGTGGACTTCATCACCGACAAGGTGCTCGACTTCCTGGCCGGTTTCCCGTGGAACCCCGTGCAGGTGCTCATCGACCAGCGCATCCGCCGGCAGATCGTCGAATCGCTCGATGAACAGGGCGTGAAGATCAACGAGGACCGGCTCACCGACGTAAACCTGATCAAGCGGCTGGTGATGAAGCGCTGCGTGTATGGCGTGGACCTCAATCCGATGGCAGTTGAGCTGGCCAAGGTCTCCGTCTGGCTGGACAGCTTTACCCTCGGCGCGCCGCTGTCCTTCCTCGATCACCACCTCAAGTGCGGAAACTCTCTGATCGGCACGACCATCGCCGAGTTGAAAAAGACGGTTGCGGAGTCCGGCTCGCTGTTCGCCATTCCGATGGAGCCGCTGGAGCGGGCAACGCGAAACATGGAGACCATCGCCGATCTGACCGACGCCACGCTCACGGAAGTTACCAAGTCCGCGGACACGTACACGAAGGTTCTCGCCGACGTGAAGGGCTACCGGGCGCTGCTGGACTGCCTGACGGCACAGCACTTTGGCCAACCGCAGGCGCGGGACATCGTCGTCCACGCGGAGTCGCTGGGTCTGAAACTGGATGATTGGGACCGGTCCCTTCCCAAGGCCCACGACAAGATGCGGCGGATCATCCAGGACTCGGTGCGCGTCAGCGAGGAGCGCGGGTTCTTCCACTGGGACATTGACTTTCCGGATGTGTTCTTCACGGTACGGCGGGAGCCAGATCGCCGCGCGTTCGATGCGGTCGTGGGCAACCCGCCGTATGCGTTGTTCCAAGAAATGGACGATGCTGTATTGGAGGCATACGCCGGGCAGCAATTCAAGTGCGCTGCCTATAAAATCGATACCTACGTGCTGTTCTTGGAGAGGGCCTCCGGGTTACTAAGAATCGGCGGCACTTGGGGGATGATCACGCCGAACACGTTTCTTATGAACAAACACGCCGGCAGGTTGCGCAACTACCTGCTAACGCGATTATCCCCGCGGTTCCTCATTATCCCAGAAGCAGTGTTTTCCGAGGCTTGCGTCGACACGTGCGTGACGATAGCGAACCGGCTGTCCGAACCGTCTGGTGCCTACCAATACGGGACGCTCCAGGGAACCCTCGATAACATAGATCGTGTCTCTTTCGATAACCATCCCATCGCTCCGTTGCTGCAGGACGACGTCGCTTCCGCGATCGCCCCTGTCAGCGCAGAGGCTGCGCCAATACTGTCCAAGATTGATCGTCTTTCAGAACGGCTTGGGCGCTGGTTTACGGCGTACTTCGGAATCCAGACGCATGGGCGAGAGGAGTATGTCGCTCGTTCACCAGGGCGGGGAGCCTGGAAACCGACCTTGGACGGTGCACATGTTGATCGCTACTTACTCAAGCGGTCACAGGAATTCGTTTGCGTTGAAGCGCGGGCGATAAAGAGCGGGGGGAACCCGGCGGTCCACGAAGCAACGAAAATACTCACGCGTCAAATCGGCGCCTACCCGGTTTTCGCACTCGACGCCAATAAGCACTATACCTTGAACACGATCTACAACATCGTGCCGACGCAGGAGGATGCCCCGCCACTGCTGAAAGTGTTGGCCATGCTTAATTCGGCCGCCATCGAGTTCGTGTGGCTTGAGCGTTTCTTTGACAAGAAGGAGGCATTCCCAAAGGTAAAAAAGGATGCGCTCCTTGCGCTGCCGCTCATTAGCACGGCTACCAACGAAGACCGAGAGCTGGAATGTCGCGCCGCAGAACAGGGTGATCTGGCGAAGGACTTTGTCAGCCTCGCCGAGGCGGCGATCGGCGAATTCGAACGAGTGATTGACGGAGACCTTCGGGAAGCACCTGGCACCTCAGTGCTAGAAGAAACGCATTGGATGGGGTGGGATGGCCGCTATCCCTCATGGCGCCCGGACGACCGCACCGCTGCCGAAGGTCGCTGGTTTCCGAACGGCGTGGCACCGCCGCTGGAGGGAGACGGGCCGGGCGATATCCCGTGGGACCTGATTGCTCGGGTGTACCCATCGTTCCCGCTGCCGAGCATTGACGCGGCAGCATGGGAGGCTGCGGCGTGGGCGCAGTTCGTCGAGCTGCTCCGCAAGAACAAGAGCAAGATCGGCAACTCCCGCATCCGCGCCGACCTGACCGGCCGCGGCGCCGTCGAGAACCCCACCGGCCCGATGCGGAAACTCCGCGACACGCTCCTCAAGTACCATCGGGATATCCGCGAGAACCGGGCCAAGGCGGCGGAGATTGATCTTCTCATCGACCGGATCGTCTTCCGTCTGTTTGACCTGACCTTGGATGAGCAGAAGCTGATCCTGTCGCGCGTCGGCCCGGGCCGACCGTTACCCCCGCGTCGCGGCCGGGGCCGCAAAAAAGGAACGGGCCAGCCGGACGCCGCGACGCCCGGCTTATTTGAGTGAAGGAGTAAACCGTGGCCGTCAAGTTGGAGCTTTACCTCGACACGTCGGTGATCAGCGCGTACGTGGACGACCGCGACCCAGTCCGGCAGGAGACGACCCGCCGGTTTTGGCTGGAGCTTCCACACTACGCCGCCCATATATGCCCGATCGTCTTGGATGAGATCGCCAACACGCCCGACACCGCCCGACGAGACGAGATGCTCGCCTTGGCCCGCTCGCTGATCGTCCTGCCTTGGCAGGAGGAGATGGAGCGACTGGCCGAGGCCTACGTGGCGCAGGGGGCGTTCACGCCTCTGTTGATCCAGGACGCCCGGCATGTGGCCGCGGCTGTCGTCGGCGGAATCCCCATCCTGCTGAGCTGGAATTTCCGGCATCTGGTCAATCGGACGCGACGAATACGCGTGAATCTGGTAAACTCTGAGCGGGGCTACGAGCAGATTGAGATCATCGCTCCGCCCGAGTTGGTTTGATGGGAGACCGCCAATGAGCACCCTGTTCGACTACCGCAAGTTGGCCAACCGCCTGGCCATCGCCGGCGACGAGCTCGGCGAATTGGAGGCGTGCGTCCGGGCACAGTACGGTCCCGACGAGATGATGGTTGAGCTGCGGATGCTGCGTACGCTACAGGCCATCGACGAGGGAGCGCTCACCCTCGCGGAGGCGGTGGCCGAGTTTCGCGGCGATCCGGCTCAAGCGACCAGAACCGGCACGTAACCGAATGCGAACCAGAGGCGAGTGGCCCTGTCGTGCGTCAAATCCCGTACGTCATTGATAACGATCGGCACAAGCTCGCGGACGTTTTGAACCAAGTGCTCGATGATCACGCCGATCTGGCGATGGACATCGCGACGGCGTTCTTCAACGTCCGCGGCTACGGGCTGGTGCGCGATCGGCTGAAAAAGCTCGGGAGTTTGCGGCTCCTGCTGGGGGCTGAACCGCACACTGCGGCGGACCTTGGTTTGAAGCCAAGACTCGAAGCACTCAAGGCGGCCCTGCGCGGCGAGTTGGATGCCGAGCCGTACCGGCCTGAAACGCTCGCTTTGGTCGAGGACCTGATCCGATTTCTCAACGATCCACGGGTCAAGGTCGGGCTGTATGAAGCGGGTTTCCTGCATGCCAAGTGCTACCTCTTCTATGGCGACCCCAAGGGCGGTCCGCTGTTCGACCGCTTTCGGCCTGTGCTGGGTATCGTCGGCTCGTCGAACTTCACCGGTCCGGGTTTGACGACGAATCGGGAGCTGAATCTCGTTCACAAGGGAATCATCCCGGAAGGCGAGGTTGACGATGAGCGTGCCCGAAAAGCGGCGCTGAGTCATTACGGTGACAAGGAGCCGGAACCGTCGGGCATCGAGAAGGATGCTTACGACGGCGGGAAGAAACCTCGCGTCAGTACGCAGATCAGCTTTGCATCCAAGCGGATCATCAAGGGCGAGGTCGGGGCCGCGGCGATATGGGATCTGGCCGATTGGTTCGAGCATCAGTGGCGTGCGGCGCGTGATTACCGGCAGGAGTTGATTCAGCTTCTGGACACATCCAAGTTCGGCACTGTGGAATACACGCCGTACCAGGTCTACTTGAAGGCGCTCTTTGAATATTCCCGCGCGGACCTGGAGGCATCGGGCGGCGTGCCGGCGGACCTGTACACGCTCAACCTCGCCGAGTTTCAGGCGGACGCAGTGGCTCGAGCGCGCCGAATTCTGGCGAAGTACGACGGAGTCCTGGTTTGCGATTCCGTTGGTCTCGGCAAAACGTGGATCGGCCTGCAGTTGCTGCTCGACTATGCGTACCACAAGCGCTGGCACGCCTTGGTGATCTGTCCGGCCTCGCTTCGCGACATGTGGCAGACGCGCCTGCACCAGACCAAGATTCAGGCGACGATTCTGGGCCAGGAGACCTTGGGGCGTGAGGAATTCGATGCGGAGCCGTTCGGCAAGTACGACGTCATCGTCATTGACGAGTCGCACAACTTCCGCAACAAGGATTCGGGTCGGTACGACAACCTGTCGCGGTTGCTGGCATTGAATGGCGGGCGCGGTGAGCACGGCTACCGCAAAAAGCTGATTCTGCTTACGGCCACTCCGATCAACAACAGCGTCATCGACCTGCACAACCAAGTCCGGTTCATTACGCGCGGGGATAACGCCTTCTTCGCCGGAGCCGGTATCGGCCGCCTCGACCGCTATTTCATGAACGCCCGCCGGCAAGTGCTAGCCGGCACGGCGGCGGCGGGGCGGGCGATCTATAACCTGCTCGACGAAATCGCGATACGTCGCACGCGGCAGTTCATCAAGAAGGCGTATCCCGAAGCCACAATCGACGGAAAGAAAATACATTTCCCCGACCGGAAGCTCGTGACCATCAAGTACGACCTGGAGGGCACGTACGCTGGAATCTACGAAAAGGTCGTGCGGGGCATCGAGCACCTTGTTCTCGCGCCTTATGACCTGGAGGCCTATAAGGCCGATCCGGCCACGCAGGACAAGATGCAGATCGGGCGCGGTCGAGCGTTGGTCGGAATCTTCAAGAGTCGCTACCTCAAGCGGCTTGAAAGCAGCGTGGCGGCGTTCCGGATTTCCGTGTTCCGGTTGATGGAGTACATGCTCACATTTCGCCACTACATTCTGGCCAACGTGCTCCTGGAGCCGACCGAGTTTTGGAAGCTGCTGGGCACTATCGAACGCGACCTGGAGGATGATGCTCGGGCTCAAGAAGCCGAGGCCGAGGAAAATGACGAGTCAGTCGGTCGTCGGCCGCAGTCGCGCCACGGTCAAATCGAGGCCAGCGCGAAGGCGTCGGCCTTGCTGGCAAAGGCGACCCGCCTGCCTGCAGGAACCTACGGCATCCAGCGGCTGAGCGACGCGCTGGATGCGGATCTGGCTGCCCTCGATACGATCTACGACTTGGTGAGGCCAATCAAGCCTGCGGCGGACAAGAAACTGCTTCGCCTGCGAGAGATTCTCACCAACGACTTGGCGGACAAAAAGGTGCTGTTGTTCACCAGCTATCGGGACACCGCACGCTATCTTTATCGAAGCATCGCGGAGGATGCGAACTACGTTGCGCAGCTTGGCGGTCGTCGCGTACGCGTTATCCACGGCAGCACAGATGGCGACACCCGCCTGCGGCTCGTTCAGGCGTTCGCCCCGCGTAGCAACGAACATCCCGAGTGGGCAGGCACGGAGAAGGAGATCGATATCCTCTTGAGTACGGATGTCCTGAGCGAGGGCCAAAACCTCCAGGATTGTGCGTATCTAGTCAATTACGATCTCCATTGGAACCCGACGCGCATGATCCAGCGAGCCGGGCGAATTGACCGGATTGGGACGGAGTTCGACAAGCTGTTCGTCCACAACTTCTTCCCGGATGAGGGACTGGAGAAACTCCTTGGGCTGGTACAGTCGCTACAGGAGAAGATTCGTGCGATCGACGCTACCGTCGGACTGGACGCCAGCATTCTCGGCGAAGCGATCAACCCCAAGGTGTTCAATACGCTCAAGCGAATCGAGGGCGAGGACGAGACGGTGATCGACGAGGAGGAGGCCGAAGCCGAGCTTGCAACCGATGAGGGACTCGCACGGCACTTGGCGGAATACTCGAAAGTCAACGGCGCGGAGGTTCTGAAGCAGCTGCCCGATGGAATTCATAGCGGGCTGCAGAAATCGGATTACAAGGGCGTTTTTCTCTACTACCAGCGCCGCGATGATGACTCGGCCGAGATTGACCACTTCTGGCGGTTCTACAACTCTGAGACGGGTGAGATCGACGACAATCGTCTTGCCCTCGCTGAAATGATCCGGTGCCGACCCGACGAACCTCGCATGGTTGATCCCGAGTTAAAGGAGAAGATCCACTCGATCATGGCCGAGGTCGAGCAGAGCATCGTGAAATCGACCGAACATCAAGCGATGATCGAGTCGGCGCCTAAAGCTATCAGCGCCGATCAAAACGCGGTACTGGTGGCTCTTCAGCAAATCATGGGCGCACCCGGTGTTGACCGCAGCCGCATCCTGCGCGTTCTTGGTATGCTCGCGCAGCCATTGATGAGCGCCCCCGTGAAGGAGCTGAAGAAAACGCTCGTACGGTTTCAACAACACCGAGATGCGGATGCCTTCGTCGCTGTCTGCGAGGTGATCGCTGCCAAGTACAGCCATGACCGGTCGCGGTCGAGCGGCGACGCGGATGAACGTAGGTGCCCCATGACCCGCGATGATCTGCGTCTAATCTGCTTCGACTTCTTCTCGTGATCGCCCTCGTAGCCATGATGACAGCCGCACCCGCGATCTGGGGTAGCGAGGGGTCGCCGACCTCCGGGTAGCCAACCCGACGGTCGAGAATCTCCAAGCGGTGCAACGTCGAACTCGACCGGCTGGCACTCGTTGCGCACATCCCTCTTACCAGCAAGTCAACAAGATTTTGGCAGGACTTTGCCGGACAAGGGGCACCGAGCCTTCGAGAGGCACAGACTACCCCTTGCTCGCCGCTTGCCGCAGGGTCAAATTAAGACGGGTTTGGCGAGCTTCCGCCGCACCGCCACGAACTGCGCCCCATGCATCATCGTGTGAACACCGATCATATTGAATGCCGCGGCCGCCGTCGGGGCGTAGTCTTTCATTGACTCCGGCGTGGCGTTGCCAAGGCTTGTGTCGGACGCGGCATCGAGGGCGGCCATCGTCGCGGTGCGCTGCTGCATCAACCAATCCAGGTACTGCGACTTCTTGTGAAATTTCTTGGGGTCATCGGAGATCGAGGCCTCCTTGCCGTGCGCCTCCGCAAACCCAACCGGAAGCTTTGGCATCTTGAAGCCGGAATCGGTCATCATCTGGTGCTCCGACGCAATCAGGTGGCCGAGCTGCCACGCGATGTGGTTGGTCCCTGGCACGGCTCGAACCATCAGGTCGGCGTCACTCAGATCGCTGAGGTAGGTCGTTAGCACCATGTGTCCCATGTCAATTGTGTTCTTGATCACGTCTTTTGGCGTCATGCGTTGGTCTCCTCAGCCGGCATTTCCCATTTGGCCCAACCTTAAACGACGTTCTCGGCCCAACCGGCGATTGTACCGAGACCGAGCATCGGACACAACGCCTATCCCATCGCTCACGCCGGTTCGCTGGTTTCATGCGGCCGTTCGCGGCGTTTACGAGCGGCGCGATGAAGCAGCACCTCAACGAGAGCGTCCGTTGGCTGCCTTGAGACGTACCGTCGCCGCCACTGCTTCCTCCCTTGTTGGGGTAGCCGCGTTGCCGGGCGTTCAGCCCCGTGGCAGCAACGGGGTTGGCACGCGAACCGCTGGATAAGATCGACGATTGCGGCGAAAGACTCAGGCGGCACCGCAACCTCGACCATCTGGAACGTCACCTACTCGCCGTGCCGAACCACCTTGGCTCCGATCTTGATCAACCTCTCTGGCAGCGTCGCTGACGACCAGGGCGTCACGGGCCTCGGTAGCGCCAGCCGACGGAGAGGTTGCGGAGGTTGTACGCCAGGGCGAGGAGCGGTAGCCGCGCCTAATTGTCCTTGACTCCAGACCTCCTGACCTGTGGGGCGCTCAAAATGACGCCCTCTGGAGTCAATGCGCAGAGATCCATGTGCGGAAATGCGGGGATCGCAGCCATCGCGCCGGTTTTCCCCTGAGAACTTACGCCAGCTATTCTTACACCTCAATGACGATCGGGGTGCGTAAAAAGGCCTTGTTTCAAAGGCCCGACTGGCTATAGGTCAGGAGTTCTGGACTCCTTCTCTTCATCTCGAGGTGTGTCGGTCGCGTGGACCGCTTGAGAATGGTCCACGGAATGGTCCGCCGCCGCCGTCCCTACTTCTTTTTCGCCTTCTTTTTGGGTTTCTTAGCAACCGGCCTGCCCCTGCCGGCAGGGGCCTTGGCCGCTTTGTTCGGCTTGGCTTTTGGTTTGGCCTTCGCCTTGGGTTTGGATTTGGGAACCATCCTGGCCCGCGGCGCGACTTCAGCCTGTCGCGCATATCGGCCTTCCATGAACGTCATCGACTGCGCGCCATCCGGCGACACGTCCATGCGAAAGGTGTAGGAGTCGGGACGGCCGAAATCAAAGACCGCTCGCGATTTCATGTTCGGATCGACGCTATCCAACGAAAGCACGTCTCCGTCGAATTGACCACGATAGGTATTCACGGTGGTGGCCATCGAGTCGAACCAATGCAGATAGTAGGCATTTTCCTGGGCGTTCCAGGTAAAAACGCCATGGCCCTTGAAGCTGACTTGGCCATTGCGATGTTGTTCATAGTCGTGAACGACCGCGAAGCCATCGAGGATGGCGCGGTTGACCGATTTTCCGGCGGCAGGTCCGCCGATAGGGTCCCAGGGAGAAGGTGATAACTTCTCGTCACCCGACCAAGTTCCGACGAGGCGGTGCAGCCGCCGGTGGGCGTCGCTCATTTGAGGCATGTTCATGTTTATCTCCTCCGCGAAGATTCGATGACTCTCTCTTGTCCGCCAGACTTGACCGCCATCATCAATCCATTCGTCGCGCGCGGCAAGAGGCACTAGGCGCCGTGGCACTACGTGAGCGCCGAAGCGTTTCGGAGCCTCACCGTGGCCAGCCCTTTGCCTCGATGGCGGGGGACGGCCATGGCTAGGAGTCTGTCCGAGTAACCAATTTCCGATCGCGTCAACGTTTTCGGGATAGGGGTTCTATGCCAGCGGCGGCTGTGATCAAGGGCACACGGGGGCTGAGTCAACCCGTCGGAGCC
>Ga0315285_10007358_pt1 | contig 11301 bp, 7 predicted proteins | sample YL17G09_36_MG_FD_203698 | JGI IMG/M metagenome (GOLD analysis project Ga0315285, IMG submission 203698) | Sediment microbial communities from Yellowstone Lake, YNP, Wyoming, USA - YL17G09_36 | ecosystem: Environmental > Aquatic > Freshwater > Lake > Sediment | place: USA: Wyoming | collected... | reverse complement strand
GGTCGCCAAGAATACGATGTTCCGATCTCTCCACCAAAGAACCCGAAAGCGCGCTCATGGGGCCTTCCGAAGTTCCGTTTGTTTCCCCCAATGAGCCCTTCTGGTCTTGGCGTTCTTGGCGCCTTGGGAATTTCGGATTGGGGTTGAGAGAGGCCGCATGGCAAGATACATCTTCCGGCGGCTACTGCAAGCCATCCCCATGTTAGTGGGCATCTCCTTTGCGGCCTTTGTGCTGCTGCGCCTTGCTCCCGGCGGCCCCATGGCCGTCTACGCCCAGAATCCGAACATGACCGAGGCCGACATGCGGCGCATCGAACATATCCTCGGCCTGGATCAGCCCATCCACATCCAGTACCTCAAATGGGCGGCCGGCATGTCTACGGGCAACATGGGGTACTCGTACCGCACCGGGCGCCCCGTGGGCCAGATCATCCTCGAGCGGGTGCCCGCCACCCTTCAGTTGATGGGGTGTGCATACCTGATCGCCATCACCCTCGGGCTTACCACTGGCATCGTGAGCGCCATCCGACGCCACAGCCTCTTCGACTACTTCTCCACAACGGGGGCGATGATCGGCCTCTCCGTGCCCACGTTCTGGTTCGGGCTCATGGTCATCATCGTCTTTGCCGGAATGCTGCGCTGGATTCCCTCGGGCGGCATCGCCACCCTCGGCGCGCCGTTCTCGATTCAGGATCGCCTCATCCATCTGATCGGACCGGCCTCGGTGCTTGGCCTGTGGATGACCGCCACCTGGAGCCGGTACACCCGCTCGAGCGTGCTGGAGGTCATCGGGCAGGATTACATCCGAACGGCACGCGCCAAGGGCCTGCAATCGAGAACCGTCCTGCTGCGTCACACCCTCCGCAACGCGCTGATCCCCCTGATCACGCTGGCGGGGCTCGAATTCCGCAACCTCTTCGGCGGCGCCCTGGTGACCGAGACGGTTTTTTCCTGGCCTGGTGTTGGCCGGTTGTACCTCGATTCCCTGAATTATCAGGACTACTCGGTGATCCTGGGACTGCTCCTCATCACCTCGGTCATGGTCCTGGTGGGCAGCCTTTTGGCCGACATCCTGTATGCCGTGGTCGATCCCCGCATCCGCCTGAGGTAGTTCACGAGGAGGCGGAGAATCCTGGAGTGCGTTTGGTGGGTCGGGCAGTGACGAGCGCGTCGAGATCGAGCGTGGAAGCTGTGAAGGTCCGTGCAGGCGTCTTCCCAGTCGGGGCGCGCAGAAACAGGTCCATCGTCTGGAGCAAGTTCCGGCGCAATCGGCTGGCCTCCGCGAGCGCCGTTGTGATCGTTCTGCTGGTCCTGCTGGCTGCCTTTGCCCCGTGGGTGGCTCCGCGCGACCCGCTCTACATTGAGATGGTCTACAAGTTCGCCCAGCCGGGCCAGGCCGGTTTCCTACTGGGCGCGGATGAAATGGGCCGGGACGTCCTCAGCCGTCTCCTCCACGCCGGCCGGGTGTCCCTCTCCGTCGGGCTGATGACCGCCCTCATCGCCGTCCTGGTGGGCTCCATCCTGGGTGCTTTGGCCGGTTATTATGGGGGGACCCTAGACGCCGTGATCATGCGGTTGGTGGACGTGTTGCTTTCGATGCCCACGATCTTCCTGTTGCTTGCGCTGGCGGCGTTCCTCAAGCCCAGCGTGTTCACCATTACCCTCATCATCGGGCTGAACTCTTGGATGACGGTGGCGCGCATGGTGCGCGGCCAGATCCTGTCCATCAAGCAGCAAGAGTTCATCATGGCGGCTCGCGCCATGGGCTCGAGCGATCGCCGCCTCATCTTCCGGGAACTCTTGCCCAACGCGATGGCCCCGGTGCTGGTGGCGGCGACCCTCAACGTGGCAACGGCCATCCTGCTGGAATCGTCCTTGAGCTACCTCGGGTACGGCATCCAGCCTCCCACGGCAAGCTGGGGCAACATGCTCAACAACGCCCAGACGTACGTGCTCTACGCCCCGTGGGTGGCGATTTATCCGGGCATCATGATCACCCTGACCGTCCTCAGCTTCAATTTCGCCGGGGACGGACTGCGCGACGCACTGGATCCGCGTCTGAGTCTTGCATGAGCGATGACCGGGGGCACGACGGGTCGTGCGGGTTGTGTCGTATTCCACCTGAGAAACACTCGTGGTTGGAGAAAAGGAGGAAGCCATGACCAGGAAGCATGGGAAGTCAGACTCGCGGTTGGGGACTGTACTGTTCTCCCGGCGGCAACTGCTCAAGGGTGCGGCAGCGGCGGGAGGCATGGCGGCCGCTGGCCTCCTCCAAGGGCGCAGCGGCGAGGCGGCACAGGCCGTCCCGGCCGCGGCGCCGGCCCTACAACCACAGAAGGGGGGGCAGATCATCATCGGGATCTCGCAGGAGCCGCAGAACTTCAACCCCATCATGCCCACGATCGAGAGCCAGCGGGGTGTCCACATGGCCATCTACGACGACCTCTGGCGCATCGATCCCAAGGGCAACTACATCCCGAACCTGGCCACGGAGATTCCGACTCAGGCCAACGGCGGCATCTCCAAAGACGGCACGCTCTTCACGATCAAGCTCCGCAAAGATGCCAAGTGGCATGATGGTCAGCCCTTTACCGCCAAGGACGTCGTGTTCACCTGGCAGACGCTCATGAATCCCAAGGTGAGCGCCTTCTCGACGGTGGGGTTCGACCAGATCGACTCGATGTGGGCGGTGGATGAAACCACGGTGAAGTTCAAGATGAAGCAGGCGTACTCCCCCATCCTGGTCGCCCTGTCGGACATGTTCGTCGTCCCGGAGCACATCCTGTCGAAGAGCGGGGACATCAACAAGGACGAGTTCAACACCAAGCGACCCGTCGGCACCGGCGCCTTCAAATTCGTCGAGTGGGTCGCCGGCGACCACATCACCCTGGAGGGCAACAAGGCGTACCACGGGCCCGGCCCCTACATCGACCGTCTGATATACAAGTACATCCCCGACCTCACCGTGCTCTTCACCCAGTTCAAGACGGGCGAGATCGACATCACGGGAATCCAGGGCATCCCCGTGGACCTGTACCCCGAGGCCAAGAACCTGCCCAACATCAACCTGTTCGTGACCCCGGGCACCACCTACGACTGCATCGCTCCGAACTTCCTGCTGCCGCTGTTCCAGGACAAGAGGGTCCGGCAGGCCCTCTACTACGGGATGGACAAGAAGCCCATCGTCGAGAAGATCTTCCTGGGTCTGGTCCCCGAGGCGGAGACCTACGTCCCGCCGCAGTCCTGGGCCTACAATCCCAAGATCAAGGGCTTCCACAAGTACGATCCCGAGAAGGCCAAGAAGCTGCTGGACGCGGCCGGCTGGAAGGCGGGACCGGACGGGATCCGGGTCAAGGACGGCAAGCGGCTCTCTTTCGAGAATGCCTGCACCGCCGGCAACAAGCAGCGCGAGCAGATCCAGCAGCTCCTCCAGCAGCAGTGGCGGCAGATCGGCGTCGAGATGAAGATCAACAACAAGCCCGCCGCGGTGCTGTTCGGCGATTTCTACCGCATGTCGAAGTTCGAGACGATCATCAACGGCATCGGCATGGGCGCCGACCCGGAACACAGCTTCCGCCTGCACAGCAAGTACATCCCCGCCAAGGGCGGCATGGGGCGCAACTCCATCGCCTACGAGAACCCCGAGGTGGACCGGCTGCTCGAAGCCGGCGTGCGGGAGATGGAGCGGGAGAAGCGCAAGAAGATCTACTACAAGCTCCAGGAGGTGCTGGCGGACGATCTCCCGTACCTGCCGATCTACCATTACGTGATCATCCGGGCCACGAAGGCCAACATCCACGGCTTCCAGCCGAACCCCAACATGCAGGACTATACGTGGAATCCGAACGAGTGGTGGATCAAGAAATCGTAGGGAGGCCAGTGAGATGCCAGTTGTCAACTTTCTCTACCTGAGCCAGGAGGACGTTATCGCCGCCGGCGGGCTGGATATGGATGGGACGCTGGCCACCGTGGAGGAGACCTTTCGCCTGTGGGGCGAGGGGGATTTCGTTCAGCCCATCAAACCCGCGATCCGTTGGGGTCCGCCCATCACGGAGAACACGCGGGGACGGATCATCGCCATGCCGGCGTACGTCGGCGGCGACGTGGACATGGCGGGCATCAAGTGGATTCCCAGCATGCCCATGAACCCGGAAAGACACGGCCTGCCCCGGGCTTCGGCCTTGATCATCATCAACGATCCGTACACGGGTCTTCCACTGGCCGTGATGGATGGCACGGTGATCAGCGCCATGCGAACGGGAGCGGCCACCGGTATCGCCACCAAGTACCTGGCGAGGCCCGACTCGGCCGTGCTCGGCCTGGTGGGGGCCGGGGTGCAGAACCGCACCCAGCTCATGGCCCTGACCCGGACTTTGCCTCGCCTCGCCGAGGTGAGGGTATTTGACGTGAAGCCGGAGAAGACGCGGGCCTTCTGTGAAGAGATGGCGGGCCAGGTGCGGCCAGTGCTCTTGGCGGCGGGAAGCGCCCGCGAGGCCATCCAGGGGGCCGACGTATTCGTCACGGCCACGGTGAGTAGCGATGCCTACGTGGAGGCCGGCTGGGTCAAGGCGGGAGCATTTCACAGCGAGATCTCCTCTTGGGATACCCAGCCCGGCACGCTCACTGTCTACGACAAGATCGTCGTGGATGATTGGAAGGCCATCCAGCATGGGGGGAAACACGTCTCGGCCCGGGCGGTGAAGGAGGGAGTGATCCCCGAGAGCCGCATTCATGCCGAGCTGGGCGAGATCGTCGTCGGGCGCAAGCCGGGCCGAGAGACGGAGAAGGAGCGCATCTTATTCAACCCCATCGGCCTGCCGGTGCACGACGTGGGCGAGGCCACCCGCATCTACCGAGCCGCCAAGGAGAAAGGCATCGGCCGGGTGCTTCCGTTGTGGGAGAAGCCCATCTGGGTCTGAGAGGACGATCCGCGATGCAGGCCGGGCTCTTTCACGGTCGGTTCGCCCGCTGGCTGCTCTGCCACGGGAAGAACCGATGCGGAGCCCAAGGACCCTGAGGGGTCCGTCGGAATCGGGGTCAGACATTGATATATTTGTATCCGAAAAAGCACATGATAGATCTCTGACCCCAAAGCGGCCCGGACCGGTCGGGGAATCGGGTTCAGCGGGGGAAGGCGGCGAGGAGGGATTGCTGGGCGGTGAGGTCGCCCTCGGGTTGGAAAGTCTCGTAGACCGCGAGGCGATCCAGAAGGCCGGTGTATCGCTGGCGGAGCTTCTCGGGCAATTCGTCGGGCGCTCCCACGATGGCAAACGCGTCCAGCATCTCATCGGTGACGAGGGCCGCCATCCCCTCCCAATCCCCTCGAATGGACTTGCGTGTCAGGTCTCTCGCCACCTTCCCCCACCCGTGGCACTCCAGGATGACTCGGTAATTCGGCGTGGATGCATAGAAACCGATCTGGCTCTTGACGCTTCGTCTGGCCGCTTCCATCTGGGCCGCATCGGCCCCAGTCACGATGAAGACGGAACTCGCCAGGCAGATATCCGCCCGTTTCCGGCCGCCGGCCTGAAGGCCTTCCTCAACCTTCGGCAGCACGACGTCTCGCAGGTACTTGACCGAGTGGAACGGATGAACCTGGAAGCCGTCGCACAGCTCGCCCGCCAGGCGGCACATGTATGGCTGGACGCCGGCGATATGGATGGGGATGCGAGGGTGGGGGATGGGTCCCGGGTTGAAGAAGGGGGTCATCAAGGTATGAGAGTAGAACTCGCCTCGGTAATTCAAGGGCGTCCCGTGCTGCCAGCAGTCCCAGATGGCCCGCAGGGCCAGGATGTAGTCGCGGAGGCGAGGGCCGGGGGAATCCCAGGTGAGACCGTAGCGCCACTCGATGTGGCCTTTGACCTGCGTGCCCAGTCCAAGAAGGAAACGCCCCTGGGACAGAGCGGCTAAATCCCAGGACAGATGTGCCGTGACGATGGGGCTCCGGCCGAACGCGACGGCGATGCTCGTCCCCAGCGTGAGGCGCGTCGTGTGCTCGGCCGCCAGGATCAGGGGCAGGAAGGCATCGTGCTGCGTTTCCGAGGTCCAGGCCCCGTCGAAGCCCATGGCCTCGGCCCGCCGGGCCTGCTCGGCCGCCCCCGATAACGGTCCCCCCAACCGCACGTCGAGCTTCATGATACCTCACTCCAGCCCGTATTCCCTCCACCGCCGGTTCACCAGCCGCTTGGTGGCCTCGTCCATCACGATCTCGTCGGGCCAGGGACGGGTGAAGCCCTCCTCGGGCCACTTCCGGGTGGCATCCACGCCCATCTTGGAGCCGTACTTGGGCAGGCGACTGGCGTGATCCAGCGTCTCCACCGGGCCCAGAACGAACTCGATGTCCCGCTGGGGATCGATGTGGTTCAGCGCCTTCCAGGCCACCTCGGAGTAGTCGCGGACGTTGACGTCCCGATCCATCACCACGATGACCTTGCTGACCATGGCCTGGCCCAGTCCCCACAGAGCATGCATCACCTTGCGGGCGTGGCCGGGGTATTGCTTCTCGATGCTGACCAGGACCAGGTTGTGGAAGATCCCCTCGAAGGGCATGTGGAAGTCCACGATCTCGGGCAGCTGCTTTTTCATCACGGGTAGGAACAACCGCTCGATGGCGGCGGCCATGTGGCAGTCCTCCATGGGCGGCCGCCCAACGATCGTCGTGTGGTAGATCGGGCTCCTGCGATGCGTGAGACAGGTCAGGTGGAACACGGGGTACGTGTCGGCCAGGGAGTAGTAGCCGGTGTGGTCGCCGAAGGGGCCCTCGCGCCGTAGCTCCTCCGTGTCCACGTATCCCTCCAGGACGATCTCGGCATTGGCCGGAACCTCCACGTCCACGGTCTCGCACTTGACCAGCTCCACCGGTTTCTTCCGGATGAAGCCGGCAACCAGCATCTCGTCGATCCCCTCGGGTAGGGGCAGCGTCCCGGCGAAGCAGATGGCAGGATCGGCCCCGATGGCCACGCCGACCTCGATCCGGCGTCCCTGCCGCTTGGCCTTCCGGTAGTGGGCGGCGCCTCCTTTCTGAATGTGCCAGTGCATCCCGGTGGTCCGCTCGTCAAACACCTGCATCCGGTAGGTCCCGCAGTTCCTGACGCCCGTCTCCGGGTCCCTGGTGAAGACCAGAGGGAACGTGATGTACCGCCCGGCGTCCTGGGGCCAGCACTGGAGGATGGGGATGCCCGCCAAAGACGGATTGTCCCGGACGACAACCTCTTTGCACGGGCCGTCCTTGACGGTCTTGGGAAAGGCGCTAGCCAGATCCTGGAGCTTGGGGAGCATCATCAGCTTGCCGAGCAGCCCTTCGGGCGCCTTGAGTTCCAGGACCTCCTGCAGCTCCGTCGCCAGCTCGTCCAGCGTCTTCACCTCCAGGGCCAAACTCATGCGCGCCGGGCTGCCGAAGGCGTTGATGAGGAGGGGCATGGAGGAGCCCTTCACCCGCTCGAAGAGGAGGGCGGGTCCCCCGCGCTTGCTCACCCGGTCCGTGATCTCGGCCACCTCCAGGATCGGATCCACCTCGACCGGGATGCGCCGCAGCTCGCCGACCCGCTCCAGGGCAGCCACGAAGTCCCGCAGGTCGTTATAGGCCATGGTGTTGTTCTCCCCGAGGCCTCATTGGGGCCATCCATCTCGGGCCGGTGTCCGGGCCGGCTCAAAAGCTCGCTTCTACGGGGCCGGTCCCCTTGCCGGAGAAATCGCGGTAATCTAGCACGTTCAAGACAGATCTCAAAATCTCCTGTAATTTCAACCCCTTTCTCGGGAGGGTCCTGAACCTCTGACCAAATTTCTGTCCGGGGAGCCGTTTAAGAGACGGACGGTCTCCCCCAAGTAATCGTCTCGGAGGCGGGCGTACCGCATGGTCATGCTGATCTGCTTGTGGCGGGCGAGGGCCTGGACAGCCCGGAGGTTCGCCCCCAGTTCCACCAGGCGGGAACAGAAGGTGTGGCGGCAGTCGCGGAAGCGGAGGTCCGAGAGGCCCGCCTTCTGGCACGCTTTGCGGAAGTGGCACTCGAGCGTCTTGGGGCCGAGATTGAGGACCCGAGGATTCCCTGGTCGCAAGGAATGGCCCGGAGTTCCTCAGCAGCGCTGTCGTTCAAATGGACGGTCTGGGACTCACCCATCTTCGTGTCGGGTAGGAAGATGGTCCGCTGGTCGAGACGGATGCGATCCCGCGTGAGTCCCAACAGTTCTCCCCGCCGCATCCCCGTATGGAACGCGAGGGAGACATTGAACATTTGCTTCAGTATCGTGATCTCACCCACGACTGTCCAGGGTTTCACGGCACGCGAACGGGCGGCGATGTAGCGCTCAATGTCGGCCTGAGTGATGCCGGTGAGATACCGGTCTCCGAAGGCATACACGAAGATCTTGAGGGCTGTCTTATACCGCTTCAGCGAAGATGATTTGACGTGGGCCGCCTTGTACTACTCGAACTCATCGGCGAAATCCCGGAAGCGGATCCTTCGTGACCCGTAGGGCCCAGCGCCCTGCCCCGAGGCGGTGAGCCCCTCGGCCTGTTCCAACTCCCGGCAGTACACCTGGCAGGGTCTCCCCCTCGACCTCCTTGTCCTATGCCTGCTCCGATGCAAGCCGAGCCCGGCACGAAGGACAGAAATCGACCCCCTTGACGTCGGTGTCGTGCAACGTGTTGGAGAAGTACATCACGCATTGGGGCTCCGCACAATGGGCAAGCCGCCACGTGTGGCCCAACTCGTGCACGACCTCCTTCAACACCCGTTCGCGAAAAAGCACGGGGTCTTCCGGCAACCCGTAGAAGGATTGCCGCAAGCGCGGTAACGCCACGATGGCCTCCCGCCCTTCCGCCGCGGCTTGCCCAAAGATGAAGTTGAGGCCCGGAGCGTAGCAGTCTAGAGTCCGAAGAACATGCACTCTCCCGGCACCGCTTGCCCTCTAGTTATGCATAGCTGCGCCCTAGCTGTTATATTGCCCTGCGTCTCTTTCGGAAGGTTACCACGGCTATCCCAATTCCCACCGCTCCCGATCCAAAGAGGATGGCTATTCCGCCTCCGATGGTCCGCATGAGTTTGCCTGTGAAGCCTTGCCCGATGGCGAGGACGATCTCTGGTCCTTGTCCCTTGGTATACCACGCAGCAAACTCGTAGGTACCCGGCTGGTCGACAGTGGTCATCCGCTACTCGCGATCACCGGTCCGAATGCGTGCGGATGGCTGTTCCGTACCACCTGGCTGCGGTACGCCTTCCGCTGCCCCTCCAGCCACGCCTCGGCGATCCGGCGTAGAGGGGTTCCCGCGTCACCGTTCGCTGTTCAATTCCCCGGCTCAAAGCATCCCAGATACGCCAGCGCCTGCCGTTCCGCCTCGGCCTGATCCGAGAAAAAACTTGAACCGCCATGACGCCAAGGTCGCCAAGAATACGATGTTCCGATCTCTCCACCAAAGAACCCGAAAGCGCGCTCATGGGGCCTTCCGAAGTTCCGTTTGTTTCCCCCAATGAGCCCTTCTGGTCTTGGCGTTCCGGGTACCCAGCGCCAGCGCTGGGTGTCCTTGGCGGTTGGTAATTTCGGATTGGGGTTCTGGACTCGCGCCAAAGAACGCCAGCCCCTTTAGGTCGCCCGGCTCTGGCGGCAGCACATCATCCGCCAATAGTTATCCCCCGCGGGGTTGGCCCTGCTCTTCTCGGATGATCTCGTTCGAGGCTTCCGCGGCGAAGAGGAGGAAGAGACCGAGGGACAGGGAGGTGGACCAACTGAGACCGGAAAACCGCAGGCCGTGCCGGATCGACCCCCCGGGTGTCCGCCGCTCGGGTGGCTCCACCCAGGCGATGGTTCCCTCCACAGTGAGCGGTCCGCGCGGGAGATGCAGGGTGAGGGCCAATTCCGTCCCTGGAGACACGCCCTGGGGGAGGCAGAGCAGGAGCCCGCCTCGGCTCACGTCACCCGTCCGTCCCGTGAGCGGTGGCGTCTCCGGTCCCTTGGCCTGGCACGTGAGGGCGAGCTCTACGGGGAGGCGGATGGCCTGCCGCTGATCCCCCTTACCACGCAGGAGATCCCGGAGGGCTTGGAGTTGGTCGGGGGGGATCCGGGTGAAGGTTACCCCGTGGGGGATGCCTCCCCCCGGGACCGGATCCTCGATCCAGATCGCCTGGCCTTCTACCTCGATGGGGCCACGAATCGTCTGGAGGCGCACTTGGAGGGGCATTGGGGGCAGGAGCTCCTCGGCCAGCTCCACACAGGTGCCCGCCTCGCTCAGGTTGAGGGTCCAGCCCACCACGGTGCGGCCGGGTGCGGGCCCTCGGGGCTTAAGGAGGAGCGGGAGTTGGATTAAGTAGCGGGTGAGTTGTCGTTGTTCCGCGTTCTCGGGCATGGTGCCACCCCCCTCCCAGGACTCGATCCCTCGCGTCAGCTTCGCCAGGTGACCCTACCGGGCATCGAGTTCAGATAGATAGGTAAGCCGACGAGTGGCAGTCGTAGCACGAATGAGAGTCAGGGCGCTAACGGGACCCCCAGAATGCACACTCAGAGGGGATGGGAGCTAAGGGCCAGCGCGGCCCGTTCTGCGCGAGAGGGAATGGTATGGGCGAGCCTTCCCGTTCAGCATGGCCGATGCGGGAACGCTCGCCTGTGAAGCTATCGAAAGGGAATGGCATTGTCAATGCGAAAGCCTTGCCCCCCATCGAGCACCCCGCCGTCACCCGGCTTAGGCGGGCGCGCCTTGGATCGCTTCTTGGGCAGGTGTCGGTGTCACTTTCCGCTTGCCCATGTCCGCCTCCTTGGGCTCACGCCCGGTTGAGATTGCTCCGGATCCGTGATCGGCTCAGGATGCCCTGTATTTCCCCCGTGGGAGTGCAGTTCTACGGGCTAGATTCCACGATCTCCGAGGGGTGGCAACCCAGTAGCCATGCACTGCCTGGTCCTCTCAGAGTGGCGTATCCGCTGCGGCTCGCACCACAGGCAGAGCGTGAATTCTTGGCGTGACGATGAACGCACCCGGGATAGAGGCGTTCGGCTCGCCAGCGGAGGTGACCCCCCCAGCGCCGCAGCCCTAAGAGGATTGCCCCGACCGGCAAGCAATGTGCGCCACCATTCCCCAGTGCCACTTCCAGTCAAGAACCATCGCGCTCGGTCAAAGTCATCTCGCCTGCAAAAGCGGGATATCCCTGTGATAATGCGCTCGTTTTTGAACGCCAGTAAACTCAGTCGCATTCCATCAAAATGTGCTTGGACCGACTCATACTCAGCGGCGCGAAACTTAGGCTACACGTTCGCTCGCACCGCTTCGTTCGCGGGGAAGGCCCTCGGACTTGCAGGGCACGCCGCAAGTCCTCG
>Ga0315285_10007357_pt1 | contig 11303 bp, 8 predicted proteins | sample YL17G09_36_MG_FD_203698 | JGI IMG/M metagenome (GOLD analysis project Ga0315285, IMG submission 203698) | Sediment microbial communities from Yellowstone Lake, YNP, Wyoming, USA - YL17G09_36 | ecosystem: Environmental > Aquatic > Freshwater > Lake > Sediment | place: USA: Wyoming | collected... | reverse complement strand
AATATAGCAAAACAGATTGACGAACAGCTCGCCCAAAAGCAGCTTTGCATCGCTCAATACTACCATAGAGTCGGCAACATCCAGGCCGCAAACCTCTATTACGATATGGTATGCAACAACTGGTCCGGGACCCAGGCCGCCGAATCCGCAAAGAAGTCGCGCGCCGGAAATAGTGATATCTAAGAGATCATCAAATGAAAAAGAAAAGCCCTAATACAAAGCACAAGCACCAAGGCGGCTCCAGCCTCGGCGCCCCCGCAAGGCCGCAAGGCCCCTTCGTGGGGGGCCCCGGGGGCTTGCTGTTCCTGTGCGCGTTGTCGGCCCTCACTCTGGGTGGATGCTCTGGAATGTTCGGCTATTCCGACAAGTCCCTCTTTCCGCAGGACGTCGCCAGCGTCCGGCTCGAAATGTTCGACAATACAACCTTTCGACGAGGAACCGAATACGAGCTCACCGACGCTCTGGCCAAGAGAATCGAGGCCGACACGCCATACAAGATAATCACAAACAAAGACCGCGCCGACACGGTCATGACCGGACAGATAACCAATATCAGCGAAGCCGGACTCAGCATCGAGTACGAGCTTGGAGGCATCCTCGAAAGAGAGGTCTTGGTCCAGGCCGTCGTCAACTGGAAAAACCTCAAGACCGGAGAACTCCTGATAAACAACCAGTCGGTAACGGCAACTGCAAGCTACGCCGGCCAGCAAAACCAGGACTTCAAGTACGCCTCGACCCTTGCGGCAAACAAACTCGCACAGAAAATCGTGGAACTGATGGAAACAAAATGGTAAATTCTAAAGCTCGGGATTCGGCGTCTATCCCGCCTTCCGCGAGCCACGAGATAAAATATGGCCAATAGTCAAAACAGAAAGCCGAGCACCAGACGCCGCAGCCCGCAGAACAAGCCCGGCAAAAAGCCGCCTCTGCCGGCATACAGGCGAGGCCCGTTCAGCTGGCTCATAATCCTGCTCATTGTAATTACCGGAATGATGATTCTGCGAGAAACGCGCGGCGTTGACAGAATCAGGTGGGACCAGTTCATCCAGCTTGTCGAGAACAAGCAAATCGAAAGCGTTACGTTAAAAGACACGGAAATATCAGGCAAGTTCAGCCAGGCATATCTCAGCCAGCATAAGGACAGCTCAAAAACCTCGTTCGTCGTGGAGTACAAGCCGGAAGTGGACAAAGAATGGCTCACCGAGCACCGCAAGCAGATGATAGCGGACGGCGTCGAAATAGATAACGCCCCGCCCCGCCTCTGGCTCTATATGCTTATGCAGTGGCTACTCCCCCTGGTCGTCCTGGTCGCAGTATTCTACTTCCTCTTCGCACGAAACCTCCGCGGCGGCGCAGGCGGAATGCTCATGTCCTTCGGTCGAAGCAGGCATCGAATCCACGGAAAAGACCATGCAAACGTAACTTTCAAGGACGTTGCCGGAATCGAGGAGGCAAAGGAAGAGCTCGCCGAAATAATCGAGTTCTTGAAAAATCCCAAAAAATTCCAGCGCCTCGGCGGGCGTATCCCGCGCGGCGTATTGCTTGTAGGCCCGCCGGGCTGTGGAAAAACCCTCCTCGCAAAGGCCATAGCAGGCCAGGCCGAAGTCCCCTTCTTCAGCATTTCGGGAAGCGATTTCGTTGAGATGTTCGTCGGAGTCGGGGCTTCAAGAGTCCGCGACTTGTTCAAGCAGGCAAAAGATAACTCCCCCTGCATCATCTTTCTCGACGAGGTCGATGCCATAGGTCGAAAACGCGGTCCGGGATTCGTCGGCGGAGGCCACGACGAAAGGGAGCAGACCCTGAACGCCATCCTCGTTGAAATGGACGGTTTCGACACCGACGACCAGGTAATCGTCATTGCCGCAACCAACCGTGCCGATATCCTCGACCACGCCCTGACGCGCCCCGGAAGATTCGACAGGCAGGTCTTTATACCCCTGCCCGACCTCAAAGGCCGTGTTGACATCCTCAATGTGCACGCCAGAAAGGTCAAAATCGGGCCTAACGTGAGCCTCGAAAGACTCGCACGCGGAACCCCAATGTTCAGCGGAGCGGACCTCGCAGCAATCATCAACGAAGCCGCTTTGGCCGCAACTATGGCGAACAAAGACTATATCGAAATGGCCGACCTCGAAGAGGCCAGAGACAAGGTCAGGTGGGGAAGGGCAAAGAGAAGCCGCGTCATCGACAAAAAGGAAAAGGAAATCACCGCCTATCACGAAGCCGGACACACCCTCGTCCAGTCGCTCCTCAAAGAGGCCGACCCATTGCACAAAGTCAGCATCATCCCACGAGGACCGATGGGCGGAGCAACCTTCGCACTGCCCGAAAAGGACAGAACCATATTCACAAAGAAATACTGCATGGCGGTCCTCCAGGTCTGCTTCGGCGGACGAATCGCCGAGGAGCTGTTTTTCGATGATACCACCAGCGGCGCCCAGTCCGACATCAACCAGGCAACCAAGATTGCAAAGCAGATGGTTCTGACCTGGGGAATGAGCAGCGAGCTTGGCCCGATTAGTTACGGCGCCGACTCGGCCCTCAGCGAGTTTATGTACCCGATACCCGGTGAAAGAGACTATTCGGATAAGACTGCCGAAGTGATAGACCGCGAAGTAAGAAGAATCACCGACGAGGCATACAAAGAAGCAAAACAGCTCATCCAGGCAAACAAAGACAACGTCGAAAAAATCGCAAACGCCCTCTTGAAATACGAAACCCTCGACGCAGAGGACGTCAAGCTGCTCCTCAAGGGCGGACAACTCGACAAGCCCACCGTCGCAGACCTCATCGCAGCCGAGCAGGCCAAGGAGTCTCACCCCGAGCAAAAAGAGCAGCCCAAACAAAAGACCCAATCGAAAAAAACCTCTGACTAACGTTGTCCGCCTGTCAATTACCCGGTGAGGCGCCATATATGGCCGATAGAGTTACCGCACTACGCTGCACAATCCTGGTTCTCGCGCTAAGCTGTTGCTCCTGGGCCCGGGATGTGAACCAGCCGCCGCCAACAAACCCTGACGTCCCACCCGCCACGCTTGAGCTGGCGCGATACCTCAAGGAATTCTCATCCGTCCGCCTCGAACCCGCACGAATGGACTCCGCTCCCGGAATCGCCCTGGTCTTTGAAGGAACCGCCGACCTCCATTACTACGCAAAGTCGCAGACCGCCCCGGCTCCCGGATTCGAGCTAAAAGTAAAAGGCAAATCGGACCTATTCACTATAGGCCCAGCCGTCTTCCCAAAATGGCACATTTTTACAGACTCGCTCGGCCAAAAGATTGAGGTATTCAGCGGAGATTTCGTCGTCTTTCTGCCGGTAGCCCTCGCGGAGAATTCCAGTGCCGGCGCCGGCAGCGTGGAAGTCGCCATATCGGGAATAGCCTGCACTTCTCTCGCCTGCCTCTCGCCGTTTGAGAAAACGCTGCACACTACAATCGACTTGAGTCAAAACGAGTCCTGGAAACAGATTACCCTCGAATCCCGCGCCGACGAGCGCCCGGCAGCCGCAGCGCAGGACTACTCGATATGGTTCGCCCTGCCACTGGCCTTCCTTGCCGGCCTTATCTTGAACATTATGCCCTGCGTCCTCCCCGTAATACCGCTCAAGGTCCTCAGCATCTTCGAGCGGGCAAAAGAAAGCAAGGCCCGGCGCGTCGCCCTGGGTCTTTCCTTCTGCCTCGGCATACTCCTGTTCTTCGCGGGCATCGCCGTCCTGAACATTGTCCTTCGCCTCGGCTACGGCGCCGTCTTCCAGTGGGGCGACCATTTCAGAAACCCCATATTTCTTATCGCAATGTCACTCCTGCTCGTCGTCCTCGCGTTGTTTATGTTCGGCGTCTTTACAGTAACCGTCCCCTCGTCGATATCCGGCAAGGCCGCCCCGCGCAAGGGCCACGCCGGCTCTATAGCGATGGGCCTGCTCGCCGCCGTATTGAGCACGCCCTGCAGCTTCGCAATACTGACAACCGCCTTCGCGTGGGCGCAAACCCAGAAGCTGCCCACTTCCACCCTCGCCATTATGATGATCGGCGTCGGAATGGCGGCGCCCTATGCAATACTTACCTCCATACCCGCCCTGTTGAAGCATCTGCCCAGGCCGGGACGCTGGACGGAGCTTTTCAAACAATCTATGGGCTTTGTCCTGCTGATCGTGGCCGTCTGGCTTCTGACCGCCCTGCCCGCAAACAGACGACCCGGCGTAATGTACTTCGCCGCAATACTTGCATTCTGCGTATGGATGTGGGGCGGATGGGTCAACCTCACAACTCCCAGGCCCCGCAGGCGAACCATAAGAACCGTCGCCCTGATAACCGCCGTCGCCGCCGCCGCATGGCTCCTGCCGGAGCCAAAATCATACATCGACTGGCGGCAGTACGACAGGACCCTCATCGACCAGACAGTCAAGGACCAAAAACCTGTCCTCATGGAATTTATGGCCGATTGGTGTATCACCTGCAAAGCCGTTGAAAAAACCGTTTACCGCCGGAAGGATATCGCCGAACTGATCAGACAGAAAGGCGTCCTGCCAATGAAAGCCAATACCACCCTCGACGACAGCCCCGCAACAATCGACCTCAAAGACCGCTACAAGGAGCCGGGCGTCCCCGTCACCCTACTCTTCGTCCCCGGCCAAACCGAGCCAAAGCGGTTCCACGGCCTGATAATCGGCAGAGACCTCAAAAAGGCGCTGCAGGATTTGCCGGACATTCAAGGTCAAAGCTCATATTAAGCATCGCATCCGGCGCGCTCGTTCCGGCGGGTTGGACCGGTAGTATGAAGGCTTCTGTTCTCCTCGCGGAAGCAAAATAACAAACGTCCTTTTCCACGCCGATTCTCTGGATTCCCACCCCCTCGGGAATACCGGAAAACTCACCATTTCCTTCGCCACCAGAGCAAAACCACCGCACAGGATGAAGCAAAGGCAAGGGCCGAGATTACCCAGAAGGCATAGTAACGCTCACTGAGGGGAATTCCGACGTTCATGGAAAAGAGACTGACAACGAAGGTTGGCAGCATAATAGCGATGGTTATCAGAGTGAGCGCTTTTATCCGGATGTTCAGGTTGTTGCTGATCAAAGAAGCGCGAGCATCCATAAGGCTGGCCAGCACCTGAGACAAGATTTCAGTCTGTTGGATGCACTGGTTATTTTCGATGTACATATCATCAAGGAATTCGACATTTTCCTGGGAGAAGCCTATTTTGGCGGAGTTGTTCTTGAGTTTTTCCATCAGGACGCCGTTTGAATGAATGGCCTTGAGATAATAGACCAGACTCTTTTCCAGGGTGAAGAGATTGAGCAGATACTTGTTCCCCATAGAAACATTTATCTGGTGTTCAAGCTCGTTTGATATCTGGTGAATCGCCCTGAGGTGTTCGAGAAAATGAGCGATCGCACGATAGATCAGCCGCAGGAATATGTCATGTACGGACTGCAATTTAATGAAGGGTTTTCCCTCGAAGAGGGGAGCGTCCTCGCCGACAACGATTATAAGTTTGTCCTTGAAGATGAATGTTCCCGTAGAGAGGACTCTAAACAGGTACTCGTCCTGGGGGGCGTAGTGTTTTGGCTGCTTGAGAATCATTGCCACGTGCTCAGGCTCGAATTCAAGCCGGCTTAGCTCGTCCGGGTCGAGAGATGAATGAAGGGTGTGCTCGTCGATTTTTAATTCCTCGACCAGGTATTTCTTTTCAGAATCGTCCGGTGCGATATAGACAAAGACAAGGGTCTCGCCGTCGGCGCATTCGCCAAGTTTGCCATCGCAGATTTTTAGTCTCTTCAGCACAGCAAAAACTCCTTATGCATAGTTGAAAAGAGCCGCCAAAGTGATTATCATAACGACAAAACCTATAATATGAGATATAAAACTCTTGGAGTCCGTGGACGTCAGGTCACAAATACCGTAATACTGGATTTTATACCCTGGTCTTGAGCAGCACAACACTAAAAACTGCATGAAATTAAATCGTATGGCAAAAACGACGGTAAATCGCCTGGGCTCGAAAAAGAACAAGAACCTGAGAGTTGACAAGCAAGATGCAGAAGAGCGGCTCAGAAAGATTTGGCCCATTCTGAAAAAGACATACCCTAACGCTGCAATCGCCCTGGAATTCGTTAATCCCCTCGAACTGCTTATCGCCACAATCCTCTCGGCCCAATGCACTGATGCCCGCGTAAATATGGTCACCAAAGACCTCTTCAAAAAATACAAATCCGTCGAAGACTGGGCCAAAGCCGACCTGAAGGAAATCGAATCGGACATACGCAGCACCGGTTTCTTCCGCAACAAAGCTATTAACATCAAAGGCGCCTGCGCAAAAATAGTCGAGCAATTCCACGGCCGCGTTCCCAACACAATGGAGCAGCTCGTCACCCTTCCCGGCGTGGGCCGAAAAACCGCCAATTGCGTCCTCGGAGACGCCTTCGGTATCCCCGGAATAACCTGTGATACCCACGTTATCCGCCTCTCACGCCGGCTCGCACTGTCCGAGAATGCCGACCCGGTAAAGTTGGAATTCGATTTGGCTGAAATAGTCCCTAAGAAGGACTGGACGCAGTTCAGCCACGTGCTGATTACTCACGGCCGAAGTATATGCAAGGCCCGTAAGCCCGGCTGTCCGGATTGCCCGATTGCAGAGCACTGCCCCTCGGCCAATAAGCCGGACCTCTGGTGAATCAAGGAGATTAGCCATTATGATGGAGATAACTGAAAGCCCCGTTAAGGACCTCTGGCGAATATTCAGAGTAATGGCGGAATTCACCGAAGGCTTTGAAGAGCTCGCCTCGGTCGGGCCCGCCGTGTCAATCTTCGGCTCCGCACGCGCAAAGCCCACCCACCGATACTACAAGCTCGCCCTCCAGACCGCCGCAGAGCTTGCAAAGGCGGGATTCGCCATAATAACCGGCGGCGGAGGCGGAATTATGGAGGCCGCCAACAAAGGCGCAGCAGAAGCGGGCGGTCAGAGCATCGGACTCAATATCGAGCTGCCCCTCGAGCAAATCCCCAATGACTATCAGAACATCTCCCTGCACTTTCGTTATTTCTTCGTCCGCAAGGTAATGTTCCTCAAATACGCGCACGGCTTCATAGTATTCCCCGGCGGCTACGGCACTATGGACGAATTCTTCGAATCGCTCGTGCTCATCCAGACCCTGAGGCAGGCATCCTTCCCCGTTATCCTGATGGGCAGCGAGTACTGGGACGGCCTGACAACCTGGATAAGAACAAAGATGCTCACCGAATACAAGCACATCGCACCCGACGACCTGAAAGTCTTCACCGTCGTGGATGACCCCGACACCGCCGTTAAGATAATAGTGGACTTCAAAGAAGGCCCGGGCCGAAGCGGACTCGAAATGCCGCCCGGAATGAAAAAAGCCTCAGACATCCCCCGTGTCTCATAGCCACCGCCCTACCCGCGCAACGCTCTACCGTTTAGCCGCCGGACCTGTGCCGCCGATAAAGCTCCGCACCGAAGGCATACCGGACAATTCAAACAAAATCACGTTCTTCTATGACCCCGTCTTGCTTGCCGGGGCGCTCGGCAAAGAAGGCATCGAGAACCCTAACCCCCACGCCGAAGAACGCGCCAAGTTCGACCATATAGTGTTCGTCACCTGCGACATCCCGGCGGAACTGAACAAGGGCAAAACCACCGTCACCGTCAAACTCCAGGCCCATCCCTGGGGAACTGCCGGCGGCCTCTTCGAATGTCGCGCCGTCAGGGCAAACTGAGAACTCGTGGCGGAAGCCGGCTTGCCCAAGCACCGGCGGGCTGGCTCGTCATTTCGAGCGAACGCGAGAAATCTAACAAACCAGCCCCACGAAGTACCTTATCTGAATGCGACGCTGCCTAACCGGGACTTACTCGGTGCTCTCTTCAACAAAACCTTCCGGGCCGGCAAAAAATTGACCGCCTGGATTCCCTTATCCTCCCCCGGACTTCCCGGCCTTGTTCAATGTCTGTCTGGCGCGACGGATTATGTCTTTGTTGTCCGTAGCCTTGAGCACCTTCTGCATCGCGTCGGTGACTTCCGCCCGGTTCTCTGTACCCATCTTCTCAGCAATCGCCACGGCGGCGAAGCACGCCTCGTTCTTTGTGGCCGGGTTGTCTATGTACGACATCGCCATCGCCAGGGCCTCGCTCGCCGGCACCGTCGCAAGAGAACCGAGCAAGAGCCTCTTTTCTTCATCGCGCTGGATGAGGGGCAGCATGTCCTTGAACCCCGCGAGCTTCTTCTCGACAGGGGCATCCTGCATCGGGATCAGGCGAATGGCCCCGCGCAGCGCCAAAATCTTGACGTTGCTTTCGGTGGCCGTTGTGGTCAATTTGAGCACGTCCGGCAGCGCCTCGGGCGACGGCCAGCCGCATAGGATAGAGACGGCTTCACTGCTGATCTGTGGATCGGCATCCTTCATAGCGGCGCGGACTGCCTCGAGGGCCTTGGGACCCTGGGCCACGCGCAGCACCCGCAACAATGCAAGCCTCTGCTGCGTGGGCGCCTTGGCCAGAGCGGAGCAGAGCTCATCAATGAAGGCCCCGGGAGTTGCACCGGCCAAGAGCGTTATACTCTCGCCTTCCGGAACGGTCTTGCTCTGCGTGACGCCATTGGCCGTAAATTCGACCTGCAGTTGCTTGACTGCACTGGGGGCAGGGTCGCCGAAATTGCCGTTGGACGCTTCTATCGACAGCGCACCGGCCTCGACCATTTCCGAAACCTTGCTCGTGACGTCGGCTGAGCCGCCTTCGCCAACCGCACCATAGACAGCCCTGCGAATAGTCACCTTGCCGGCCGATGGGCTGGCCTCTCTCGTACAGGTTGCCGACAGCGCACGCTCGGCCGCCCGGATTTCCCCGGCGCTCTTGGCGCCAAGCAGCAGTTCGACCAGCACCGGGAACTTCACCGCGCCCGCCATATCGCCTAACATCCTGATGCTGGCCGTGCGAACCGATTCATCGTTCCCTTTGGCAGCCTTGAGCAGGGCCGGAGCCGCGCCCGTCATCCGCCGACGCTCGATCAGCTCGAGCCCCTTCAACTGTTTGTCGGTCTGACTGCCCTGGAGCATCGCCATCACCGCATCGTCGGCCTCCTTGCCCGGCAGAGACGCCAAAGCCTCTTGCGCAGCATTCGATATCGCACGGTCGCCGTCACCCATCAATTCGACCAGCACAGGCACTGCGGATGCATCCCCGATCATCGCCGTCGCCGCGATCGCCTCCAGCCGAGCCGACTTGTCGCCGCTCTTGGCCAGGCCGAACAGCGTCGGCAGCGCCCCTGCATCGCCGCGCGCGCCCAGCGTCTTGATCACCAGAACCCGGCTGTCCCCCGCCAGCTTGTTCAGTTCGGCGGTCAGCGCATCGGTTACCGCTTTATCGCCCGGCAATTCCTGCGCAGCCTGAACCGCCGCCGAGAACAAAATATAATCATCGCTCCGCAAATACTCACACAGCAATACCAGCCCATCCTTCCCCCGCGTCAATATCGCGCCGCGCACAGCGCCCCCGCGGACCTGGTGGGGACCCTTCATCTCGCGCAACTGGTCGTAAATCGCGATCGCTTCCTTCTGCCGGCCATCGACCGCAAGCCGCTCCGCGCAGCGGAGCAGCCCCTCGCAGAACGCCGCCTGATTACCCGCCGGCGCCTTGCCCACGGCGCCCTGCAGCGCCTTGCCCGCAGCGGATGTCCCGATACTTCCCATCGCCCTCGCCGCCGCCTGGGCAACATCCGCATCAGAGCCATCCAGCATCTTCGCAAGCGCAGGCACAGCCTTGGCGTCGCGTCGAACGCCAACGCTGCCGATCACACCAACCAAAGGCCGACCCTTTATTTTTCCAAGCGCATCGCGCAAAGCCTCGTCAACGGCCGGGTCCGCGATGGGTTCCAGCCCGTACCGCGCCATGTGCGACAGCTCCTCGTCGCCAAGCAGCGCAGCCAGAGGCCCCACCGCGTCTTTCGTTCCGATGATGCTCAACAGACGGCACGCATCCGCCTTCTCCTTGCGGGGCGCATCCGATTTCAATACGGCGATGAGTTTATTCTCCTGCTCTTTAGTGGCCGGCACAACGGTCTGTCCGAATGTCTCAAATGCGCCGCCAAGCAACAATGCGATGAGCAGCCCTAAGCATATTCTTGACTTTGACATAGCCTATCTTCCTTCCTGGTCAAATTTTGTCCTCAGATAATCCACGGCTCACGCATCGCACGCGAACGGAACCGGTTAGCCTCTGCATCGTTCAGGAATTCCTCTTTCACCGGGTCGAACCTAAGGTCGCGCTTCAGCCACATACAGACGTTCGCCGCGTGCACCGTTGACATCGCCCGGTGCATAACCACCGGATTCGCCACCGGCTCACGACGAGACTTCACGCAATCTAAGAAGTCTCGCATGTGGCTCATCGGCCTCTGCGTCCGCGCCTGGTAATCGCCGACGAGCTTCTTGAAATCATCCAACATCGCAGGCGACGAGACATCCGGCTGCGAATAGCCGTCCGCCGCCGCCACCCAGCCCTCGGGCCCCTCGTACTTGACCCCGCAAGAGCCTCGCCAGCCCTCAAGCTGCAGCACCATCTTGATCCCGTTGGGAAATACCGTCACCATCCCGTCCCCGGTCTTGTTGTCCACGTACTTATATTCGATGGCCGAGGTGGCCGCCTGGCCTATGCCCACCTGGCACTGGGCGAACGTATGCGCCCCCCACTCGCCGATGCAGCTCGTGTGGAAATCGTAGTGACCCCGCCACCCGCCGCGAATGTACTCCGAGTTGTAAGGCCGCCACGGGCACGGGCCGAGCCACTGGTCCCAGTCAACCTCGTCCTTAGGCGGCTCCGGCTCGCCGGCCAGCCAGTCGTGCCTCATCTCCGCAGCATCCCACGGGGCAATGTGCGCCCTGACCGTATGCACCTTGCCCAGCCGACCGGTGCGAACCATCTCGTTGCAGAACGTAAAATTCCCCTCGCTCAGCCGCTGCGTCCCGGTCTGATATACCCGCCGGTTACGCCGCGCCGTCTCAACCACCCCCTGACCTTCGGCGATGGTCATCGACGAAGGCTTCTCCGAATAAACGTCCTTGCCCGCACGCATCGCCATTATCGCCGCCAGCGAATGCCAGCGGTCGCCCGTCGCAATGAGCAGCGCGTCGATATCCGTCCGCTCGGCAAGGAACTCCCGCATGTCCGGGTACATCTTGCAGTCCTTGTTGCCGTACCGGGTATCGACAATGTTTTTGACGTTCTCCCGGCTGGCCTTCTTGGCGTCGCAGATCGCGACAAACTGCACGTCCGCCTCCGGCAGCATCCACCCCAG